>OFRB01000167.1_pt1 | contig 17402 bp, 42 predicted proteins | sample 1543021 | NCBI WGS metagenome assembly OFRB01 (sample SAMN07774230, study PRJEB24372) | wastewater metagenome | isolation source: Exp Tend CN 0WW | collected 2016-02
GGATCAGCGCTTGGGCATTCAGGCGCACCACGTCGAGATAGTGTTCTCCCTTGCTCATGTCAATGACGTGAAGCAAGTAGTTCCGCAGATCGCGGAAGAACAGCGCCAGTTCCGGCTGCGCTGCGGCCAGCAGCCCATGCAGGCGCTCGACCTCGCGGCGCAGCCCCGCGTTCTCAAAGGCCAACTTGTGCGCGTCGCGCTCGGCCTTGAGTCTTCGATAGACTTCTTCGCCAAACTCGCAACCTTCCGCGTGCCACTCTCCGCCGCACACGGGGCAAGTCTGAGGCGGCTCTTGTTCTTCTGGCGGGTCTCCAAAAGCTTCTCTGCTCATGCTTCCACCTTCGGTCGTTCGTGGCTGTACGGGCTGTATTCCCATTCACGGTCGCCATACTTCTCGGCGTCCGCCTGGTGCATTGCTAGGCACTCCGGGTGCATCTTGTTCGTGCTGGCGTCGCCGCCGTCATAGCAGCGCCAGCGCACGTAGGTTTCACCCACGGCAATGCCTTCGCCGCAGCTCATGCAGCGGTGCGGCTTCTTGGCCTTGGGCCGTTCCACGTCAGTGCAATGCATGCTCAGTCCTTCGGCTGTTCAGGCGCCGGCTCCTGCGCTATCAGCGCGTCAAGTCGTGCCTTCAGTTCCGCATGGTCAAGGCTGTCCGAAGGCGACCCGTCCGGGTCGCACGCGAAAACGCCTAGCCAGTGCTTGGTCTGTTGCAGCAGCATACGAAACCGTGCCGCGTCCTGCTCTGCGGCTTCTGCCGACATGTGCGCTTGGCAGCGGGACACGAACATTTCGCGGTTCAGGTCTTTGAGCTTCTGATTGCTCTCAGCCAGTCGGCCCATACGGATAGTGTCCAAATCTGCTTGTTCTTCAAGCGCAGCGCACCGTTGCTCAAGCTCGAAAATGCGGCTTGTGTCTTTCGCAAGGTCACAGCCAAAGCCAGGGTTCGTCATGCTCACTCCTTCGGTGGGCGCAGCTTGTAGGCTTTCACCATCGCCGCTTCGATCAACTGCGTTGCCGTCTTGTAAGGCGGGCCTTCGTCGCACTGCTCCGCGATCCATTCCGCCATCCAGCGCGGAAGGCGAAGCGGCACGTTCACGCGCTGCAACTGTGGTGGCGCGGGGGGTCTTCCCCCCTTGTTCTGGTCTGCGCTCATTCGTTTTCCATGCTCCACATCAGCGCATCGCGTGCATCGCTGGCCGTGGCGCCGTAGCCAATGTGGTAGTCGCCCGGGAAGTAGGCGATGAACTCGCCGGTTTCGGTGCGCTCAATCTTCAGGTTTAGGGTGGCTTGCATGGCTTGCTTTCGTTGGGTTGCTTGTCGTTCGGCGTCGCGTCGTGCGTCTGCTGTTGTGTACCAGGGCATCACGCCCGGTCCCATTCGTTGATCTTGCTCATCAGGGCTTCGCGGCTGCGTGCCACCAGTGTTTCGCCCGTCGCGTTGTGAGTCGCAACCCACATCGCCGCTTGCTTGATCGTCCAGTCAGTGCGCTTGCTCATTTCGTCTCTCCGGTTGCGTTGTCGATGTAGTTACTGTAGCACAACAACCAGACTGCGCAAGACCTTTTTTGTAACACGCCAACATTCCCGCGCTTCTCCACCGGACGCCCAACACGCAATTCAAGCCGACGCCTGACGGCGCGGCTTAATTGCAACGTTAGGGGTCAGCACGAAACATGCGATGTGCCGCCCCGTTCCCTTGCCTGCGGATCCGTCCTCCGTGGCGCACCACTTCACGTCTCCGAGGTTGCGGACGTTCTGCGCTCCGGTGGCCGCGAGCATCATCAGCACCCACTTGTCCACCGGGTACACCACAACCGATAGCTTGCCCTTGCGTTGTTCCTCGATGGCCTTGCGCATCCATGCGGTTGGCCCCTTCTTGCGGCCCTGATGAATGATCGAACCGAATGGAGGGTTCACGTAGTTGCGCTGCCCCCACTCGCACGTCAGGCCGTCAAAGTCGTCCGGCTTCGGGTACGGGCATGGGTCGAAGTCGAAATGAAACTCCGCGTCCAATTGCGCGTAGAGGTCGGGCGGCGTCAGCCAGTAGTGCTTACCGTCCTCACCATTGCCGGCGTGAAACTTGTTATCGTGTGGGTGCATCCGTGAGGATCCAACCCCTAACACGTCGGTCAACAAGGACGCTGCGCCATCAGGCTTCGTTCCAGCGTCATCAAGTAATTCAAAGGTCATCGCTTCGTTCTCCGTTCGTAGGCGCAGCGCCTGTTACCTGGGCGTTAGGGCGCAGGGCCGCGCTTGCGGTTCTCGCGGCGCTGCAACTTCGCTTCCAGTGACCGCACTTCTGGCACGTACTCCGGGCGCACATGCACTGTCACCGCAGTGCGCCCGGCTTCCTTGTGGCGCTGCCGCTCGGCGGCCTTGCGCTCGGCGGCTGTCTTGGCTCCCGTCAATTCACCGCCCAACCTGCCGTAGTAGTCACCTTGTCGGCCGTTGCCTTTGCCACCGACAACGTGCAGTATTTGTGCCCAACTTCCTGGCCGCTTGGCAGTACGGCGCAGGAATGAAACTGCTGGTCTTGCAAGTCCGTGATATGCCCTAGCAGTTCGTCAATCACCTGCTTGCGGCTGCGCGTGTCGGCTTCTACTTCCACGGTCACGGTAATGGTGTGTCGCATCTTTTGCTCCTAGCGGCACCGTGCCGCAGTGGCTACAGTATCGCTCATCGTGACACGTCACGCAAGCACTTTCGCGTGCGCCCTAACCCCTCGCTCAACTTGACCGCCTACGGCGGCAAGTTAGCTCGAACGTTAGGCCCCAAGACTGTCGCTGTGCGTGGCGCGCAGCTTTCGCGCAATCACCAGCGCCGCGCCGGCCTCGGCCTTCTCGCGCGCCACCATCGGTGCGACGTGCGGCCCCAGCTTTTCCATCTGTTCAATCAGGCCTTTTGCCGTCGCGGCTTCGTGCTCCAGCCAAGCGGCAAACCGGTCGCGCTCTTGCGGTGTCAGCAGCAATTCCATCGCCTACCTCATCTCGTCGTAGTCAAGCGCAACATGCGCGCCGCACACCTTGCAGTCGTAGTGCTCGTAGCTCATGCTGGTGCAGCCTTCGCGCTCCTTCATGTTTGGGCACTCCGTCTTGAACTTGTGGCCGTTGTGGCATTCGCCTCGGGGCCTAACTGTTCGCTCAACTTGACCCACCACGGCGGGCTGCTCTTGTTCCATCTTCGTACTCCTGTGCCGCCGTGGCGGTCAAGTTAGCTGTTCGTTAGAACTCAACAACACTCACCGCCGCCAGCGCCTGCGCTGCTGTCTCGAACCAGAACTCGGGCTCGATGACGTAGCGCTTCAATGGTTCGCCGGGCTTTTCGCCGGGAAGCAGCAGCGTCGGCTCAATAAAGCGTAGCTTCATGCTGCACGAAGACTTCTTCTTTCCTTTGGCGGGCGTCTCGTCAATGATTTGCAGCGCCAGCCACGCCAGCGGGTAGCGGTACAGGCGGCCTTCGGTTTCCTTGATTTGCAGCATTCTCATTTCGTCACCTATCGTCGGTTGAGTTCTAACCCGGCGCTCAACTTGACGGGCCTACGGCCCGCAAGTTAGCTCTACGTTATGCGCCTGCCGCGCTATCGAAAGCAGCAGGTCGCGGAAAGGTTCAGGCGTGGCGTTCCTGATCGCGGTCTTGTTCTTCCCGCCCACCATCGCCACCACACCGATGCGCCTGGCTTTCTCGTAGCCGTAGCGCTCGATCATCCAGGCTGGCAGGCGCTGCTCGGTCTTGCCCCATCGCAGATCGGGCAAGTCTTCGCGCTTCACGCCAACCACGAGAAGCCATGTCGGCTTGCCGCTGGCATGCCCATAGTGGCCCTGATACACGCAACAAGTCCATGCCCGCGTTTCTTCTGGATAGGCCGCGATCCAGCCTCCTGCGCGGGGCGGCTTCCGTATGTCGAAATTCGCCCAAGCATGAGAGTCGGCTGGATGCTCGATCACCCCGCCGTAGATGTGTACGGAATGCAGCGCAGCGTAGAAGCACCCGCCGTCGTCGCCCAGCTTGTACTGGTGCGGCTTGCGCGTGCTGCCGTGCCAGAACCTGCCCCAGCGCTGGCAGGGCGGGTGCGCCACTACCGGGTGCGGGCCTGCATACGTCCTGGCGTCTCTCGCCTCATCCCACGGGTCAACACCCGGCACGCCCACATAGCAGCCCTTTGGCTCCACGTACAGGGCCGCCACCGTCCCAAGCGGGGCAAGTGGGCGCATAACACTTCGCTCAAGCAGAGGCCCAACAGGCTCCACCGTGGCGGCTTCATAGTCTTGCATGTGTTGGTCCCTGCTTAGCTCAAGCGTTAGGCTTCAAGCGCCAGGGTACGGTGCTCCGAGCTTGGCTGCCGCAGCATCCAGCCGTTTGAGGTGCCGCTGCTGGGCCACATGCAGCATCTTGATAGCCCGTGCGGCCTCGACAGACCGCATGCACTCAAGCGCCTTTATCGCAACCCCAGCGATCTCAATCTCTCGCGCCGCATCGGTGTAATCGTTCAAGTGATCACGCTTCTTGTTCGCCATCGCCTGTCCTTTCGTTTCTCGCCAGCCTAACTTACGCTGCACCGGACGCCTGCAAGGTCTGCTCGCTTCGGCGCCCGCAGCGTGGGGCGCCGGTGAGCTAGACGTTAGGCCGCGCTAATCACCGCTTTAGGGCCTAGCGGGCGCCTTACACGCGGCTCAGTGGTGCGCCCCACGTACAGCATGTGGCTTATGTGGTACGTCCGCCCTGGAGCGCCGGGCCAGGCATAGGGCGTGCCATCGGCATGTATCAGGTCAGCTTTGCCATCAAGGTACGCCTGCAATGCGTCTGCGTCATCGTTCACGCCGTCGCCATACACCGTAAGGCACAGCCTAACCTGGCGCTCAAGCGGAGCACCAACGGCCTGGTTAATTTCTTCGCTCATGTCTTACTCCTGTGCGGGCCGTTGGTGCCCGCTTAGCTCTACGTTGGGCGGCTTGCTGTCATCGAAGCCGTGCTCCACAGCCCGCCAGTCACCGCTCCTGGCTTCGCGCATGTCCAGCGCACGGAACTCGGCCGTGCGCTGGCGGCGGAACTTGCGCGCCGCGTTCACGTCGGCTGTCAGGGTCATATTCACTTGGCAGGCCATGTAGAGCCCGGTGCTTTGGCCTTCCGGGGTGAAGTTCTCCACCAGCCAGTGGTACGTCATGCCGCCGCCGCCCGCGCGCTCCGGCGCCAGCCGCCCAACCCCTCGGTCAACCGGAGTACCAACGGCAGGCGCGGCCGTCTCGCGTTGGTCAGGTTCGTTCATGCCGTTGGTCCCCGGTTACCTCAAACGTTCGGCTTCACGGGGCGGGATGGGCAGCCCTGAACGCCTCGTGCTCTGCCGTTTCCTTGTCCCACAGGGCTTGCGCACCGCCCAGCGCGCGGGCCTCGTCAATATCTGGCAGGTGTCCCGGGCCACAGAGCGTGTTCGCAATCCACTGCATGCCAACGTCCAGCCCTTCGAGCTTCGCGGCCACCACAGCCGCGCGCATGGCGAGGATTTGGCTGTTCACGATGTCTCCGAACGCGACGGCGCGGCGCTCGCTCTTAGCGGCTTCGGCCAGCACGTCGCCCAGCACATGCGTGAGCATGTCCTTCGCCTGCTGCGCCGTCAGCAGGTTGGTGCCGCTGCGGCCTGGCTGTCCTGGCGTGCCATCGGGGTAAACGTCGGCCGGCACAGGCCACGTCAGAAAGCGGTTCACGAGTTCATCGAGCTTGGTTGTCATCGTCAGTCCTAGTGTTGTGGCTTCGTTCACCAGTGAAGCCGAACTGGCGGTTCAAGCGGACGCCGTGCCGGCGCCGCTTAACCTGGCGTTGGGCCGCTCAATCACGGTAGAGGTCCGCCGCGAGATCGGTGTTCATAGCCTCGAAGGCTTCGACCGGCATTTCCACCGTCACCACATCGCGGCCTGCGTTGCCTCGGGCGCGCACCGTGATCGTGTGCCGGCCGTGTTCGTTGCGATTGATCGACACGAAGGCCGGGAATCCTTCAGGCGGCGTCGGCTCGGTCCAGGCAAAGATGTTGTGCGTCATCGAATAGCCCTCCCGCAGTCGCAGCCAAAGGGGCCGCGCTCGCAGTTCTGTTTCAACTCGCAGCGGCGGTCCATCGCAAGCGTCAGCAGCGGGTCATGTTCCGCAAGCTCCTGCAGCAGGCTCTCCACCCTCTGCGCAAGCGGCCCAACCCCCGGTTCGAGCCGAGCCCCAACAGCGGCCGGCAGTGTCTCTTCGTTCATGCTTCTTTCCTCGCTGTTGGGTCCGGCTCAACCGGACCGTTAGGCGCTTGGGCCTCATAGCTGTCCTCGCCCCAGGCTTCTCGCACGTAGGTGGCCGGGAACGCGCCGCGCGCGCCCGGCTTGGCCTCCACGTAGAGGCAGCGGTAGCCGCTGTTCGCGGGCGCCGGGATAGCGCGCATCCATTCGTGCGTCGGCATGCCCAGCGGCCACGAGTAGTCGGCGCGCACAGCCCGCATGAACTCGTGCACGTCGTGGTGGCCCTTGCTCATCAGGATGTAGGTGTCCTCGCCCACGTTCTCCACGTCCAGCGGGTAGCGCCTAACTGTCGGTTCAACCGGAGCCCCAACGGCTGCCAAGGTCTGTTCCATCTTCCTACTCCTGTGCGGGCCGTTGTGGCCCGGTTAACCTAGCGTTGGGCGGCTTTCAGTATTCGCTGCCGGGTTGCCCTGGCGCATTGCTGTCCGTGCATTCGTTGCGGTGGTTCGTGGCGTGAGGGCATCGCTTGTTGCCGCACTTCTGGCACACGATGAACTCCGTCATCTCGCGCGGCAGGCCCCAGCGCACGTCTCCGCGGTCTCTGATGCACTGGCGACAGTCGCAGGCCGGCAGCGGATCATGCGGGCTCGGGTCGGCCGGGTCTTCGTGCAACTGCGTGCTCATAGGTCGGTCGAGTGGTTTGTCATCCAGGCCGGTACGGTGCGCTCCTGGCGCATCCACTCGGGCCACTGCGCGACCTCACGGCGGCACGCCTCAATCTGCTCCAGGAATCCCGCGCGCTCCGGCACCAGCCGCCCAACCCCCGGTTCGAGCCGAGCCCCAACAGCGGCCGGCAGTGTCTCTTCGTTCATGCTTCTTTCCTCGCTGTTGGGTCCGGCTCAACCGGAACGTTACGCGGCCATCCGCTCAACGCAAACCCCGCGATGCCTTCGCGCGCATGTAGACCGCGCAGGGCAGCGCGGCGACGGCTCTGCGCCATGCCTCGCTGCGATGCTGCGGGGCCTTGGGGAACATCACTTCACTTCAAGCCTGTTGCCCGTGACAAGCCGCGCGCCCGGGACGTCGAATCCATCCTTCAGCGCCTTGCCGATCAGCACCTTGTCGGGCGCGGGCGGCGGCGGTTCCGGCTGGCGCATGTAGTCGGCCGGAAGTTGTTCGGCGTCGAAAACATCAACGCTCGGCGGATTGGCCTTGACGGTCAGCGCGAAGTGCGGGCTTTCGATCTTCTTGATGCCGGCCGCTTCCATGCAGCGCAGCAGATAGGCGCGCAGACTGTCCGCGCGCTTCTCAAGCGCCTTGCGCCGGGCCGCCATGTCCGCCTCTGCGGCCTTGATTGAGCCGGCCGTGGCTTCGAGGTTGCGCGCAAATGCGGCCACGCTTACGGCCTTGGCTTCCAGTTCGCCGGCCATGCCTTCCAGCGTGTCGGCGACGGTCTGCTCGTCAAGGTCGAGGTCTTCCAGCTTCGCGGCGGCGTCTCGGAATTCGTTCGTGAGGACATAAAGCGCGGTCATGCGTTCTCCTTCGTCTTGGCTTGGGCGCGCTTTGCCTCGCTCCATGCGTTAAGCTGATCCACTGCCGCGCCGTCGTTCTCCTTCAGCGCGACATTGATGGCGCTGGTCATGATCGACTTCAGTTCGCCCACGGTTGCGGCCTTGAAGATGGCGGCCTTCTGAGTCTCAAGCCAAGTAGCGCGTTTGTCCTCTTTGGTGTCTTCGGCGTCTTCGTCCGCGTGAAGATCGCCCTTGTGCCACAGGTCCAGAGCCGCGCCGAATCGCATGGCCGCGTTACGCAGCGCGTCGCCGATCACCTCCTTGACCGCGTTTGGACCGTCCTTGCCTTCGGCGGCCCCATAGCCAAGGCGCGTCACTCCACAGACCGTCAGCTTGATCCACATGCCGCCGAACCCGTCGAAAACAGGCAGGCCGTCCACGACATGCAGCGGCTCCCACGACCACGCGGGGTCAGCGTCAAGAAGACGGTCCGTCAGTGCGGCGTGCCCAACGTAGTCAAGATGGACAACCTTCGGGTGATGCCACGTCCCGCAGAGGTCGCATCGGTGCCCCGCCTTGAAATCGCGCTTGACTTCCTCGCTCTGCTGCTTCGTCGGCTTCGGCAGCTTGCTAATCTGGTGCGCTGGGAACGGCTTGCGCAACAGCGCCAGTCCTTCGGCACTCATCAGAAGCTCCGCTCGTCAGGGTTGCCGCCACGACGCAGATGCGTGCGGATGTAGACGAACTCCGCAAACGCCATGCGGATGTCGTGGATCAGTTCGCGGATGTATTGCATCAGTCTCTCCAAATGGGTGATCCGGCCCGGCCAACACCTAAAACTTGAGGCCAAAGGGCGGGAAATCGTTGATCGGTTGACTCGTTCCACACCATCAGCCACCCTGTCAGCTTTCGGCCTTCCAGGTGGGATTCGTGCCGCGAGAACATGAGATAGGGCATCGTCGCGGGTCGCTGGTGCGGCGTCTTTGGCTTGTGAGTCACGCAAGCTGGGATGAGAGTGGAAGGCGCCCTAGAAGGGGTTGTGTCCGAACAGGACCGCGACGGCCAAGGCGAACGTCGCCAGGCCGAAGACGATGACGGACCAGGCGAATACGTTTTCTCCGAAGGTCAACGCTTCGTAGCGCCCGGCCTCGGACTCGTAGTCACGCGCCGCGTCGTGCTCGTCGTCGATCTGGCCCTCGTGCTCGCGGTAGGCGAGAACGCTGTCCTCGTCGAAGCGGTGTGGTGTGATGGTGTGCATGTCAGCCTCCGAAGATGGTTGCCGCGACCCAGCCCAGGAACATGGCCAGCATCACGTATTCGAGCGTGTGTGTGCCGTCGCGCTTCATTGCCGGCGCTCCACCGGTTGGTCCAGATGCCATCCGCGCGAGGTGCTGCGGACCACGGCCACCGCGCGCAGCCATTCGCGCTGAAGGTACGGGCTGTCCGGGTACAGGCGCACGGCGCGAAGCGACAGCCTCTGATCGACTGGACTGCGGCCTGGCATCGTGACGACGAACAGGGTCGGGCGGCTCATGCCAACACCACCGCAATCGCCTCGACCAGCGCCTCATACTCCAGCGCCGCGCGCAGATCATCGACATCCAGCCACCGGCCGTTGACGAAGATGTTGATCGGCACGATGGATCCGGAATCGCCCGTGTGATCGAACGTCTCGCAATCGCCGGCCTCGATCTGCGCCTCGACAACGAGGTAGCTGCCGTCGAATGGCACGTTGACGATCTGGCAGCCTGGCTGCGCGGTGGCGTTCTCGCCCTTGAGCTCGCGGACTTGCGAGCCGAGGTTCGCCGCTAGCCGCTGCGTCTCGTGCAGCATGTCCTGCAACTTCTCGATGCGGACGCGCTGCTCGGCGTTCGTGGCGCGCAGGTACTGTACGACGGACTCCATGCCGCCCATCGCCATCTCGTCGGCGGCCTGGATGTGCCGGGGTTGGAGGACGGCGTTCATGCGGCCTCCGCGGGCGTCACTTGTTTGGCAGCATTCACGCCAGCGTCAACGGCATCAGCGGCGCTCAAGAGCACAGCAGCCAACTCGCGCAGCTCGTCAGCAGGCGCGTAGAACTGGACGTTCGCGGCGCCGGTTGTCATCACCACTGTTGCGGTGGACAAGTAGTCCCCCTCGAACGCTTCCGGGTCCGGGTCGTAGCTGACGGTTACGCCGACCCGGACAGCATAGTGTGGATGCTTGACATAGACCGCTCCGATGTTCTTGCTCGCCATCTTCATCCTCCCGCCCTGGCCGCCAACGTGGCGGTGTTCATTCAGGGCATGGGTGAACTATGGCATGCCTTAGCCGGCGCCGCAAGCACTATTTACGAACGTAGGGTAAGCACTACGTACCCATCTTCAGGGATGGCGTAAATAAGGCTTGCGGCCCAGGAATGTGGCATGCCATACTCGCGGCATGACAAAGACCGAAGCTGTGCGTTTGTTTGGTGGTCGCCCGACTGACCTGGCTCGCGCTGTAGGCGTGACACGTCAGGCAGTGCAGGGTTGGCCAGAGCAGTTGACGCCGAAGCAGTCCGACCGCGTGCAGGCGGCGCTCTGGCGGGTTGCGCACGGCATCAAGGCCGAGGCGAAGGCTGGCGCGTGAACTACTACCAGCGCCATATTGGCGACTACATCAAGGACACGGCTCATTTGAGCCTCCTTGAGCATGGCGTCTATGTCCGGCTGCTGGATGTCTACTACTCCCGGGAGTCCGGTATTGCCGACGCCGAGGCCGCGCGTCTTGTTGGTGCGCGCTCCGAAGACGAGCGGGCGGCGCTTGAGACGGTCTTGAACGAGTTCTTTGTCTTGGCCGATGGCCTCTGGATACACGGCCGCTGTGAGCGCGAGATCGAGCAGTTCAAGGCCAAGGCCGAGAAGGCGGCGAGTAGCGCGCGCAAGCGCTGGCATAGCGAAGGTAATGCGAAGGCAATGCCAACGCATAGCGAACGCACTACCAACGCAGTGCCAACGCAGTGCGAAGGCAATGCTCCCATTAACCAAGAACCAATAACCAATAACCAAGAGCGTACTAACGTACGCTCCGCGCGCGCAAGCCCGGCCGCAGCCGTCTGCGTTGCCCTCAAAGCCGCCGGAATCCAGAGCGTCAACCCGTCCCATCCTCGGCTCAAGGCCCTGATCGACGCAGGCGCCACCACTGACGAGTTCGTCGGCATGGCCGACAAGGCGTCCGGGAAGGCTAACGGGTTTGCCTACCTGCTCGCCGCCGTCGAAGGCGAACGAAAGCGTGTCGCAGAGACGGTCATGCATGCCGGAAGACTCCCGAACAAGCAGGAACTTCTTGAGCAATCGAACAGAGAGATTGGCGAGGAATGGGCCAGAAAAATGATGGAGCGGGAATCGAATGCAGCGCAGTGACATCCCGGAATTCCATCGCCTCGTGTCCGAGGTAATGGCCTTCTACAAGCAGCCCGTCAGCGACTTCGCCCTTAGCGTGTGGTGGCAAGCCTGCGAGAGCTACAGTTTCGAGCAGGTGTCCAGGGCCCTGACTGCGCACGCGATGGACCCGGATCACGGCCAATTCGCGCCGAAGCCAGCCGACATCGTGCGAGTGCTCCAGGGCACCCATCAAGACCGCTCTCTCGTGGCATGGGGCCGTGTCTATGACGCCATGCAGCGGGTCGGCGCCTATTCGTCCGTGGACTTCGGCGACCCGGCGATTCACTGCGCAATCGAGGACATGGGCGGCTGGCCGGCAATGTGCCGCGCTGAGACGGACAAGCTCGGATTCCTTCAGAAGCGCTTTTGCGACTCCGTGCGCGCCTACAGCTCGCGCGGCGAGGCGGTCAGGGATACGCCTTACCTGATCGGCATTCACGAGGCGAACAACCGCGCGTCAGGCAAGCCCGCAGACGCGCCGGTCAGATTGTGGATCGAATGGAAAAGTGCCCCGGCAAACAAAGCCACCTCAACCCAGGCAAACCGCCTCGGCGCTGTTACGGCACTTGTGCCAGATTTGAGTACGCGGTCCACCTCACGGTCCGTGAGTGGATCAAGCCGGCAATCCGCGTGAATTCGTGTCCTAACCATGTTCCGAAGGATGCCCCCGCAAATCGGGGATTTGCACCCCTAGTCGCTTAGGGCGTTTGGAAACGTACAGGAGTCCGAGGTATGGCTAACCGATACGCGACACAAGGCGCGTGCATCACGGCCTCGCTGATGAAGAAGCCGCACACCTACATGGAAATGATCGGCCTTGGCCTGTCGATTTCACCTTGGCGCCGTGTCGGCGAATACCTCGATCGGACGCCCGGACTGAAGTTGGTGAAGACGACCAAGAAGGTTGACGACCGCAAGCTGACCGCGTGGCTGGTGGTGAAGGCGTGACGTGGGAGCTAAGCAGCAATGACCGGCGCTGACACTGTGGACGAAGCGGGACAACCTGGGCCGCCGGGCATTGTCTGCTTGAGCGACGGGTTAGCCGTCACCGCGCAGCCGGTGGCGGTGGCCTATGGTGGAGGAACCAACAGTACCGCGCTACTGGTGGGGATGCTGGAGCGTGGCGAGCGCCCCGACTTGATCTTGTTCGCAGACACTGGCGGCGAGAAGCCTGGCACCTACGCGCACACAGCGACTGTAAGCGACTGGTGCGAGAGCGTAGGGTTCCCGCGCATTGAGACGGTGCGCTACGCAAACAAGGCGGGCGAGGTCATCACGCTCTACGACAAGTGCATCAGCGGCAAGATGCTGCCGAGCATTGCCTACGGGTTTAAGTCTTGCAGCGAGAAGTGGAAGCGCAGGCCTCAGGACCGCTACGTGAGCAAGTGGGCACCGGCCCAAGCCGCATGGGCGGCAGGCTTGAGGGTGGTGAAGCTGATCGGCTACGACGCCGACGAAGACCGCCGCGCAGGCATTGCCGAAGATGCGCAGTACGCCTACCGCTACCCGCTTATTGAGTGGGGGTGGGACCGCGATGCGTGCGTGGCGGCGATTGCCAGCGCAGGACTGCCGCAGCCTGGCAAGAGCGCATGCTTCTTCTGCCCGAACAGCACCGAGGCCGAGATTCGTTCGCTGCCGCCAGAACTGCAAGAGCTGGCCGTAGCGATGGAAGACAACGCCGAACTTACAACCATCGCAGGCCTGGGCCGGCGCTTCCCGTGGCGCGACGTGATCCGAAGCGACAAGGCGCAAGGGCGCTTTGACTTCGGGACGCCCGAGATGCCGTGCGGTTGTTTTGACGGCTAACGTGCTGGTAACCGGGGACCAACGGCCATGAAGAACGACGACGAAGCCACGGTGCAACCCGCCGTTGGTACTCCGGTTGACCAGCGGGTTGTGCCGCTGGTGGAGAAACTGCGCAATGCTTGCGCGGGCTATGACGAATGGCGCGTGCAAGACCCGAAGGACGGCAGCTATTGCATTGCCTTCAACTGGCGCGAAGTGATGAACCCGGAGCGGATGGCGCGCGAGTGGCTTGCCGACCACTGCCGGCGCTTCCCTGGCGGTCTGCACAGCGACTTCGTGGTGGCGTGCGTGCGAGTGCAGACCCAGGCCGACGAGTTGATGCAGGAAGCCGCAGACGAGATTGAACGCCTGACGCAAGGTGTGCGCGAAGGCGACGATTTGCGCGAGCGCATGGCTGGCCTGCTGAGCCGCACGGCCGTGGCTTTGCGCGGGCCTGAACCGCCGCTGACGCGCTGGAGTTGGCACGACGTGCCAGAACGCGCCGCCGCTGCGGTTGCGGCCATTGACGTGATGCAGCGCGCGGCATTCATGGCGGCGGACCCTGAGCGGCACAACGCCAGGTTAACCGGGGCCCAACGGCCCCAAAGGACAGACGATGAACGCTGAGAACTCGCCGGCCGTTGGGGCTCCGGTTGAACCGACAGTTAGGCCCCGCGCGTGGGCTGTGGACGGCAACTGCATTGGCGCCAGCGATGGCGGCCCGGCGCTATGGAGACGCGAGCCGACAGCAGAGGACCGCAAGATGTGGGCCGACTGCGGAGGGCAAGCCACCGTGACGCCGCTGCACGAACGGCCGACGCCGGAGGCCGTGGCCTGGGCGATGGCCGAAGAAGCGGGTGAAGACCCAGGAACGCTGATCTGGGAAGGAAATCCGCCAGAGCCGTGGGGCGAAGTGTGGTGCCGGTACATGCCGCAGGCTGAGCGCCTGGTGAAGCGGTTGTTCGGGGCCTAACGTGCTGTAGGCAACATCTACAGACTTTGCAGCATGCGTAATCGCAAATGACCGGCTCTCACTACATCCTCCACGATTGCCGCCAAGGCGTCGAGATAGGCCGCAGGGGCGCGGCACGAGTCGCCCGCATCGTGCATGGGAGATGGCCGTTTCCGTCGATGGAAACGCAGGAATACGTGTCGACAGAGTTGGATCGGATCGACCATGAAGAGGGGGCCGAGTGAATGCCTGCATGGGTGGATGGTGCGCCAGGCGCGGCGGATGTGCCAGGTACGGCCTCTGGTCCGCAGAGCCACCAGAGCGACTGTGCCGCGATGGCGTTGACGCCTTCGTCAGCGCTGGCGATCCGGGACCACGCGCGCAAGCTGCTGGAGAGCCCGAGGGGGTTGAGCAAAGAGGCCCTGACGTGGGCCAAGAATTGGGCAAACAAGAGGACGACGACATGACGCCACCCGTGGTAATGAACGATATTGAGCGCCTCGTGCGCGAGGCAGGGCCGGCCGGCATGCGCTGCAACGCAATTGCCCAGGCCAGGGACGCGCTGATGCAGTGGAGCAGTAGGCCGCTGCGGTGTTTGATCCGCGACGGGCGGCTTGCCAAGCTGGTTGTGTCGCATCGGCACGTCGTGTACTTCGCGCCGGAGTTCGCGCCGCCCGCTGCGGTGCTGAATCCCGCGAAGGAGACGCCGCCGAAGCAGAAGCCTGGGCCGAAGCCCAAGCCGATCCAGAAGGCCAAGCCGATCCAGGCACATGGCGGGCGGCAGCGCCGGCCCAGTAGCAGTAACGCGAACGCAGCGTTCCTTGCCTGTGAGCCGGTCATCACGGCGGACACCAAGATCACGCGCGCAGAGCCGTTCGTTGATCGTAGGTTTGTGGGCGAGACGCCGCCCGGATGGGTTGGCCAGATCACGCGCGACTGGCTCGAACGTCGGCTGGAGCAGCAGCGGTGATCGTCCTCGGAATCGACCCAGGCCCGGTGCAAAGCGGATTTGCATGGTTCCGGGATGGGGTGGTCTCGGAGGCCGGCGTCCTGCTCAATGGCGGGCTTCTGTGTCTCGTGGAGTCAGAGCCACAGGACTCAGGCGCAGTGCTCGCAATCGAGACGATGCAGGCCAGCTACAGCGCCACTATCGGGGCAAGCGTGATCGACACACTGCGATGGGTCGGCCGGTATCAGCAGGCGTGGCACTCCCCGGAGTCGGTGATCCTGATCACGAGGCAGGCTGTCAAGGCCGCGTTATGTAACGGAAACGTCAGGGCAAATGATGCAGGCGTTCGCGCGGCGCTGATCGACAAGATCGGGCCACCAGGGACGAAGGGGGATCCAGGCCCAACGTATGGAGTGACATCTCACGCATGGGCTGCGCTTGCTGTGGCATGGGCTACGGAATGCGGGCCTAACGTGGAGTTGAGCGGTGGACCCGGTACTCCGGGGCCGTCCGCTCGAACGCAGGGTTAGAAACCATGATGGTGATAGACCTCGCGCAAGCCAAGGCAGACAGAGAGCCGCACCTTAGCGGCGCGGCTGTGTGCCTGGCCTGCAAACACGAGTGGGTCGCGGTGGCGCCGGTCGGGACAGTCTGGATGGAGTGTCCGGCTTGCTCGCTTGAGCGTGGCCGGTATCTCGGCGCGGTCAATGTCGGCGGCGATCATTGGCACTGCCAGTGCGGCAATGACCTGTTCCGCGCCACGCCGGCCGGGATGTACTGCCCCAACTGCGGGGAGTGGCAGCATGGTTTCTAACAATTGAGCTAACCGGCTTGCCGTAGGCAAGTCCGGTTAAACCGTCAGTTAGGCTTCAACGCACGAAAGCAAATATAATGGACACACGCGGCGATTGCATAAGGGTAGTGCATCCTCTTTTCCAAGAGGAAGGAAGCGGTTCGATTCCGACTTCGCCGCTCCGACTCGAGTTCGGGCGTTGCCCGATGCCGGTGGCCTTGGCCCTAAACCGGGAATGGCACTCACGGGTTCCCGAGCTACGCAACCAGACCGGCAAGAATGTTGCGTTCGGCGCCATCTTTGGTGGCCGGTACTTTGCGGTTGCCATTTGGGGCGAGCCCATTGCGCGCATGCTGAACGGCAAAGGCATGCTCGAACTGCGCCGTATGGCGATTGCGCCCGACGCGCCAAAGAACACAGGAAGCCGCATGCTGCGCGTGATGCGCCTGCTACTGCGCAAAGAAGGGCTAGGCGTGCAACGGCTGATTTCATACCAAGACACGGGCGTTCATGCTGGCACGATCTACAAGGCGGCAGGGTGGACTGTGTGCAACACATCGAAGCCGAGCGCCAAAGGCTGGAACACGCGGAGCCGCGCGGAAATGCAGACTTGGGGCGAAAAGGTACGGTGGGAAATTGAAGCCTAACGTGGGAATTGAGCCGCCGGAACGGTCGGCTCGAATGACGGGTTAGGCCCCATGTTGAACGAAGGCACAGGAGCAAGCATGAAAGAGAAGCACGGCGAGTACATCGCCATTTACTGGGACGACGACAGCGACCTTGAATATGTGCGCGGCCATGTGACGCTGGCGAACGCGCCGTGATCCAAGAATTGGAGCTGCGTGGGCTCACTACTGGCAGAAGGTGAAGACATGACCCTAGCCGCCAAGCTGCGCGAGTTCTTCACCCGCAACGCCGACGAGGAACTGACGACGGACGACGTATGCGTGAAGTTCAGTGTCGCCGAGTCCACCGCGCAAACGGCCATCGCCAAACTGAGGCGCGATAGGTTCCTCGATGCGCGAAAAGAAGGACAGACGGTTTTCTACTTTGCGAGGTTCCAGTGACCAATTTCACCCCATTCTCGCCGCAGGCGTTGACAGGCACGGCGAACCAGGCGCAGGCAGAGCAGGCGGCATGAACCCGCGAGCAAGAACAAACATGAACGATGTCGAGGCCGAGCTGACAGAGCACCTGTCTGTTCTCCGAGACGCGCTCAAGCCAGAAGACGGCACGCAGGAAGACTACTCGCTTTGCGCCGTGGAGACGTTCGCGGCGGTGGCGATGCGGGTCATGCGGGCGAGCAACCCGAGCAAAGTTCGGGACTGCGCCAGGACGGTTGAGATCAAGGCTCGGCTCGATGGCCTGCCGGTCATTGTGGGGTTGTCGTCGTGAACAACAGCCGCGAGACAGGGCGCTTGTCGGCCCGATCTGCGCGAAGGGCGGGTTTCCGATTCAGCCCGGAGGATGCTGCGACAATCGGTCATGCCGCAAGAGTGGCGAGAAGCTCGGGGAGAGATGATGCATGACGGCCGTTGACTGGTTCCGCCTGCTGTGGGATTTGGTACAGCGAGGGCATACGCTGGCCGAGGTGTCGCGGCACACGGGCATCAGCAAGGGCACTCTGCGCGGATATCTGAGTCACAGCCAGCCTCCGCACTGGCGTGGGGAGTTGCTGATCGCCATGTGGTGCGATGTCTGTGGGAAGGGCCGGGCCGATCTGCCAGTTGAGCGCCTGACTCTGGCGCCGAGAATCGTCGTGCAGCGCGTCGGGCCTCAAACGTCCGATGACGCGGTGGG
>OFRB01000169.1_pt1 | contig 17283 bp, 28 predicted proteins | sample 1543021 | NCBI WGS metagenome assembly OFRB01 (sample SAMN07774230, study PRJEB24372) | wastewater metagenome | isolation source: Exp Tend CN 0WW | collected 2016-02
TGTGTATTGATAATGTTTTATATATCTTATTCTCATTTGGTAGTGAAATAATTCGATAACCATGTGTACTATTTTTTTGTTTAAGAATATTTACCTTTTTTCTGTACGGAGTTTCTGACTTTACTATTCCTGTATTACTAATGTAATAATTAGGGTGTCCTACAATAGCTTTCCATTCTTCTTTAGCATTTTGCTTTAGACTTCTTTGTTTTGTTGTTTTTTCTGTCATGATTAAAAAGGTATATCCTCTGGTCTAATAGGCTCTTCATCGTTATACCCTCGACTTGTCATGCCGTCATCTTCAACAACTTCCTTTTTCTTTGTAGGTTCAAATACATCTAAAACACAATATGGTTCACCTGTTTTTGATGATATAGGAAACTTTACGTTTACCCAACCTTTAGCATCTTTGTGAGCTTCTAAAAAAGCTATAAACTTGTTTACATTAAAACTTGCTCTACCAAAAAAGTATTGTTTCTGTTTTTCTGTTGGTGTGTATATATTCATACCCTCTGCAAATATCATGTCTTGTTTTTGTGTCATATGTTTGTTTAGTTTAATTTATAAGTTGCTACCTTTTTCCATAGTATAATCTCACTTCCTGTATTTTCTTCTTTGTCAAAGTCATACTGTGCCTTGAAGTTATTATACTCTGTGTCTTTTGCTAGTTTTTCTGCATCTTGTTTTTCTTTAAGAGCTTGTTGTGCTTTTTCTCTTTCAATCTTATCAAGTGCATCTTTTTCAGCCTGTGCCTTTATTTCTGCATCTCGTATTTTTTGCTGTTCCATTCTCAATGCTATATCTGCAATACGCTTAGTTTCAGCTTCTTGTTCTTGTTTTATTCTTTCATTTTCTAGTCTGTCTTTTTCGTTTTTCTCTGATACAAGTTCATTAAACTTACACTCAAAGTCAACCATGTTCAATGACATGATATACTCATCTGTCATTTCAATACCTGCTTTTGCTACACGTTCTTTTCTTTCAGGTAGTTGTGCTGTTCTTTCTTTTTGTATATACAAAAATTCTGCATCTAACTCATACTGTTTAAGTCTATCTTCTTCAGGTGTAATAATACTTAAGAGTTCTTTTTCTCTAGCAATAACATCTTTTTGAAACTTGAGCGCTTCTGCTCGCAATTTTTTACCACACTTTTCAATAGTTGTACGTGCTTTTACAAAGTTTAATCTTAATCCTTTTGATTTTTCTAATTGCTCTTTATCTTCTAGATCCGTTACTACAACCTCTCTAGCTATGCTTACTATTTCATTAAGTTGTTCTACTGTTGGATCAAATTTGATTATTGTTTCCATATATTTATTTAAGTACGTTAATTGATAATTCTGATGCCATGAATTCAATCTCTGTCATAATATTTTCTTTTTGTATATCTGTAAGTTTTTCAGATGCTTTTGTTTTTTCTGCTATAGCTTCGAGGTCTGATATAGTCTTACATCGCAATATGGCATCACTAATCTGTTGAGGTAATGTTAGAGTTGGCTTGCTTGGCTCTATTTTAGCTTTTGGTGCTGTTTTAGGTGTATGTTCACGTGTATCATCGTCTTTAGTGTCATCTATCAAGAAAAGACCATTTAAAGCGTATTTACGTGCATATGATGACGCACTTCCAGTTATCTGTGCATCGTTCATACCTTTTTGCTCTTCTGCTTCTCTAGCAAGTGCTGTAGCTTTACCTAGCGATACACCCGCTTCGTCAAATAGTTCTGCTGTTGCCTTTACATAGTATCGGTTACCTATATACACAATTTCATCTGATACAATGAGTACATTGTTATCAAGTAGTGGTTTTACTGCTTCTAGTATATCCTCACAATTTCTGTATGAGTATTTTCCAAATGAGTTGTATTGTGATTTAGGTGCTTTTAATTTTTGTTGTATTGTATTTAAGATTTTCATATTATTTAGTTATAAGTTTATAATTATATATTTTAGTTTGTCCTCCACTTGCGCTTGGTAAGTATTCACCCTCTATTTTTAATCCTTGTTATCTGAGTAATAGGATCACATGAGATAATCTCCATATTCCGTTATTCATAGTCCATAGGTTATTTATCTGTCCGTATCTGTTTAACCTATTTTCTACAATTTGTAGTTGTGTTGGTTTCTTCATCGTTTTGTTTTATGTAAACATTATTGATAATGTGTTTACTCTTTAATGATAGCATATGTGATACGTTTGTAAAGTAGATACTATTGTGTAATTGTTGATAACTTTTTATCTAATCCTTTAAGCATATCAAGTATAGCCTTTGACCTTTCTGCGTATTGTATTTTATCAAGTTCTATCTCATCAATTGTTCTGTTAAACATTTTCCATGCTAGATATTTATCTAGTTTTGCTTGATTAACATCATACATTTGATTATCTGCACCACTATTGAAAATCCTTTCTCCTTTTTCGTTTGTACCTTTGTTTCGTATTTGATAATAATCACTTGCAAATAATCTAGGTTTTCTATCTTTGTGTAAATCTGCTTCAATCTGACACGCTTGATATTCTGCACCTATCTGTAAAAGTTGTTGTGTGTTTCTTTTGTAATCTTCTTCTGTCCATTTTAATAACCATTTACTTATTTGTTTTTCTGTTGTTTCTTCTTTTTGATTTTTTATATTTACCATATCATTGAGTTAGTTTCTTTAATTTTTTGTGTTTGTAATCTTTTTACAAACTGCTGAACCTTTGTCCATTTCTCTTTTAAGTCATACGGAGAGTTTATACTTGGGAAATATTCAGGCAAGACTTCTCTAGAATAAATACCTTTTAAGAACTCAATAGCTTCAATGGTGCTATCTAATCCATATTCTTTTATCAGGAAAGTACATGCACTTCTTTGTCCCTTATGTCCGTAATAGGTTTTGTTCTTTGGATCTATCTCTTCAAATGCTTTTATAATCAATGGAACTTCATCAGTATTTTTAGGTTTTTCTATATTCTCTACTGTTATCTCAATCTTATCTATACTGTTATCTATGTTTACCATGTGGTAAAGGGGGGTTTTCTCCACAGTAAAGGGGGGTTTACCATGTGGTAAAGGGGGTTGTATCACCAGTAAAGGGGTAATGCTTATTCTTTTACCATTTCTTATGTACACTTCTATCCACCCAGCCTTTGCCATTTGAGATAAACATTTAGCCACTGTATTCTTTGTCATGCCTGTTTCAGTACCTATAGTTTCATTAGAAGCTATACACCCTTTTTCGCCAAAAGAGTGAACTTCAACAGCTCCATAAATAAGAACATGTGCGTTTGTTGATTTTACTTTTTCATCAAGTTGTCTACCTAAAAGGCTTGCATGAAAAGATATCGTGTGTAACATTATTGTAATTCGATTAGGTTAGTGAATTGTGGTAGTGATCGTCTATCAATACCTATAAATTGTACCATGTTCTGTTTTGCTAGTTGCTCTACCTTTTGACTAACATCATGCAAAAAACCTGTGTACAATTTACGTACACCTCTTTGTTCTATTTCTAACCAATCCTCATCTCCTAGTTTATATCCCTTTGCATAACCCATTGTTCGATTCCAGTCCTCCTTAATGTGTTTTATCTCTGTGCCTTTGATAAAGTTATCTCCGATACGAACAGACTTACCTGTACTAAAAGCATATATTGCTTTCTCCATGTCCTGTAAGTTGTCTATCTCAATAATATCTTCGCTACCATATCCATGAGTAACTTTGTAATATCTATGTTTATAATCTGTCATAAGTTGTAAATTAAAAAGTCCTATTCGGAGAAAGAAAGTTATAAACTACGTGACCACTGGCACATATGGGATAAACCCCCTTTCTTCGCTCCGAGCAAGACTCTTAATAATTTAGTGGTGGTGTCAAATGTTAATAAAGGTTTATAGCTTCATCAACGTATTTATTATACCACCTATCAAAATATAAAGTACAAATGTATATTCAACACAAAACATTTTTCAAACTTTATCAACTCTATCTTACCAACAGGAAACAAAACGATGAGGAGTTACAACCTGTTGACAAGATAGAATAGACAAACGTAATGATCTATTGCTATAATAGCATAACATGAAACAAAAATCAAAACGATGTAAACCAAAAGGTGATTTAATGTTACAACTTATATTCCTAGATAAACTTGACGAGGTTGTAGATAAGTTTGAAGAGAAACACAAGTGTAATGTTAAGTACAATATTGAAAATCTAATGATCAAGAAAACAAAATGAATAACTCAATCAGTTGGATTTATAGAGAAGATAAAACACCAAAAGATAAAAGTGTATATAGGAAGAATGGTAAACCTAGACAAATGACAAATGGTTTAATAGAAGTATTTGTTGATAGTTTGTATACAGATAAAAAGCTTGGTATTAAAAAAAAGAAAGTATATAAAAAATAATATGCGAAAATTACCTGATATATGTTATGAACAAAAAACAGGAGGTGAACAAGTTGCTAGTGAGGGACAGGTATTTTATATAACTGATAAGATAGATGTAAATGATGATGGTATATTTCAATGGTTAAAAGGAGCAGAGTACCCACAAAAGGGTATGCCACAGGCAGAAGCTATATTTGCAGTGAATGTAGCTAAAAGGCTATTTATTCACTCTCTACGCTTCGCAAGTGAGCTTTGGTATATCTTGCCTATCTTTATTACTAAACGCTCGTTAGAGGGCAAAATAGGGGCATTTAATGAGATATCTATAAAGATTATATCTCCGTATATCCTTATACCTCAATTATTGACATCTTTAGCACGTGAGTTAGGTAAGTTCTGTACTACTTTTTTACTTAAGATAGGAATATCAGAAAATACATCTATAGACTTTGGAAAGATAATAGCTACCATGTTTGAGTATGATAATGCGTATAGATTTAGAGTACAGGATTTATTCACTGCAAGTTCAAAAGAACAGATGCAAAGTGATCCATACAAAGAAATATGTAGATTACTAGACCTTGCACAACAAAGAGATGATGCAGGTGTACATAAAAAGTTTAGATATATAAAACCTATATTGTGGATTGCTTTTAAAATACCTAGAATACAAAAAGCATTTATTTCTACGTTTGATGTGATAGACTTTAGTAAGTTACAATTTGATGAGATAGATAATTATTGGATAGCAATGAGAACAGATTACGATTTCTATGGATTAGAACCACAAGAAAGAGCTGATAAGTTCTTAACAGGAAAAAAATTACCAAAACCAATGACACAACAAGATTATGAGAATTACATTCGCACTATTAATAAGTCTAATTAGTATCTACATTGTATATAAGATGTGGATATCTTTATGGAAATTATTTACTAAAGAAGAACAAGAAGAAATAATAAAAAGATTTTATGAAAAAAACTAAAAATAAAACATTTGAAATGAGTAAAAAAGAGGTTATTGTTCAATATACTAAAATCATAATGGGTATATATGCACTCATTGTTTTGACAATAATTATGTTTAAGATTTAATGTGATATAATAGCTGTATTCGGTCATGCAAAAACACCCTACGAATTGAAGCTCTAAGGTGTTTTATTGTTTTTATACGTTCATACGCTTTACCCAATAAATTGAGATGTATTGAATATACATGATAACGTATAGCACATAGATTATATTACGTCAATGACTATTTTATTAAACCTTTATAATACTCTATCTTTTTAAGATAATCTAGTTCAGTCCATTTACAAAAAATACCTTTTCTTTTATAAAGTTCTTTTGCTTTTTCTCCAAGTCTTAAACTGTATTCGTATTGGTTACCTCCTAGATTGATATTACAATTATAACATTGTGCATGTACATTTTCTTCATCAAAGTATAGATCAATTCCACCAACAGATTTCGGTATAAAGTGTCCTGCATGTATACCTGAACCCTCTGCTTTTCTACCACAAGTGAAGCATGTAAACTTATCTCTCTGACGTATATATAAACTAAACAAAGTCCACAACTTACATTTCAATACAGATATCTTTTTATGGCTAACTTTTTTAAGTTTTGTTTTTTTCATTTATAGTATTCTGATATTGATTGTACATACCCTCTACGTATAGCTTCAAAAGGACATACATCATATGTACCTCCTTTTTTAGATATAAATCTTCCTTTACAATCTTGTATGTTACATGTACATACTCGTATCTCTGATTTGGTTTTTCGTGATGAGCTTCCTTTCATTATGAACCCACGTTTTTTATATTGGTGTATCTGATAGTATACCGCCCATTTAGTAACTCCAACTCTAGGAGCAATATCTAAAATAGGTGTCTGAATATTGTATAGATAGATTATCTTTTCGATTAATTCTCTTGATAATCTTGACATGGTTTATAGACCTGTTATTTCAACGAGTAATCCTGAATTACCTGCTGTACCTGCTACAGGAGCTGTAGAAAGTCCATTACTTGTACCTGCCGACCCACCAGTACCACCTGATACAGTAAGAGTTCCTGAACCTGTTTTTACATTGTAAACTGCAATCAAAACACCACCACTTCCACCTCCACCTCCACCTCCTCCACCTGCACCCTCACCTCCTCCAGTTCCTCCTGACGCATTTCCTCCATTTCCTCCATTTCCACCATTACATCTAATAGCGCCTGTTCCTGTAAGGATAAGTGATTTAGTTTCTATGTATACCCAAGAGCCTGATGCACCACTTCCTCCACCACCTCCTGATGTACCAGCAAACCATCTGTTTCCTGCTCCTCCTGAACCTGATCCTGCTGAAGATAATATACGTTGTATTGCTGTTGTTGATGTAAAATCAAAAGGAAGCATAGCTTGTAATAAAGAACGCGGTTGATTTACAACTGTACCTGTTTTTGATCCTGCTGATCCACCTGCACCTGCACTTCCTCCTCCAACTCCAGGCCCTCCTCCAGCACCTCCTGCAACACCTGCACTTCCTGCTGATTTATCAACACTATCACCTGCTACACCTGTGTTACCAGCTGCTGATGTTCCACCTGCTCCACCTATCTTTCCTACACTTCCTCCAGGCAAACTTCCTGCTGATAGTGCTGTTCCTGCTGATCCTGCTGTAGCACCTGATGCATTTCCTCCTGCACCACCAACAACACCCACATATCCTGTAGTGTTTACAGTTATACTTACACTTGCGAAAAGTCTATATCCATTTGTATTTAAGGTTGCTGTTCCTGTAACTGAAACAGTTGTATAGTACATATCTCTTGTAAGAGTTGTTGTACCTGATGTTATTGCTAAAGCACCATCACTTCCATCTCCTCCCAATGGTACGAGATTTAGTATATCTGATGCTAATGCTGTTTGTCCTGATTGAATCATAATTTTTTATATTAATTTGCTAATGTATAAGTCCAAGAAATTGTTGTATCTTCATTAGTACCTTTGACATAGTTACTAGCGAATAATGCTCTTGAAAAGATTTTACCTGTACCAAGAGTTGAAGTTCCATCTACAAATGTTGCAACTTCTCGATATGTTCCATTTGCAAGTGAAGCTGACGGAATAAAGAAACCTATAGTAATAGTTCCTCCTAATACAGTACCTGATGCTTTTGCAACTCTTGTTACACCTGCAATTAAGTTAGTATCTGCTAATGTTGGAGTTGTAGTTGATGTTCCTATATCAAGATGTGTTATATTAAGACTGTACGTATTATCTGCATTTAGTCTATCAAGTATTAAATCAATACCTGTATTTGTACCGAGCATTACTAGGTTATCTTGAAAACCTGAATCATATAAAACTTTACCTGTTATAGAACAAGTTTTTATTATTTGAAATCTGCCTTTGATAAATGATTTTTCTTTTTGCATTGTAATTATTATAACACATTTTATTAAGACCATGTCGCAAATCCCCAATCAAAGTTATCCCATGTATATGGGCCTGATGTTTTTGTTGCTGTTGGTATACTATCTGTGATTGTAATAATATCTGACATACCACGAATACGAGATATATATTCATCTTCTGAAATATCTATTTGGTCTGATTGATTTTTAACTAATAATCTTGTCCATATATCATTTATACCCAAGTCCTCATTGTTCACACAAGATATGTTAAATAACATTGTTGAACCTGTCGGTGTACTAAAAGATTTTCTTATATTCTGTATCTTCAAATTAACATCAATGTTCCGTATATCTGATTGTATATTTATAGTTTGACCTGTGATAAGTCCTTTTGTATATGTTGAAAATGTAGCTGTCTTAAGAGGTTGTCCATATTGTAATATTTCAACTGTAGCTCGTAAGTTTGCTGTATCTAAGTCTGTTATTGTTTTATCTACAATAATACTTTGTGCTACACCATATGTAGATATACTAGACTCATCTGATTTCTGTGCTATAAGAGGATATTTAGGATATTCTTCTGCTATTATATTTCCTGTACCTGATGCTGGAGCTGATGTAAACTTTAGGGATTTCTCGTTATAGTTCCATAGTACATCAAAGCTAGACGGATCATCAAGAAAGTCTACACCTACATTTTTTGCAACTGCATTGACTGTAACTGTTGGTAATTTTGCAAACTTTGTAGCAAGAGCAAATATAGTTTTTGTACCATCTCCGTCAAGGTATTCTGTTCTAGGTGTTTCAGATGTAAGAAGTCCACCTCTAATAATCACATCATTTTTTAGCTGTGTTATATCTTCTTTATAAATCAAACTATTAAATACATAGTTACCTGATGTATCTGTTATATCAAATGCTGATGATTCTGTTGTGTTATTAAAGAAATGTATATCTTTCTCATAGTCAACATACCAATCAAAGTTACCTACAATACTTATAATTTTTTCTAATGCCTTTGAAACAGGGAGGTAATTAAAGTTAATACTTTCAATTAATGTATTACAATTTACATGTGTATCTGTAAATGTTCCATCTGTAAAAGTTATTAATATATCTGCTATGATATCGTTTACAGTTTCAGATACGTATGTTTTTGATACAAGATATTTATCAAGACCATGTGTATAGTCTTTGCATACTATATCGAACAACTCTAACATACCTGATATCTTTTCGTTTATCTCTATGATATATCCTGCAAACTCTATTGTTCCATCAACAGTCAAAACAACCTCTTCACCAATAATAGGTTTATAGGTTTTTGATTCATATTTTTTAATATTAAATCGACATGTATTAGCTGACTTTGTTAGTATCTCATCAATAGATAATGACTGCCATGATATTAGTGATGATCTATCTATTCCGTTTATAGTAAGAGTTGTCATATTAGAACTTGATTACTTTTCTTAATGAACTTATCATCATATCTCCTATATCTTCTGCCACTGTTTCAGATAAGTATGTACCACCATTCATGTTAATTGTAAGATTCATACCTCCTGCACCTGCCATTTTGTAGTTAGGTGTAATACTACCATTAGATGCTGGTGTAAACATTTCAGGCCCTTTCTCACCTACCAAATATGATTGACCTGACTGTACTCCACCACCTGTTGCACGACCACCACCAAATAATCCCATAATACTTTTAACTGCACCACCTCCTAAGTCTTTCATTTTTTCTAGTAGTTTAACAACCCAATCATAGGCATTTTTTACAGTATCTATAAAAGGCTGAAAGAAACCAACTATAGCTGAACTTGTTTCTTTTACTGTTATTTTAATTCCCTCCCATGTATCTTTCCAACCCATCTTGAAACTATCCCAAAACTTTTTCATAAATGCCAAGAACTCCACCCAGTATTCTTTAATACCAGCAATAACAAGACCACTATCATTTTGTAATATTTTTATACTTTCATTTAGTGTATATATTACAAGAGTTATACCAGCGATTATACCAGTAATTGGTAATATAGTTGTTTGTAATACACCCATTATCATACTTAAGGCTGTGAATCCGGAAATTAAAGGAGGTAGACCTAATGCTAGCAAACTAAGTCCAAACACAAGACCTGTCACAGCTCCGCCTATAATAACTATTGTACTTGTAAGCTTAGGATTTTCTTGTACCCATTCTTTTACCTTTTCAAGAATAGGTGTGATTGTATGTACAACTTGCTTTAATATTGGTAAAAACTGATTACCGACAACAACAAGTGTTTGACTTATATTATCTTTCAAAGTAGACATGAGTCCATTAAAAGACTCTGATTGTGCCTGCATCATACCTTCAAATTGACCTCCATTAGAAGTCATATCTTGAAACGCTCTTTGTAGTTCAGGAAATCCGACTTTTCCCTGTTCTACAAGCTTTTTAACTTCACCATCTGCAACACCAAATTGTTTTGCAAGCTGTCCTATAACAGGAATACCACGCCCTGTGAGCTGGTTTATATCTTCTCCAAATAATCTACCTTGTACTTTTGCTTTACCATACAGCTCTGCAATCTCACCAATAGGTGATCCAATGCCCGATGCAATATCACCAATACGCCTTAACTCATCTTGCATCTGTTTAGCTGGAACACCAAAAGCAAGCAGTGATTTCGATGCTCTTGCTATTTCATCAAACTCATAAGGTGTTTTAGCTGCAAAATCATTTAACTCCTTAATCATTGTTTTAGCACCCTCTGCTGATTTAAGCATTGTACTAAATGCAATCTCTATACTTTCCATTTCACCTGCTTTCTTAACTGCAAGCCCAACACCTCCTGCAATAGCACCAAAAGCAATACCACTTACAATAGATAGGTTTCTAAAGTTAGTTTCATTTTTTTTCAATGATGAAGATAAGCCATCTAAAGTTTTAGTAGCTTCATCCTTAGCTTTTATGACAATCTGTAATATTTTATCTTGCATGTTGTTGTTTCTTTTGTTGTTCGTTTTCTATGCTCCACTTCATGAGTAGTGAGCTTATAAACCATTCAGGCTGTTCCATATATTGTGTATATGTCCAACTCATTTTTTCACATACAACTGCAATCTTTATTTCTTCAGGGAGGTTAGACTTATCTCCATTTAATAGAACTTTGTAAGCGTACTCTAACTCGCCTTTTCTTCTAAAAAATCAGTTGTATTTGTGATTTTGTTTATCTCTGCTATTAGATAATCATAATCTGTAGATATTAAATCTTCTACAGTTTTCAATATGTTCTCTGTGTTTCCGTTGATTGACTTAATTAGAAAACTTAAAGCTAAATCATTCACTTCTGACACAACAGACATAGGTATATCTCCTTTAATTGATGATGTAGATGTATCTATTGAACTGTTGCTCAATAGTTTCTCATTCATCTTTCTCTTTTCACCTCCTGTGATGTAGTCATATACGACCACTTCTGTATTTGTTTTTGGTAATGTAATTGTTTTTGTTGTTCGCATACAATTATTGTATCACATTAGTAACTAACCACACTATTTACCAAAGCTACATCGATCATCTTACTATCTGATGTTGAATAATACCCCTCAAAGTTTACTGTTTGCATTGTTATATCGTCTTTAGAGATGTTTTTAGCAACCTCTTGGAACTTAACCTTTGCAAGTTTTATAGTAATACTTGGATTTGTAGATGCACCAATTGTTCTATCTGTGTTAGTAAACTTTATTTGCATAGCTCGTGTAAGGTTTGCAAGCATGAAAGTATCAATAAACTCTCTATCTGTATATACAAGCTCCATAGAACCTGTAACTGCAAATTGTTTGTTTAGTCTATCTGTAGCACTTGTTGAACCAATATTATCATCATCTTCTAGGTTTTTTGAAGTGTTAAGAGATACTTTTCGTACTGTGTAAGTTGTACCTGTAGCTAAGTTAGAGTATGTATCTGCAATACGTACTATACCTTGCTGTGGTTTGAAGTTATATGGAGCTGTATATGCAACTGTAGTAGTTGTAGATGTTGTTACGTTAGCAACAAAAGCCATACTATATGTTGGATATGCACCTACCTCAAAGTTCATTTCAAGACTGTCTACCATTGCAAGAGGAAACTGCTTTGATGAAGATCCTGATGCGTTAGGCTCTGATACATTGATAGTAAGTGATTGATGTTGAGCATTTTGTCCTACTGAAAATGTGTGTGTATATGCACTGTCTGTTGGACCAGTAGTTGCTACAGTTCCAAATGTTGCGTTCAATACAAGTCCAATACTAGAGTCATCTATAACTCCGTCTATTGTACCCTCTGCAAACTTCTTTGTAACATCTGCATCTATCATATTTTCAATAACACCATATGTATTATCGTATTTTACTTGATTTATTTTTTCGTCAATACTGATATCTGTAGTAGTAAGCCAATACGATGTAGCTTTTGGTGTACCTCGTGTTGTTTCTTTACCTATACCAACATTGAACAATCTTCCTATAAACTTTGTCATGTTATTTTGTTTTTATAATTATTGATAATTTTTGTTCTGCTTCTTCTATTGAAGTTGCCGAGATAACAATCCCATAAGCAGGGAAGTTGAAAGGTATCAAGACTTCTTCTATAGTTTCTACAGACTTTGTGTTTTCTAATTTTGTCGCCATGAAAATATTATACCACGCTTAATTTACAAACCCTGTAGCGTTTACTGTAATATCAAGCTGTTGAGAATATACATTTCCGTTAGGTGTTTCAATCTGACTTCTTGCACCTACAGCAGGTGTAACCCAATCTGCATATCCACCTAGAGTTAAGTTAGATTCCTTTCGTAGTTCTGTGATAAGAGTATCTGTTACAGTATCAAGTGTGTCTTTTGCTGTTTCAATAGTCTGCCCCTCTATAGCAACAAGTACATACGCTGTAAATACAATCTTGATAATGTTTTCCTTGTTAGTAAAGAAAGCATCTGTATTGCTTGTGATGTCAAATACAACTGCTGGATATGATATTACGTTAGGCTCGTAGTAGTCATATACAACTGCAATAGTTGTTGATGTTACAAGGTTGCTAATAACTGATTTTAGATTTGTACGTAGTGTTCCAATGTTTAACATATGTTTAGATTTCTTTAATTATATTTTCTAATGCTTCTCCGAATAGTATATCAACTGTATTTCGTTGACTATCAATACTATTCTTGAAAAATGGGTTAGCCTTAGTACCTTTTTTAGATATTGACTTGGCTACCGCATATGGGTTTAAACCACGCCTAGAAGCCCAAACAGATAGGTTAGAGCCTGATACGTAGTGAGGTTTAGTACCAAACTCTACTGATGTACCATATGAAAAGTTTTTTTCTTTTGCTCCTGATGATAATGATCCTTCAAATCGTTTCATGTTTACAACCCAATTGTTACGCAAGTTACCTGATGTACCAAACGGAGCGTTCTTTGTAGCTTCTCTTTGTATTCTCAATAGTGAATCTCTAATAGCCTTATTAACATGCTTTTCACTAATAGCAGGGTATTTATCTACAGTCTTTATGAGTTCTGAAAGCCCATTGATAGTGATTTCCATATTATTGAGGTTTTACTATTAAAGCTCGTTTATAATCCAATATATTTCCATGCTCAAAACTAGCAACTCCTTTTACTGTGTACTCGATATCATCTATAGTGAGCTTATCATTTTCTTTTACATCTACAGTTACCTCAAATATAGCATTATACGCTTGACCATACTGGAAGCCATTGTTTGAGCTTTCTGTTTCAGATAAAGGTTTTAGATAACAATTCTCTGTCGATAGAGTAGTAAGACTTGATATATTACCAACATACACCTGACGTTTTATTGTTGAAGTTTTCTGTTTGGTAAAAAATTGCATATTATTTATATCGTATATATCTAGCTAGCCTTGTTTGATAATCTTTTGTGATACTTTGTGTTGAGAATGTGATTGATTGTCCCTCTGTACTCATTGTGTTGATACCTCCTGATGAACGTGTATTGTAGTTAGTAGATACAAGTTCTGTAACTATCTGTGTTAAGTCATAGGGAAGTGTGTGTGTACCTGTACCCTCATTATCAAAGTCTATAAGATATCCTGCTGTGTATATAATCTGTAGATAGTTAGTTATACAAGGCAATGCACCTGCGAAAGATAATCGAGCATATTCTGAGGTCAATAGATACCCTGATGATGGATAGTCAAACCATGTGATGTTATCCCATGTGCCACCTTGATATTTAACTGATGTGAGAGATGTAACAGGATAGTTTCTTAAAAAGATTTTATCTTTATTATCTCCATCATAATACTCTGTATGAGATGTACTAGCAAATGTACGACCACAAAAAGACTCAATACCTGCTGATACAGAAGTTATAAGGCTTGATAATAGGGTATCTTGAGACGTACCTGATATACCAAGATATGCTTTAACTTTTGTGAGTGTTGTTAAGTCCATTATTTTGTTTTCTTTGTTTTAATAGAAACTTTAGTATCGGGGTTACAGATAGCTTTGTTTTCTATTATTTCAGTAAATGTTTTTTCTTCTGCAATTGTTTCAAAATCGTTAGTTTCTAGGTGTGCAACTTCTTTATCAGAATACACTTGACCTTTAATATATTGAACTCCATCACAGAATATGTTTGTTTTTGCTTTTTTCATAATGTTATTTGAGGATTACCTCCTCTATCCAACACCCCATATAGAGGTGTTGAGAAGATTAGGCTGGTATTTCAGAGTTAATTCCTGCTGTTGCCACTTGTGGCTTTACCAAGAGATTAACATTGATTATTGCTGAAACTGTACCTGCGTTAGCTGTAGTATCAACTTGCGCTCTAATATACTTTAAGTTTTGATTTTTAATCTCAACTGCCTTTGATGCCACCTTATAAGAATAAGCTGTACCATTGAAAGCACTAAAAGAACCTATAGTTGTATATGTACCTGCTACTGCTGTTGATCCTTGTATGTTTACTACATATGTAGCACCTGTTGAGGTGATAACACCTGTGTTCACGATAGCAAGAGCATCAACTTCGTACTGTCTTAAATCTAATCCTGTACCATTCAAATCTGCTGTTACTGTTGTACTAGCGATAAGATTGATTACTTTATATTCTTCAGATAGTTTAAGCATACGTTTTTTCAATTAACTAATAATTTTAACTTGCTGATGTTTTTAGACATGCGAATGCTGTTGGAAGTCCAACTGCTAGAGCATGACGAGCAATAACTCGAACACCTGACATGTTTTGATCAATTAGGTTTATTGAACCAACTGTACCACTGTTGAATGTATCAACTGCAAGCTCTTGACGTACTCCATAGAATACATGTTTCAAGTTACCGAAGATAACGAACTTTGTAGATACCGCTGTTGAAGTAGGCATTTTATCTGATAGATAAACTGGATAACCCCATAGGAAACCTGCTGTTGCTGATGGAAATCCTTGTGTAGCTCCAACAATAACAGGGTTTGTAGAAGCCCCGAAGAAATCTCCTGAGTTTGTTCCTCCTGTTCGTAGTTTCTGTACAATTGACCATACTGAACGATGCATAATATATCCTGCTCCTTGTAATGCCCAAGGTTTGATTTGTGCAATCAAATCTCTAAGGTCTGCTAGTGTAACTGATGAGAAAGTAGATTGACCACTTCCCATAGTTACAATGTTTACAGATGTGTTACCTAGAATACCTGTGAAAGGTGAACCTGTACCAACTAGAGCTTGTGAATCAACTTCACCTGCAATAGCTTCTGCAAATAGTTGTGCCAATAGGTCTACTACAGATACGTTAGCATCTGCAAGTAGCTCATTTGACATAGCTGTAAGTCCGATACATGTTTTAGCAAGTAGTTGTACTTGTGCTAGAACTGGTTGTGATTCTGTACCCGCTGAAGCTTCACCAGGATAACTGATAGAAACTGATGAAGATACTGTAGGTATGTTCATAGTATCAGAACCCATAGTAATACGAGTTGCCATTTTAGCAACTAGACCAAAGTCCTCAACGATTCGGTATACTTCTGATGTAAACTCTTCAGGTACAACGAAACCTCCCGCTGATCCTGTTCCCTCTGTCATAGACTTTCGGAAAGTAGATAGAACTTGGTTATCTTTGTTGTAAAGAGCTTTGATAAAAGTTGCCATTTTCTCTTTACCTGATTGTTTATCAAGTTCTTCACTTGTAAACTTTGGTGCAAAAGAAGCAAACTTTGTATCAACTACTGTTGATAATTCAGATTTAGTCAAAGCATTTTCTGCTTTAACTGCGTCTGCAATAAGAGCTTTTAACTCTTCTGCTGTTAGATTCATAATGTTTTGTAATGTTAGTTACTAATAATACAAATACTTTTTATAGTATCTGTTTTAAAGTAGACAATACATTTTCATTACGTTTATTTTCCCCTCGTAATTCAAATTGAAGTTTTTCAATTTCACTTCTTGAGATAACAACGTACTTACTCTTAGTATCATCTGCTTCATCATCAGGCGTAGTCACTTCCATTGCTAGAAGTTTCTCTATTTCTGATACAGATGTTTTGAAAGAGTTAAGAGCGTTCTCAAGTATCTTCCGTGTCTTGTTACTAATAACACGACCTGCTTTCTCTTCTGTTTCAATAACAGGAGTTTCTATAACAGGCGTATTATCAGTTGCAAGCACAGTTTCAACGTCTTTTTTAATTGTTTCACTTATCTCTTTAGATAAAAGGATTGCATCTTGATTAGCTGGTACTGGTACAATAGATATTTCTAGCAACTCTGCTCGTGTAATAACATTTCCGTTTCTTTCTTTTGGAATAAATCCAACAGAAACTGCATTAAGAACACCATCATCAACAAGTTTTTGTACATCTTGTGCTTTTTGGTGGTCTGCAAAAACAAAGTCTGCTTCTAGTCCTATCTTTGTAACCTCTATATCAACAACTTTAGCAACAGGAAGCTCATCATATCTATGCGCCCATAGTCCAACAGGATTCATCTTAAAGTTTTCAAGCTCCCAACCTGACTGATCTATACTATCACCTTGTCTATCTATTGAAGATGTAGATGCAAGAAACTTATAAGTTTTTTCACCTGATTTTTTGATTTTTCCTTTTATGAAGATTTTTGTGTCCATGTTGTAAATTATACAACACTTTTTTTACAATGATACAATTGCATCTTCTAGTGCAATAACATATTTAGCTATAGTTGCATTAAACTTTGTGTTCTCATCAAGTAGTGCATCTTTGATAAACTTTATTTCACTATCTGCTATCTCAATAATATATTTCTTATCTTCTATAGCTTTATCTATTTTAGCTCGTAGACCTGCATATAAACGTCTATATTGACTGTTCAATCCCTCTTTGTGTGAATATGTTATAGCAAACTCTATGTAGTCTCTTGTAAGTTCTGAATTTGCTTTTTCTTGATCCTCATCACTAGGTTTTTCCATTGTAGATGGATATACTAACTTATAATCTATGTTTAGGTTTAATGTTTTCATG
>OFRB01000170.1_pt1 | contig 17242 bp, 25 predicted proteins | sample 1543021 | NCBI WGS metagenome assembly OFRB01 (sample SAMN07774230, study PRJEB24372) | wastewater metagenome | isolation source: Exp Tend CN 0WW | collected 2016-02
GTCGCTGGGGCGATGGGAGCGCTGCGCTGGTGGCAACGGCCACCAGAAGCCGCGGCCGTTCCACAGCCTGAGCGAGTTGAACCTAAATTGCTTGGCCCTAATGCTAAGCTTGAGCAACTGCGCGCGGAGCGTTTGCAGCACGTCGAGACATATGTTTTGGCGTCTCGCTTCGCAGATTGGATGCGGGAGACTGGCGCCGACGGCGTGTACCTGCCCCAGCAAATCGATAATCTGCTCGGCGTGTATTGTGACCATAAGAACTACTGCATCCCGCGTGAAATCGTATTCAGGTCAGCGTTGGCCTTGCACGAGGGGCGACAGTCAATGCACGGTGTGACGCGCAAGCGTGTCTGGCGGTCCGATCCGTTGTTCAGCGGATTGGAGCATTTGACCGACGTGCAGCGTCCACATCTCTACATTATTCACAAAACCAAGCCGGGAACGCAGGTTTATGAGCCAATTTTGGACGGTTAGGGACGGGGGGCTAGTTCCGTCGCGTCCGGGTCCAACGCCCGTCTAGGAGGCGTCCAGACGAAACCTGGACGCACCATGGACGGTCCAGCGAAAAGGCAGAAATATAAGGGTCAGGCAGACCCTTATGAACAGGCTAAGCAAAGGAGGGCCGCTGCGTGTTAACGCGGGCGTTGCGCCGGCATTTGGCGCATTTCGAAGCGTTTATCCAAACGCATGGACGGAGGCCGTCCATACGTGATTTAATGCTGTCTCATGGGGAGGCGAGCAAAAGTTCGGCCTGGAGGCGGCACCAGGCGCTCGTGGACCGCGGGTATTTGCGCGTCAGCAGGTTCCCAGATGGGCGGACTCAAGATATTGTCGTTGCTCGTCCGCTGAGGACGGCCATCTACCGATTCGACGATGCCTCGAAAGAGATCGTCCCATTCGAAAGCAATCAGCCCGCTCGGGCGGAGCGGGCTGATAAAGCTGATGATGATGATTTATGTTTTTGCAACTCGGCTGCCTTGGCGGGACAGTGGAGTTTTGTTGAGAGTGCGGCGGTTAAACCAACCTCAGTTGAGGACACGTTCCGGCGAGAAGATGAACCTCTTAAAAGGGTAAGTTCCGGCTATGTTCGTACCAACAACCAATGATGGCTGCAAGCACAAAATTGCGGTAGCTGTTAATTTTATTGCTACATCTAGCGGTGCATCACCGGCCCAACGCCATGGTGAGTGCCATGACTGACATTGGTAGCAATGGCGGGCCACCGCTGGGCGAAGAGTGGGTCGACTACCGGCACGCCCTTATGGTTGCAACAAGAGAGTGTAAACTTTTGTCACCGCGAGCGCGCTATGTTGCGTGGGCGGCGCTGTCCTACATGGACAGTGAGGGCAAAGGGGCGCGACCGTCTGTGCGAACCCTGGCAGAAATTACAGGCTATGGTGTCAACACGATTGCCGGTCTTATGGCCCAGGTCGAGGCCGCTGGATTGGTTAAAATCAGACGCGGCGACCGCAAAGTAGGAACCGTTTATGAGACGGGACAGACCTATGACGAGGCTATTTCGACCTATGTCAAAGGCCTGCGCGGTCGCCATAGCGAACTAATTTCCGTTGATAAGTCGACCGATGATGCGGTGACAAAAACTTCCCCGCCAGTGACAATATCCACAGAAGCGGTGACAAAACAGGAAACCGTTTTGTCACTCTCTGGGAGTGACATAAAATCTTCTTTTGTCACTCCATACGGTGACAAAACAGATCCTTTGTCACTCTCTGGGGGTGACAAAGACGGTGACAAAACTGTTTTTGTCACCGATGGGTCAAATCTTTTGTCACCGAATTGTGGCGGTTTGTCACCGAATTGTGGCGGTTTGTCACTCCCAGAGGGTGACGGAAGAATAGAAGATAAGAAGATAAGAGAAGAATCCCCCCAACCCCCCACGGGGGGCTCTCATGATTTTAGAAGGATGTTTGAGAGTCCGTTTTATTCGGATGGAGTAGAGGTTGACAGTGGTGGCGGAGTCAGGCTTGTCAATGGAACGAGGGCTGAATGGTTGGAACGGTTCGATGGGGACGACGTGGCGCTTGATCTGGCAACGAAGGAAGTCGCGGGAGCAATCCAGATACACAGCCGACAGCCGATCAAAATGCAGCTTGAGCGGGGATTAGCCAGGATCGCTCGGGAAACTCGGGATAAGGACAAACGCTACGCCAAGGCCGCAGCAAAGAACAAAAAACCAGCACAACTTTCGATTGCGGACGTTCTGGCGATTGGTGAGGAAATGGTAAAAGGGTGACGTCGTGGCATACCAAGTTCACAAAAAAACGAATGAGTTCGTCAAGGAAATGTTTGCTAACGATTTCGACATGCCCAAGCTCGGCAAGGGAGCCGGCGAGGATGGTTATGCGGATCTGTACCGTGCGTGGCTGGGCAAGCTGAATCGCGATTTTGAATACTACTCGGCCGAGGAAGTCACGCTGGCCGCTGACGTGCTGCGCAGGACGCGAGAAACACGCACGTTCCCGATGCCGTCGATCATCATCGATGCGCTCAAAACGGCGCGCAAGGAACTGGACAACCAGAAACCGCAAAAGTTGGTGTTGCCGGCGCGAACCAAGGGATTTGCAGAACGCGAAAATCTGGCCCTGGATCTTATCAAATCCGGCATAGGGCGAACCGCGGCTCTTGAGGGATGGATCGGGATTTTGTTTGATTTCGTCTATACGAACAATCGATTGCCATACGATGGGTTTGAGACGAACGATTGCAAACGGGAAGGGCGTTTGTTCGAGTCCACATTCGCGGCTTTGGTGCGGGGCGAGGCTGGCGGAGCTCTGCGGGAGGGTTTGATTTCTCTGGGTCAGACGATGCTCGACCGGCGCGAGGCGTTGCGAGCTTATGTGATCGAGGGTGCACCTTACAAATGGGGTTCAAAATCTAGTTAGTATCGCATTTGCGAATCGGTATCCAATAGCGTCATGTTGCAGTTGGGCTTGCCGCCATACGGCAAGAAAATAGGCACAATGCAACGGGGCAACAACAGGATGGCCGAAAAACTTGATCTTTTGATTGAAGAGATGCGAACAACGATGTTGTTCGATCACGAATCGAAGTTGGTAAAGCTTCGTGAACTAAGCGAGCAAATCAGTATATGCGATGATGAGATTGATCGAGAAATCGATGCGATCATTGACGGCTTAGCATCCAGGCGAACCGAGTCCATCGGTAAGCTGCACCGCATCATGCACATGTTGGAAACTTACCCAACGAACCTGCCGCCACCAATGCCGCAACAACACCAGGCAGTCGACCAACAACGCTTCGTAACATCAAAGTTCGATCCAACACAGGATATAATCGATGAATTTGCAAGCATCGGCACAGCAGCAGCTTAGACAGTTCGTTGAACAAATCGAGCGGCTTGAGGAAGAGAAAAAAGGCATAGCGGACGACATTCGGGACAAGTATGCCGAGGCAAAGGCGCTTGGTTTCGACGGCAAGGCGTTGCGTCAGATCGTTCAAATGCGCAAGAAGTCGCAAACGGAGCGCCAGGAAGAGGAAAGCATCCTCGAAGTCTATATGCACGCCCTTGGCATGCTGGCCGACACACCACTTGGAGACTATGCCGTTGGTCGAGACTTTGCTGAACATGCGGAGGCTCGCGCATGACAACAATAGCCTATGACGGGGTCTCTATTGCCGCTGATACGTTGACACTGTTTGGGGTAGAGAAAGCAAAGTATCCGGCGCGGAAAATTGAGGTTCGAGGCGACGGTATTTATGCCGCTTCTGGTCCGGCTAATATGCTCAGGCGGCTAATCAAGTGGCTCCATGACGGTGCGGATTATGACGACACCCCGAGCGTAAAGATGGAAAATGCGAATTGGTCGTTACTCGTAATAAAACCTGACGGTACTGCGTGGTGCGCAATGATGCTGCATCCAGAATTGATCCGAGTATCGGCGCCATTTGCTATTGGTTCAGGTGCCGATTTTGCTCTTGGCGCAATGGCGTGTGGAAAGACCGCCGCTGAGGCCGTTGAGATTGCATCTCAGTTTGACGTTAATACGGGGGGAAGCATTGTCACTGTGGCTATTCCTCACAATCTGGAAGCGCTTGCGGCAGAATAGAGGGGGCGGTGTTGGGGGCGGCACGCTACAGGATTGAGAGCCTGACGATACCGGGGGTTGATGTCTGGTACTCAATGGCCGGGAAGGAAGTGCGGGGATACCTGCATCTTACCGCATCCGGCCGCCCTCGATACCGCATTTATGTTACCGAATATGGGAAGCGACGGTCTCAGGATCTCCCGAAACACGCCAAGCCGGATTTGTGGCGTCCGGCTGGGAAATGGCCAGAACGATTGCCTCCCGAGGCAATCGTTACCGGACCAGTCGACTGGAAATCACCAGACCCAGAAAAGCGACGTGTCGAACCATCCGAGCCAGTGGTTGGCTGGCCTTATCCCAATGTGCGTCTAGGACGAGCAGGGACGCTGCCTCAGAGCGTGCAGGAGTGCGAGGCACGCATACTTAGGGCAATCAGGACAAGCCGTGTGCAGGAACGGGAGAGCGGGCAACGGGGCGGCGGATCGGTATGGCCCAAGGACCTGTTGATTGAAGCGGCTCTTGTTGAGAAGGCATTGCGTTCGTCGCGGACAAGAAAGCTGGCCGGGTTCAGGCCGGAAGATTATGAGCATTTCTTTATTGATGAGTCAGAACTAGAGGCGCGGCCGGCGCAATGGAAGCCTGACCCGCGCGACGTTTCTGATTATGAGTGGCGTAATGATGGGCCGTTGTGGTGGCCGCCGTCGTGGGCCATGACGTTTTTCAGATACCGCGCAGCCATGCCCATATGGACGTTCGGGCAGATCGCAGACAAGGAGGATATGACCGAACGGGACGTTATTGATCTTTACGTTGAGGCGTGCCGTGTAGCATTCGATAGGTCGCAGCGATGAGTGATCTATTCCAGAGGCTAATAGCGAAGAAAGCAGAGGCAGAGCAGAAAGCTTTAATCCAGAGTATTATGTCTAGATACACGGCTATCTATATCGGCGGCACGATGCATCCCGTGCCACGGTCTATTGGCGACAACATGCTGGGCTGGCCGCTGACGTTCGGTCATACGCAATCCTGGAAGGACCACATAACGGGCGGCATAGATCGAGGTGCGCCGTACCATTGGCAAGGCGTATTGTTCAGGCTTTGGCATCTCAGAACCGATGCCAAGGAAGTGGACCGGCTTGTTCTTGGTTATTTTCATAGCAACTACGAGCACTTAAAAAAAGAATGGTGGGAGGCCGGACCTTCGGTAGATATCCCTATGCTGATGGCGGATTTGATGGCGCTTCTATTCGATAACGGGGTCATGGTTATGGACGATGAGCGGGTTCAAATTCATTGGGCCGAGGTCGCAGTTAAGGTGCGCGGCGGAAAAATTGGAAAAGCAATATGACAAATATTGTGAAGGAAAACCGGATCGGTAAGTTTTTGATTTCGTCCGACATAATTACAAATAGACCTGATGTGGTTCAGGGTGTTTTGGGGCGCTGCATCGTGGTTCGTGCTGAGCAACTCTTTTATTCAGGTGATGTGGAGTACTTTGCTTACAGTGAGTTGTTTCGTCCAATCGAACGAGGTGATGTCGTTCCAAGGTATAAATTCGAACTGGAGTCTACCATGCGTGACGATGGCCATTATTCGATGGCCATGAGGTTAGTTCGGATGGCGAATATGGATTGGGTGTTTCCTCATGACAGGCCGCAAGATCCACTTGGACGGGCGTACCAAGATCGAGAACGGGAAGATTATCAATCCAAAGCCAAAGCCTCGTGATGCGTCGCAGAAGAAGAGATGGGCGACGTCGAAAAAGATCCGCGTGGCGAAGCGTGGCAGGCTTAACAGTATCGGGAAAACGTGACGAGATAGACACGCAGACCGTGCGTTCTAGTGATTCGCGTGAGGTCAAGCCTATTTGATTTCAGAGAATTGTGACCCTGTACTTTCTCAGCGTGCGCGTAGAAAATGATGATGATGGAGAAACCAATGCGACGTATTCTCTGGGCCGCCGCGCTTGCCGTGGGTTTGGCCTTTTCGCTGCCGGCCGCAGCGGCAGACTTTGGCGGTGATTGTTGCGCCGATCTTGAAGAAAGGGTTGCCGAACTTGAGGCAACTGCGGCTCGCAAGGGCAATCGCAAGGTAAGTCTGACTGTTTATGGTCAAGTCAACGCAGGCGTTTTGTGGACGGATCTCGATAATAACATCGGCAACGACTTGTCGAAGGATGCAACTATCACGCAGAACGGCGTTGATCCGTCGTTTATCGGGTTCCGAGGCGAGGGCGTCATTCGTCCTGGCTGGGTCGGCGGGTTCATAATCGAGGTCGACTTGCGTCAGCTTGATATTGGTAATTCGGGTGCGTTTGGTGATGCTTCACCGCGTGTTCGCCAATCGGCTGTCTATGTATCAACGCCAATGGGCCGGATCACGGTTGGTAAAACCGGGCAGGCGACAGAAGGGTTCGACGAAATTGACCTTTCTCAAACCGGCGTTGTGGCTCGAACCCTTTCAATTCAACCACTTGCAGACACTTATCTGACCGGCATCGATCGGCCGTGGTGGGATGGCACTTATCGCAATGTTGTCCGCTATGACTCGCCGTCATTGGCTGGGTTCATGGTGTCTGCATCATGGGGATCGGCATCGGGCGGTGGTGACAATTGGGACGTTGCTTTGCGCTACGCCGGCGAGTTTGGCGACTTCAAGTTGGCGGCTGGCCTCGGCTATCGGCACGATGAAGACATTGTTGTTGATGTTCTTGACGTGACGACGATCAAAATCCCTCTCGGCGACGACACTCGGAATGTAATTCTTGCTTCTGCGTCTATCCAGCATAGCCCGTCAGGACTTTTCTTGACCGGTGAATATGGGGATCAGGACTGGAGCGGGCTTGATGTTCGCGGCTGGCACGTCAAGGGCGGTATTGAGCCGCGTCTTGTCAGTGCGGGGCGGACGTCGTTCTTTGGTGAATACTCGGATCAGAAGTTTGATTCTGGTCCGGGCAACGATCTCACAATCAAGATGTGGGGCTTGGGCATTGTGCAGTCTATCGATGCCGCGGCTATGCAGCTTTATGTGAGTTACCGCGTGTATGATGTTGAGGACACTGACATCAGTCAGGTAATGGCGGGCGCTCGTATTCGGTTCTAAGCGTTACGGGTTCGTTAAGTTTGTTTTGCGTTGGCCCTGGGGATCTGCAACACCCAGGGCCTTTTGTCATTTGGAGGACGCGAAATGGCTAAAGACGTGACATCCTCTCCCTCCTAGCTGACGCTGAGGAGGGAGCTTCCTTCTGCAAGCGCCTCATGTCCGAGGCGGAGAATGTTGCGCGCCGCGTTCACGTCACGATCATGAACCGCTCCGCAGTCGCAGCGCCATTCTCTTATTTCGAGACCCTTCGTGCCTTTCGGCCCGCCGATGCTTCCGCAATCAGAACAGGTCTGAGTGGTGAAGGCTTCAGAAACGTCCACATACAGCGCCCCGCGCGCAATCGCTTTGTACCGGAGCATGGTGCGTGACATTCCCGTGGATGCGTCGGCGGCAGACTTGCCGTTCGTCGCCTGCAACCACTTGCCAGATACGTTGCCGACGACGATGAACCCGAAGGTATCGGCAATCTTCGATGTTTCCTTGTGCAGGAAATCCTTTCGCGTGTTCGCGATCTTGGCGTGAATGGCCTGAACGCGGCGAGCTTTGTTGGCTCGCTGCGCCGTGGCCAGTTCCGTCTCGTACTTTGCGAACACGCGCGAGTTCTGAACCTTTGCGCCCGTCGAGAGCGTCATGCCGTCCTTGAGCCCGAGATCAATGCCGACTTCGGCATTGCGCCCGTGATGCTGAGGGACGTACTCGATGACAAGATTGCAGTACCAGCGACCGCGAGCGTCCTGCGAGAACGAGCCTGATTTGATCCGGCCCTCGATCTCGCGGTGAAGCCAAAGCCTGATCTTGTGGCCGTTAAAGTTCACGATTGAGCCGGTGACGCTAATTGTCTGGTTCTTGAACGGTATCCAGCCTAGCGAGCGCCTTGAGCCTGACGAAACGCGCCAGCGCAGCTTTGCCTTCTTGAACTGGCGACGGCGAAGGAAGTATTCGTCGCACACCTCTTGCACACACTGAGCGGGCAGGCCGATTTCTTTCCCTGCACCCTTCGTCGAGCCCTGAAAGGCTGCGGCGGCTGGCCACTTCTGGTTGTGTCTCAGGGCGTGGACTTGCATCGCGTTGCAGTGGTTCCACACGAAGTTGACCGCGCGGGCCGCCACATCGAGCTTTTTGCCCGATGTTCGGTCCTTCACCCTGTACTTCAGGGTCTTCAGCAGCGGCTTGACTTCGTTGTTCATAGCGCCTATTTAGTTGTGATGAGCAAAAATGTCAAGATGAACCAGCTTTTTCACTGCAATTTTGCACTTCACTACCACTTAGTTGTTGTGACTAAGTACCGAAGAAGGTGCATCACGAAGCCGATCCTTGAACGTTTGCGCGAGATCGTTGAGCAACGATGTAAGGACTGGCGAGGAGAGCTAATCGAGTTTAACGGCGAGGCGGATCACGCTCACATCCTCATGTCCTTACCGCCAAACCTTGATCTCTCCCGCTTCGTTAACAATCTCAAGACCACGAGTTCCCGGTTGCTTCGCCGTGACTTCGCGGATCAACTGAACTACGTGTACAAGGGCAAGCCGGTGTTCTGGTCTCGGTCGTATTGCATCATATCGTGTGGCGGAGCCCCGCTGTCCGTGCTCAAGCAATACGTCGAACAGCAGGACACGCCGGAGTAGGTTCGCGCTCCGGGCGGTCATGCCGGACCACCCTCTCGCGCGAAGCGCCCTTCACCTCCCGCCAAGCGCAAGGGCGCTGTGGCGTGAGCACTGGTCGCAAATGCGGTAGTATTGAAAATACTCATGTAAAATCAACGGCATGGCAATGGCGCCGAGTGGGAGTTATCCGATAATTTCGAAAGTGATTAATGCTTGACGTCAAGCATATATGCAAAACTTAACGGCTGGCGTTAAGTCGCCCATTGACGTGTTCATTTTTCTGCACGCAATTGAGTGACAAAAAATGAACATGAGGCTTTAGACAACAAAAAACGCCGAGGGGGGAGGCCTCGGCGTTTTTCCTTTTTCTGTGCGCGTAAGTGATGATCGTTTCCAACCCGGACAATCTAACACGAGTCGGGATGAGTTGCCACGGTGGCGCGAATCGTCGACAACTATGTGTGTTGCGTTGTGTCGCTCTTCCGCGCCCATTTCGTGGAAGAAGGTTGGTATGAGGGACCGTACTAGCCTTGAACAACCCACATGGCATTGACTCAGTGGCCATGTGGGTTGTTTTCGTTTATGCAGCCTGTTGGTCGAAATCAGGGGCCAAAGCGATATGCTTTGACTTCCCGATACGCTCAAACACAACCCAACCATCGGCCAAAGCCATATCGACGCGCTTTGTGCTCTCTCCTTCGCAGCATCCCATGAGTGTGGCCAGCGTCTGATTGCTGTCAACAGAGCCGCCGTTGCGCTTTAGGGCGTGGATGACTGGCATATGCCGAGCCGGTACGTCCTGGGGCACAACGGCCAAACGCCGTCCGCGCGGTGGCGGGGAGGCGTCCGGCTCGCTTTCAACAAGCATGGCATCTGGTCGAGATGCGACGTTTGTCACCGGTGTTGCGAAGATCACTGGACCAAATGTCGCCAGCGCCACGATTGCAAAAACCATGGCCCATGCCGAAATAATATTAGCCCAATTTTCCGGTTCGTCTTGAGCGTCGGGTCGCTTCATATCTGCGAGCTCTCCGCGCAATACGTCAACTTCCGGCTCCAATTCAGCCTTGCGCGCCGCGGCCCACCGCTCTTTGTAGAGCGCTAGGACGGGCTGGCAAGCCTCGCGCGTGTCGTCGCGGGTAATGTCGGAACATTGCCCGGATCGACGCCACACGCCAGCGTCAATGCGAATAGACTGCACGTCGGCTTGAACAACCCGCACCGGCCGAGGATTGCCAAGTCCGGTCAGTTCCTTTTCCTTTCTTTCCAGGGCGCGGGCCTTGTCGTCATAGGCTTTGCGTGCCCCAGAGCTATCGGAAACCTTCGCCCTATTGGCCTCCAGAAGATGGGAAATGCCAGAGGAAAGGGAAACCGTTAGCAGGAGCACGGCGGCAAGCCCGGAAATCACGCGCAATCGAGTGGGTCCGGGCCGTAACGTGGTCCAGGCGGCTCGCGCCTGAGACAGTGAAACCGCAAGAGCGGCCAGCACCAGCACGACACCAGCAAGAGAAACATCAATCTCTCCACGCCAGAGGTTCGTTGCCAGTGTGAAGCCGTCGATGTGACGGCCAAGCCCGTAGGCTCTCAGGGCATTCCAGGTGGCCTCGGCACAGATCGCCAAAGCAATCGGCACCCAAGCCCACACTGGAATGCGCCAGTGTGTAGTGGTATTGGTGTTAGACACGGGTCTTAGTCCTCCGTAGATGTTGGAAAGATCCAAGCCCGTTCGGAGGTTGCAGCCCTCCGAACGGGCTGCGTCACTTGCGGATTGTAGAGATTACGCGAGTGCCTGCTTAGATGAGCAGGGGATGGGGCACCAAGTTGACTTGATGCCCACACCGCTACTCATTCATGCTGCGTATTCACGCGAAAACGTTATTCCAAATTTGATAACTTTGACCATGACGCTGAGGCGCGTCACTTCATCAATTTTGTCGTCGTCTTCAATGTTCACGTCGTCGCGAACATAATGAGAGATGTAGGTCGAGACTTCTTTGACTGCATCTTGGCGTGTGGTCATGGTCGGGTATCCTTTAGAATAAAATTATAGGAATAATGAACATCCCAAGAGCCGTTGTGGCCCAAGCAATGAGTGTCTGGCGCATTTCACCGTGCATTGTTTAGGCTCCTATAGAATGTTAATTGCGGTATCTGGTGGCAACCCGGATCGCTCCGAGTTGCTCTTGTGTGTGTCACCACATGCTTGAAAAAAGCACATACAAGAAGCAAGACATGGGAACGACTGACGTGGCGAGCACGGCAGCCCAAGCTATAGCTGTGACGAGTGGCATTGGGTTAGTCTCCGTGGCTGGCAGGATTGCCACCACATACCGCGTAGAGTGAGTGCTGGCGTGGTGGACGATCCCGCGTTGAGGCAGGATCGACCGGAGTGCTTAGGCCGCGGCCTTGACGGTCACAGCGTCAGCATTGATGTCCGTAGTAAAGTGCAGTTCCTTGGCCTGCTTGAAGCCGCGCGGCGAACGATTGCCGCGCGCGATGTCAGCGTATGCGTGCCAAGATCTGCCCTCTTTCGTAAGCTCTGCCACAATTTTGTTGTATTCGATCTGAGCCTCAGCAACGCTGGAGGCCTCGAAATTGCGGCGAACCGTGTCAGAGCTCATGACGTCGATCTCTCGGCATGTGAGGCCAGCGGAAGAGCGACTGACACAGCGAAGCGGGCTGGCAACGAAAAGGAATGTGGCCATCTGTTGTAGTCCTCCGTGTTGGGCAGAATCGCCCACCACGTCAGCATTCGAGAATGTTTTGAGTATCCCAAGAGCCTATGAGGGGCGGCACGTCCGTCGTTTAGGCTTCAGCTTGTTTGAGCGCGCGTCGTATAACTGCGCGCTCAAGAAAACCGCCGTGAACCACGCTGATCTTGCCGATCCGCCAGTCCAACTTTGCTAATTTGTGGTGGAGGTAGAAATTCATAACCTTGACGGCTTTGTCTTCGTCGATGCTGCCAAGCAGAGAGAGTGACTCAATAAAATTACGCTCGGCATTATCCATACGAGTGCAGATGTCGATTGTGCTTTGATGCATTCGTGTTCCTCCGTGAAAGCGGAAAACCGCCCCGCAGAGACTCTTGGGATGCAGCAAACCGTGGTGGACGATCCCGCGGGAGGAAAGGCGGGATCGTCCGGAGGCCCATTGGACTAACGCACCGCCCTAGGAGAAAGCGGCGTAAGTCTCGGGGCACTCGTACCGTATGACGCCGGGTCCGCCGTAACAGGGGCCAATGAGCCCTTTGAATTTCGGTTGACCTTGAAGTTCTCTGCGCTGCTTGAGGTTGTGATTAATCCCGAGCAGTTCGAATCCCCTGACGTCTAGGGCTGGAATGATATTGTCAGCGTCAAACCATTGACTCATCATCAAGCCTTCAAATGTCCATACGAGTTGGTATTTCATGTAAACCCTCCGTGGTTGAGCAAGGATCGCCCACCACGGCTTGCTGCTTAGTCGACTATCCCGAAAAACCCCGAGCATCCCGCCCGTCTGTTCCTGTCAGCGCTCCTAACCTCTTGCCGGGCCGGATCCCAGTGCGGTTGGTTAGCGCCTCTGTTTCGGTGTCTTGATCTTATTATAGCACAACGTCATACGTTTTACATTGTAACAATCTTCAAATCTTCATCAATTCCTGAGGATTAACTTTTAGAATTCAATTAGTTTGTTGATTTTGCAGGTTTTTATTAAATAAAGTCTGCGTAAAAATAAATCGATTAACAAGGCAATACGTTTCGCGTTTGATTTTCTTGAGGTCAAGGCGTATATGCAAAGGCATGGCTAGACCGAAAAAAGGACAGGAAACGCACAGCACTCAAACGATTGCGGTGCGTGTAACGCCCGATCTAAAGAGTAAGTTGGAGGCTGTGGCACGTGACCTGGACGCGCCCTACAGCGTGGTTGTGATCGAGGCAATTGAGCAATATCTGGGAAATCGAAAGGGAAATCTGATTGAAGGTGCGACAGTATGTCGCTAAAATAATCATTGACCCAAGCAATTCAGGTGGTTGCGCCATCCACGAATTGCCGCTATATATGTGTTACAACTGATCTCGGACCATCTGTTGTAATCCGCAAGAAAAACACCCGCTGGGCTTTATCCACCTAGCGGGTGTTTTTTTGCGTTCTGTCCATCGCATCGACGCGAGCCAACGCCACACAGATCAAGCATTTTATGCATATCAGGGCGAATACGGCCGTTGTCGAGACGAGTGACAGCAAACAAGGATCGGTTCGCGCGCGGTCCGGCCCCGTGACTGTCGACGCGATGGAGCCGAGCGAGTGGGTGCCTCCTGTCGCTCGGCTCCCCTACCAAATTGAGCGCAGTGCTCCAGCGCTACGGGCTTTGTAAGCGTACCTCTAACTCACGGAGCAGATACGATGAGCACAGCAATCGTAAAGGCGCAGCTTGCAGATCTCGCGGAAACCTTGGACGCACCAGGCGGGCCAGGGTCAGGTGCGAGTTGTTTGGATGCGCTGGCTGAAATAGAGGCATTGGAGCGGCGCCTGCTACCGCCAGCCGAACCAAGTACCTCCTAACTGGAATGCTTGTCGACATTAGCCCGAGCCAATCCGCCCGATTGGCTCGGGCTTTCTTGTATTATAAGGGGAAATAGCCAATGCGCCGCTCAGTCTATGGACGTGGCGAGCCGAACGAGCGCACCAGAGTCAGGCCGCGCCGGTCACGCTCCGCCCGAAACGATTTCCAGCTATGGCTCGCAAATGCGTCAGCCGGTGACAGCTATATCTATCATTCCGGTCTGTTGATGGCTGATAGACGCGGTCAAATCTATGTAAATGGCCTAGCCGGTGATGCCTATAAAGCGTGCGAAGCGCACCAGGTAGCACTCACCCAGCGTCGCCGGCAGCCCGGATCGTGCGACTACATTGCGACGAGGATCTAGCCGTGACAGCATCGAAACCCAAAAAAAAAGCCTCCAAGCCGAAGAAAACCAAGCCAAAGGCCCAAAAGACGAGGCCTACAGTCGTCCAAACCTCTCAAGAGCGTCCAGTACTCAAGACAAAGCCAGCCTGGAAGACGCTAAGGAGAGAGAAAGCAGACAAATACACGCCTGCATTGGGGGATTACATTTGCGACGAACTGACGGAAGGCAAGTCGCTGCGCTCGATTTGCGCCGTAGCGCGTTCAAAAGACTCAGATTTTCCCGATGAAAAGTCGGTAAGACGTTGGGCTGCGAATCCTAATCACCCGTTTGCGCCGCAATATGAAGCCGCTCGCCTCGCCGGATACATGGCTATGGCCGACGAACTCATTGAAATTGCTGATGATGGTTCGAATGATTGGATGGAGTCGACGGGCAAGGGCGAAGATAGTCCAGGCTGGAAGATCAACGGCGAACACGTTCAGCGCTCTAGATTGCGTGTCGATCTGCGTAAGTGGATGCTGTCCAAAGCCCTGCCCAAAGTGTTTGGGGAGCAGGTGCTTAACAAGCATACTGGCGCTGATGGTGGCGCAATACAGGTCGAAATTAAACCGCAGGCTATCGAGCGAGATGATTTGGCAGAGTTGATGACGCGGTTCGGGGCACCGCTCAAGGCAATTGAAGGCGGCAAGAAGTAAATCGTTGCCGAAATCGTGGAAATCGTCGCAGCAAGTTGGAAAGTCATTTCAACCCGCTCCGGCTGGATAAAAATGAAATTCCAAACAGGGGGCACAAAGTCATGGCGGCAACGCTAAATCGTTCACATCTGCACATCTTGTCGGTTATCGACGGCGTAGGTGGTCATTGCGATCTCGATATTTGGGGGCGGCTCGTGGCCCCTGGCTCAAAAGCGCCAATCCCAGGTGACGGCACGGCTATTCTCGTGCTCGTGGCCAATGGATATTTGGCTGGGGAGCGCGGGATTATCATCATGACGGAGATGGGCCGGGAGGCGGCGCGGCAATACAAGAAGTCGCTGAGCCGTGAGGCTGTTGGTGGATAACCGATGGCGCAGGCATTACGGGGAGAACGCTACCAAAATGGGGCTAGCCCGGCATTCGTTTCGTTCATAACGGAGACGTTGCCCTATCTATCATTTTCCGAGGCTATGGAATTCTACCGGGAATACCTCCCGCGCCTCAAGCCCACGGAAATGGCCCTGCTGGGCTGCAATGATCGGTTTTTTCTGCTCACTGGACTATGTAACCGCGTCGACGCCATTCATCCGTGGATCTACGACCGATGCCGTGAAGTCGAAATGAACCCGGACGGTTATCTCGATCTGTGGTCGAGGTTTCATTACAAATCGACGGTCATAACGTTCGCGGGGTCGGTGTCCGAGATTGTTCACGATCCAGAGACGCGGATCGTGATTTTCTCAAATACAAAACAGATTGCCGGGCCATTCCTCCAACAGATCAAGGAGGAACTGGAAACAAATGAGAAATTAAAGGCTCTATACCCGGACGTGCTCTATCAAGTGCCGTCGAAACAGTCTCCGATGTGGACCAACGACGCCATAATTGTGCAGCGTCGAGGCAATCCAAAAGAGGCAACCGTCGAGGCGCATGGACTAATCAATGCCCTGCCTACGGGCAAACATTTCCCGATCATGATCTACGATGACGTGATTAACGAGCGCAACGTCACCAATCCAGATCAGATCAAAAAGGCCAAGGAGCGCGTTGAATTGTCGATGCCAATCGGCATCGGAGAGAAGACCAGGCGTTGGTGGGTCGGCACCAGGTACAGCTATGCCGACACATACGGGCAGATGATCGAGGATGACATTGCAATCCCTCGGATCTACCCGGCTACTGATGACGGCACGCTAGACGGCAGACCAGTTTTTATGTCCCAAGAGGCTTGGGACGACGCCAAGAAGACAATGCGGTCAACGGTAGCGGCGCAGATGCTCCAGAACCCGCTGGCCGGCAACGAGAACACATTCAAGGTCAAATGGCTGCGTCCTTATTGGGTACGCCCACTGATGATGAACGTCTACATCATGGGTGATCCGTCAAAGGGTAGATCTAAGACGTCGGACAGAACCGCGCTGGCCGTCATTGGTATCGACTCGCTGGGCAACAAGTATCTGCTCGATGGCTACTGTCATCGTATGCCGCTGTCAGAGCGCTGGAAAAAGATCAAGGAACTGCGCAACAAGTGGCGCAAGTACCCTGGCGTCCAGTCGATAAAGGTCGGATACGAGCGCTACGGCATGCAGTCAGATGACGAGTATTTCGAGGAAAAGATGATCCTAGAGAAAGACGTCTTCGAGATCATCGAATTGGGATGGACGGGTGAGCGAGGGCGGGAAAGCAAGACGCACCGTGTCGAACGGCTTGAGCCTGACTTCCGCAATAGCGGGTTTTTCGTGCCGGGAAAAGTTTGGCATCACGCGCATCCCAAAGGAGCACGCTGGTCAATCAATGAAGATAGTGACGAAATCGAGTACCGTTCAGACCCAGGCGCACACAAGCAAGAGCGGCAAGTTGTCAATGCGGGTGAGATGCATAGATTGATTGATCCTATTCGCAGGGTTGATGAGGATGGTGCCATCTACGATCTAACGCGCGTGTTTTTCGAGGAATTTCGGTTCTTCCCCTTCTCGCCTCGTGATGACTTCATCGACTCCATGTCTCGTATCTACGACATGGACCCAATGAAAGCGGTCCGGCATGAGACGGTGACGGTTGAAGATCATATAGACGCATGAGGATGCCTTGAATTTCAAGATTCCGTCAGTGCTTAAGACTGAGTATGCGCAGATCCTGAACCAACATGACTGGCGCGAACCGCTCAATCTGAGCGAGGCAATGCCAGGTCTTTGGTTTGAGCCATGGGATGTTATCAAAGAGGTTCGACCAGGTGTCGTTGCGGCCAACAGGCTTGGCACAATGCTGAGAATGCGCCGAGCCGCTGATGCCGTGGCCGAGGAAGGTCCTATTCAATCGGCAGAAGAGACGGCGCGAGTCCTGGCACTACGGAACCCGGCAAAAGAGGTCGATTTGACCGAAGGGGAAACAGATGAGCCGTGAATACAGTTGGCGCGCCCTAGTCGTTCAGGCAGACCCAGACTTCATGCAAAGGTCTGAGAACCCGGTTGAATACGAATTCACCGGACCCAGCGGAAAAGCAATGCGTCAGTTCCGTGGGCGTTACAAACAGCGGGGGCCGTATGCTCCCGTCGATGCCGCCGACAATGGGTTGATGTGGAACGGCACGCAGATCACGTTAGGCGGTATTCCGCTGGCATGGGACGAGGACTAGATCAATGGCAATTCATGAACTGTCAAATTCGGTAACGTCTGGGCCGCTTTCCCAAAACACATATCTGTTTGGCGTCAAGAGCGGTCTGACAGACCCGGACCCTGACACGATCAAAATCGATCTCGTTTACGATTATCTCAAGACGAGGTTCGATATTGTCTATCCGACGCTGCTTCAATTAGCCAACGTATCGGCCGTTGCAAGCGCCGCATTGTCGCAAAATTCAGGGCTGTGGGATGGACGAGGCTTG
>OFRB01000171.1_pt1 | contig 17209 bp, 27 predicted proteins | sample 1543021 | NCBI WGS metagenome assembly OFRB01 (sample SAMN07774230, study PRJEB24372) | wastewater metagenome | isolation source: Exp Tend CN 0WW | collected 2016-02
AATGCAATACCTTTTACAACCCGACCAAAAACATCCCTTGACACCACCCCACCCGCAGCGCTGAAATAAATGCAAACAAGGAGAAATAAAAACATGTACCTACTCTTTGCATTCACTCAAGACGAGGCCCTCGGTGGTTGGCAAGATTATCGCGGAGCGTTTCAAACAATCGATGACGCCATCATCTGGTATAAAGCCAATCAAACTATAATAGATCCACCTCTTAAAGCTCTAGCTTATGAAGCAGGTCACATCGTTGACGTTAGAACAATGTCCATTGTAGAGTACCTATAAATGGGAGACATAAAATGAGCGATAAAATTAAACCGCGTCTGATAGACCTATTACCAATTAAAAAATACAACCAACATGATGATAAACTCGAAGGCGAGTATTTCCTATGCGATGACGTTGAAACATTCCTAAAAAAACTTACTCATCCTGACGTTCTAGCGCAACTCATGAAAGGCGCAATGTTCGGAAATATCTCAATGGAAAAATTAATCGAATCAATCAACAAGGTAAAACTATGAGCGCGCATGAAATAAACGACGAACTAAAACAAAACCAACCTATAAAACTAAACGATATAAAATTTGCGACCGATTTTTCATTAAATATATCAATCATTAATGATCATGCGATAGTTCATTTAAAAGGCGCGCCTGATTATTTAACAGGCTCAACCGACATGGCAGATCTCGATGTACGCGTTCGCGGCATAGTTCATGTTTTAGCTCACGCCGTAGAATTTCTGAAAGTGCAAATTAGAAAACAAAATTACTCACTGCAATTAAAAATAAACGAGAAATTAATATTGACTGAAAACCGCGACTAACGTACTTAATAGAAATAGTAATACGTTCATTCGCCTTAAAACCCGTTAGCTCGCCTCTAACGGGTTTTTCTTTTTAATAACGCGTAAAGTTTTGTTTTGATTCAATGTAAAAAATTTAGCAGGCTAACTGCATGGCGAAAAAGAAAACAAAAGGTAAACGTCGTGGCGAGGCGATGTTCACTGATAGTGTGCATGTTAACAATGTAAGGTCAAAAGAATCTCTACGTTTTAGAGATAAATCTGGACGTTACGTAAAATTTGACGGGCGTAAAAAGCTAGTCGCAGAATTATGGCAATACGGAAAGAAAACAAATCGCGTATTAAATAAAACCAAAAAGAAAAAACCAGTACCACAGAAATTTGAACCACGATTAATTAAGCGCAGACTTTTATTTTTAGAACAATCACGACGTGGAGTGCGTAAAGCAGCAAAAGTTTCAACTCAGCAAATTAAAATAGACGCAAGGTTTTCGATTGTCGATAACCTGATAGCTAAAGATAAAAATATGGCCTCGGACTGCATCAACTTTACGCGCAAGGGGAACGCGATGTATGTGAGCATGGAATGGAGAGCGACCAATGAGGAAGGTCAAATTGTTACACTTACATCAGACGGGTATTTCAAATTTTTATCAAAGGCACCGTTCTACTTAGAAATAGCTAGATATATTATATGGCGTATGTATAGAAATATGAATCGCATGAGTAATATTAAAAAATCACCATTAGGTAAAAGGGCGAGATATGTTAGAGCAATCAGTGTTAGATTCAATTGGAGTGAAACACTCCGCACGCAGGCAATGTAATGACGAGAAATTACTTAATCTATTTGAACCAAACGAAAAAAAGTTACTCCTTGCATTGGACACAGAGGATAACTCCAAGGGGAAGACATTCATGTGCAATTTTTTTGATGGACTGAGACATTACACATTCCGAAACACAGATGCAGCAGTGGAGTTTCTCGAACGGGTGTCTAGAGCGTACAAGCAAGGTGTGGAGGTATGGACCGCAAATGCGCAATACGACGTGGCTAATCTCTACCGAACGTCACAGGAATCGCTCGGCTTTAATATCGTCGGTAGTCGCGTCATTACCGGAAGGGTAATGCACCTAAAAATTAAATTTAAAGATATCCTCAACGTAATTCCCGGCGCTAGCGTGAAAAAAATCGGTAAAATGATTAATTTTGAAAAAATAGAAGTCCAGGGAGAATTTGATAACGAGGAATATTGTCAAAGAGACACTGAAATTGTGTTCTGGGGAATATTAAAATTTAAAAGTATTCTAGCCTCTTTAGGTATAGAATTAAAAAACACCGCCTCTAGCACAGGCTTTACGGCACTAATAAAAGAATTTGAGATATTAAAAGCAAATAATTTCTCTCAAGAAGAACATGAATTCATGCGCGCGGCTTATAAAGGCGGTCGCACAGAGGTGTTTAATACAGCAAAACAAACGGGGGAGATTTACGGTTATGACATCGTGTCAAGTTATCCGGCATGTATGGCTAATTTAAAGTTACCGAATTCCTATCAGCGGTATTTCACTAAAAAACCGAATATAGATGGGCATGAGGGAATTGTAGAATGCGTGATGGAGTGCCCACTAAAATTAAAAATTCCCTATTTACCGGTCAAATATGAAAATAAATTAATTTTTCCGACGGGTACTATTTACGGCTCGTGGACTTATTTTGAAATTAGAGAGGCTAAAAAGATTGGATATAAAATAAAGAAAATTTTAAATGCGATAGAATTTAGAATGTTCTACGACTATACTATGACAGACTTTGTCAATACAAAATTTGATCGGCGCGCTATAGCAAAAGAACAATTAGAGATCGTACTATCTGAGGCGCTTAAAGTTATCTTAAACGGTAGTTATGGAAAACTGGCAATGGGCAACGAAAGGTCGGAATTAGCGCCTATAGCTGAAATGTGGAAACATTCAGAGGGGTCTTTTGAGGCGTACCCTAACGGGCAGATACTAGTAAAAACTAAAACAAAATATCCACCCACAACAAACTACTATTTAGCATCGATGATAACCGCGATGGGACGCCATAATGTATATAAGAGATTTGAGGAAATTGTTAAAATAGGCGGCGAGTTATTATATTGTGATACTGATAGCGCGTTTTATAAAGGTCCTAAACTTAAAGGAAAAAATATAAATACTAAAAAATTAGGTAGTTTTGGTTTAGAGCATGAATTGAGCGAGTGTCAATTTATATTACCTAAGACCTATTATATTAAATGGAATGACGGCACCGAGAAATATAAATGTAAAGGCGTTAAACATACTTTAGCTAAGGATTTCTTTTTAAAAGGATATGTGCAATGGATGTCACCTCTTAAATATGTAGAAACATGTAGGAAAAATCTATTTATATCAGAGAGAAATAAAAAATTTAAAACAAATGAAAAGTTTATTCCATTTAATTTATGGATTAATAAGCCAAAACGTTTAAAAGCATCCTATACAAAACGAATCAAGCTACAACATGGCGCTACAAAACCGCTTAGTTTGCATTTTGATATTGAATCCGGGGAGTATTTATAATTAATTGATTTAAAATTCGAAACTTAATTCGAATTAAAAAGGGAGAAAGCTAATGAACACAACCAATATGACACGCGGAAAAAAGGTAAATGCTGAAATATTAAAGTTTTCAGCGCATAAGCCGGGTTTTACGTTTCGAGGTAAATTATTAGGTCGAAGTGAAAAACCATGGGTTGACAAAGACGATGGCGAGGAGAAAATTATCCCGGTGTTTCACTTTGAAAATGAAACGCATGAGAGGATTAATGTTTTCGGCGATGCAGGTCTAGTAAACGCGATTTCTGGGGCCAATATTCAAGAGGGTCAATGGATTGAGATCGAAAAGGGCGAACAGCATGATTTAGGCGGTGGAAAGCGCGTGAATCAATATAATATTTACGAATTAACATAATATCTAGCTGTAAACTGGATAATTAAGCATTAAGAGCCAGAATTAAAAACTCTGGCTTTTTTATTTTTAATAACCAATAATTCAGTAAAAGGGGATTATATGAGTAAAAAAGACGATGAAATAGAAAAAGACGATGAAATAGAAAAAGACGATGAAATAGAAAAAGACGATGAAATAGAAAAAGACGATGAAATAGAACCTAAAAAAGATATTAAAAAGAAAAAAACCAAAGAAATAGACATAATGGATGATTCTAATAGTTCAGAACCACCTAAAAAAGCAAAAAAGGAAAAGACTGATTTATCACCATTATTAGACGCTATTGATAATTTAGCAAAAAAACTCGAACCAAAACAACCGAGAAAACAAAAAACAGATGAAAAAGAATCATTTAACGATGATTTTTTAAATCCACTAGGAAACTGGTAAAATGGACGATAGAAGAATGCATTTACAAAAATTAAAAGAAACGGCTGATAAAACTAGAGACCGAGTTAATCATATAGCTGATCAGATGCGTGATTTAGATTCACTTTGTAAGGGAAATCCAATTATTGAACAATTAAACATAAAACTTCAAGAGACTAGTTTTTGGCTTCAACTATTAGAGTCACAAATTACGAAAGAAATTGAGCGATGAACATGGAAAATGAAACAACTCCAGCAAAAACATTAATTGATCAAGCTAAAGAATTAGAGGGTGATAAAGAACTAAATTCACCCATGCAACCAAAACCAAAAGCTAAGAAAGGACGCCCACCTAAAATAAAAGCTGTACATGAAGATAAATCATCAAATGAAATTAAAAAAGAAACCACAATTAACATACCGACTAAAGTTTTATGTTATCCTGTATTAAAAGTTGTTTCTGTAGGGGCGGTCAACTTTGTAGGGGATAAGCGGGCCGCTCTATCATCAGATGAAGCCGAGCAGCTAGCTAGTGCTTTAGGCGTGGTATTAGATAAATATATGCCCGATGCAATGATGAAATGGGGACCTGAAATTGCATTAGGAATGGGATTAACTCAGTACGGCGTTCGACTCTATGCTCTTAAAAAAGTCATTCAAGATGAGAATATTCAAAAAGCTAAGCTTGAGATAGAGAAAAACCAGTCTAATATGCCAGCACGGGATGAGAGTAGTGTAAATTTTGATGGTTTAAACAGCGCTAATAGTTTAATCTAAATAAACAGCGGTTAGGTGATTAGTGGTTTCCTTTAAGACCGGACTTTAAAAAAGTCCGGTCTTTTTATATCTTGACAGTTTATTACAGTTTTATGCGACCATACATAAATGCTTGTAAATATTTTTGGTAAACGCGGCGCTGGTAAAACGCATATGATTAAATATGCTGTACATCAATGCAAACCACCCGTCATTGTGATTGATATTCTCGGGAATTTTTCAGATATACCTAATTCATATGAAACCGATTCACTTTCAGATGCATTGCAAAACATTGAAGACTATACTGTTTATAGAGATGCATCTAGTGATGAGCGCCGATTTATGGATAAAAAGGCGCCTATCACGATACTTATGCCAGACGATCCGGATCAAGCCATCGATTACGTATGCTCGATGCTTTATGAAGTCGGTGGCGGTACACTTGTAATAGACGAGGCCGACGCATTTGATCGATGGAATACACCTATTTTTGATAAAACAATTCGTTACGGACGAAACTGGTCAATTCATATATTAACTGGCTGCAGGCGACCAGCCGAACTTAATCGCGGTATTACCGCCGGCGCTAATTGTTTATATATATTTCAAACTCAAGAGCCTAGAGATATTGATTACTATGCTAAGACTATTATTGGCAAAGAGCACGCCGAACGTCTAAAAACTCTCCCCGACTATCATGGGATTTATATAAATTACGATACGAAAAAAAGAGGATATTTTAAAACAGATGAGCGTGGAGCTTGTTTGATTTTATCAGAAGAAAATTTAAATGAGGGTAATAAAGCCTTCAGTATTTAAAAATAGGAGTTCAATCATGCAACATTTAAAATCAGCTCTCATGGTAGCATTGATTTGTTTCGTAGTTATCGCGGCGGTTAACCGTATCGATTTCTTGAAAAAAATTGCCGTACCCGCGTAGTGATAAAATTTAGCAGATCAAAATAACCAACTATTCCCGAATAACTATCGGGCTAGGAGTAATAAAATGTTTAGAGAAAGACAACTAGCGACTATTCCATATGCCGCCGGTCAAGTAAGCCGCGCAAGGCTTCCAAACGATGCTGTTTATCATCAATTGCAATTTGCAATCGGCGACGGCGCTGTAGTATCAACGTTTACTACAGGTCCATCAGGACCAGTGTTTGAATCAAATTTTCCGTTCTCATTAATACGTGATATGCGTATTATTCGAAACGGTAGTGATGTTGTATGGCAGGGCTCTGGCGCGCAACTTGCAAAAGAGCACTATTATTTAAATAATACGTTCGCTAAAGCGCGTCTTTATAATACCGCCGCAAACGTTGAAACACTTTTAACTGGCACCTCGCGCGGCGTAGCTATTCCAGCTAATAGCGCTGGTATTGGTTCAAACTTATTGCAGTTTGTCGGTAGCTCAAGCGCATCAACAACAATTACAAGTTGTCAATTTGAATTACAGATGGAAATGTGGTTTCAGCTAAACTTAGATGGCAATGCTGCGACTAATACGCTTGTTGATTCAAGGAAACTTGCAACGTTTGATGTTGAGGTCACATGGGCCGATGTATCAAGTGTTATCATCCCTGGAACGAATAACACATTGAACGTTATTTCATGTAACTTGCAAGTGTTATCAATCGATCAAGATAACGTGTCGGTAAATGAAAACTTTGGTACTTTTAAGCGCTCAGCGTTTCAGTACACGAGTTTCTCATACAATTCATCAAATCAACAAATCCAGTTATCACGTGGTAACTTCTGGTATGGAATGCTGTTTCAAACAAGAGCCTATAAAGCGGCTTCGGCAGTTATTCCGCAACCTGAAAACAACGTACTTGGAACAATTCAAAACCGATTGAACACAAATTATCAATTAAAAGTTGTTAATTTTGATCAACTTCAGGCTAAGAATATTTCTGATAACGGCGGGCGATTTCAATTGTACGATGTAGCTCGCGGGCAACCTCAAGGTTGGGGCGCGATCCAGTACACGGCCACAATGGATAATCCAGGCGAATTGATTGCGACTTATGTCACCGACGTGTTTGATTTACTATTGCAATTTCAAGCTATCGGTAGCGCGACAAACGGTATTACAACTCCAGCGACAAATCCTATTTTGGATATTCTTACTCAAGAGGTAATCCCTGGTGTTACAGTATCAGCGAGCGCACCTCAAGGGGCGCAAAACGGTTCAATCGGATCTACATCCGCTAAACCTTATACTCGATAAAAAAGAAACTCTAATTATTGGCTAATATCGATAATTAGAATAGACGGCGGGACTGTTTAAGGCCCGCACGTCGCTCTCATAAAAGGATTTCATGGGCTCAGGGCAAGATAATGCTAGGGAACTAGCTAATTTTTCAAATAATCTTAAACGAACCGCCCAAGGCGTGAAATTCACGCGTCAATTATTCACGCAACCTGAAACTCTCACAGTGCGCGCCACAACCGAGGCTCTTAAAGCGCTTGGTTTAAATATTCCTAAAGAACTTGAAATAGCGCCGCACGTTGCGCAAGTGGCGGTCTCTGGCCAGGCTATAAGCGATGGAATTAGTGCTGGAAAAGATGTATCATCACTTGTAAAAAGCTCAGCGGCTTCGATTAAAATTTTAACTGGCTTTGCCGAGGCCAATGGCATGATCGATAATGATCAAGCATCGGTGATTCGTATCGGTGCAAGTACGGCGATGATTATTGCAAGTTCTGGCACAGACGTTTCATCGTGGATTGCGCTAGCGCTTGAGTTATCAACAACTATCGCCGTAAAACAGGGACTGGCCGATGTACATGCAATTCAAAATGCAATGGATCTATACAAGGCACGCGTTTCACCTCAAGCGCGTATCTTGGGAGATACATTCACCGCGTTTCAGAAAAAAGAGATATCTATTTATGGTGTCATTGCAAAGATGGCCGTTGAAACTCCTGATCTCTGGCCACAAGTTATCACTCCAGAATCGCCTATCGTGCAAGCTTTCCCAGATCTTCAAATGCTACCTACCGCCGGCGCCTCGGTCTTAGGACGCGGCTCTGCTGAAGTGAGCGGTAATTATCCGTGGCCTGCATCCGGAAAATATATTCTAGCCAGATGGGAAGCTAGTAAAAGCATTGATTTTAGAACACTCGGAAAAACATTCACAAAAGAAAGCGCGGCTGAATTTTTCTATGAACTATTAATTAAGCCATGGGTTTTTGTGTACTCATACGCTAACCAAGAGATCACCTCGCGCGGTAATATGAGCATGAGCAATATCGCAGCGCTCACGTATTTAGTAAACCCGCAAGGTGAAATATCAGATGAATATGATTATGTGAACATGCTTCTGGGGGCAAACCTTACGCCCTATGATTTTGGTGATAATCGTCTTGATCAAATTGCTAGGCAGTTTGTTGAAGAGAATTATCAGAGCCGTGATAAAGTTTTTAATGAGCAGGCGATTTCTATTGGTATTTCAGCGGCTAATAAAAAATGGAATCTTTATCAGCAAGATCTAGAAACCATGCGGCGAAAATTAGAGCTAGTTAAACAGAACGATGATATTTCAACGCTTGTGCAGTATCCCTTTATTTATAAAAAATTACAGAGCTACATGGATTTTGAAGAGACGAGTTTTGAAAAAGATCCAAGCGTTGGCGGTAAATTAAATGCTAAGTTTCAAGGCGGGCAGGTTCGCGCATGGAGAAAACTTCATAATTATTTTGCTGTTATGCAAATGCTTGATACGTTTAGAAAAGATTCGTATTTATCTAATACGCGCTTTGCGCAACAACTTGCGCCGTTCATTCCTTCTGTAGATCAATTTGAAATGTTATTAAGTGATATTAGTTATTTATCAACAATGAGGTCTGTTAATCGCCTAGCCTTAAAAAATATCGCTTCATATTTAGATGTCTCGCCCGATAAACTTAGTATTGTAAATAAAACTACGCAAGGCTTTGATGAGCCGGCTAAATTTGTTATAAAATAAAAAAGAGGTTTTTATGAATATAGATTTTGGATCATTTTTTAACGATGCCGGTGCAAAAGTCGAAGCATCGCTTAATGATCTTGTAAAAGTTGGTACGCCCGCCATTAAAGCTAGTCTTGAACAATGGGGGATTGATGTACTTCAACAGATGAATAAAGAAACAAATCAAGAGCTAAATAAAAACGTAAAAGAATTACTGGCTAAAGATCCCGCGCCGGGTAGCTTAGGGGCAGCCGTGAGCGCGACTGTTCAAGGGAGTGTATTAAATATGTACGGGTTTCAGATCACGCTCGCTGTAGCTGGACTTATTGTTATTGGCTTTATGTTAAGGGGTAAATAATTATGGATATTTTAGAATTTTCTACGACTAATAAATCAGCTAAGGATTATTCAAACCTGGCGATGATGGAAAACTACGGTATGAATCAAATGAGTAATCCAAGTGATCCCAATTTTCCAAATAATGTCCTGCAATGGCGCTATGATTATGATTACTCGATTAATCCTTCAGCAACGAGTAATTATGACACTAATTCTTTTTGGGAAAATTTAGCAACGCCGGTAAGAGATGCTGGCGCTTATGTATGGGATAGTGCCGCTGGCACATGGGAAAGCGTAAAATCAAGCGCTGTTGAGAGCGCAAGTTATCTAGCAAATGCTGTTGATTCTGCCGGGAACAAAATCGGCGATGTACTGACTGAAGCTTCAGATGGAATACTTAAGCGAATCGTTTTGATATTTGTGATTCTAGTGGCCGCTTTATGGGTGCTGGCGCGTGCGGGCGTAATTAAAGATGTAGCTAGTATTTTTGTGGCTACACGATGATTTTAATTTTAGCGGGGGGCGCTGGACTGCTAGCGCTTTATTTTATGAATAAATCAACAAAGAGCGATATTGAAAATGAAGTCATAAAAGTTGATACCGAAGTTAAGCGGCTTTATGGTATTAAAGATGTCGATCCAATTGAACAAGGCGGAAAATTTAAAACTGATTATGATGACAGTTTTCTTCAAGCGGCTAATGAATTTAATGTACCTTTTGCGCTGTTAAAAGCTCATGGCATAGCTGAGAGTTCTCTTAAGCCTAGTGCATTTTTAGATGAAAACCCGACAAAGCGCGCTGATCGTATTGGCTGGGCTTCGCGCGGTCTTATGCAAATTCTTTGGAGTCCGCGTGAACCTGAAAAAGGGGATGCTGGTATAAATAGAGATCGATGGGCTAAATACGGCTATCCAGCAGAATCTCTAGGTGTTGATGGAATAAGACAGTTTGAGCCGCTCATAAACATTCGCATTGCAGCTCAGCTTATACGCGATAATCTTAACTCAACTAAAGGTAATCTGCGTGATACAATTAACATGTACAATACCGGAAAAACCGAAGCGCAGTACGCAGCACCTAATAATTATGTCGATAAAGTTTTAAAATATTACAAACAACTTATAAATGAGGTTTCATAATGAAAAACATGGTTTATTTACTCGGGCTAGCCGTTGTTGGACTTGCGGCCTATTATCTGATCAATAAAAAAGGTAATAACGAGAGCGTGATCGAGGACCCTTGGATTAACCCAAACCTTCAAACTCAGCCATCAGAAAAATTCCCGCTACAAATCCCAATATCTCCGCGCGTGGATGATGCGGATCAACCATGGTATAATGGCTCACGAGAGATATTATCATCAGCGACTCAAGCCATCAATGCGCTTGATATAAACAGCGAGAACATTATGTCCTATAAAACAAATGAATTTTGGTCGCAGCTTGAATCTGCGTACCTACACTAGAAAAGGCGGTGATCATGAAAAATCCAGCATTAATAGCAGCTCTTGGACTTCTTGGCGCAGCAGCGGCGTACTTTTTTTATCGCTACTCGCAAACCCCAACGCAGACCTATCAAACAACAAGTATTAATCCTTATTCCGATCCGCAAACATTTACGACAAGTCCTTATCAGACTTATCCGTTTCAGGCTAATCAACCGCCGCGAGTGGATAACTCAAATCAACCGTGGGCGGCTAATAATCGCGCAGCTATCTCGCAAGTTAGCTCGCCGCAAATAGATGTAAATTTATCTAATGTGCAGATGATCGCAAGTTACGCTAAGTCAGCTAATGATATCGCTACAAACTTAACAAGTTTATGGGAGAACTCGGGCGTGAGTAACTGGTTTAACTCTGGCGATGCTAATTCGTTTATGAATGTATCCAACTATACTAATGGACAAGATGACTCTATGTGGTCAGACTGGTGGTAATATGAAAAATCCTAGAAAAGGTCCCTTTGATTTAAATATAGATCTAGAGCAAATCCCAAGCTATCAAACACGCTTTAAATCTCTTGATTCTATGGGCTCAAGTATCTCGATGGCTAAACCTAAGCAGGTCATTAAAGAAACTCCAGATTTAAACTTGCGCGAAAAAATCGGTAGCGGTCAAGATCCAAGGTCTTTGCCGTCGGTGATTTTACGTCGTAAAGGTATTCGCGTATGATCCAAGCATTAAAAGGTATATGGGCGCTTATTAGCGGCTCTAAATTAATGTGGAATTTAATTCGTCATCATGTGGTGCTAACAGATGCGTTTAAAGCAATTGAAGGTGTACTTGTGCAGATGCGCCAGAATGAAATCTCGCTACCTAATCATGAACAAACTCAAATTCTATTATTTGCAGTGAGTAACATTTTAAAAACCGGCGTGATCGATATTCCTGGTGTTGATGAGTATGAAATCGCCATTGGCATTGATCAAATAAATTCTAATATGATGTTATCTATTCAGGATTCTAAATCAGGTAGCTATCATCAAATCCCTATCTTAAAAAAGGAAAAATAAAATGATTGATTTAAAAGCAATGATCGGCTCGTGGTATTGGCCAAAAGGTCAAGGGCGCTTTCAACAAGGTCCCGCAAACCAACAACAAATCATATCACCTTTTGATATTCCTACAGAATTAATTCAGGACATGATCCAGCGCCAAGTAAACCCGTGGCAAGTTTTTCAGATTGATTTATCTCAAGCTGGCTCGCAGCTTTTGCGCGTTCCAGGATTTCATTTTGTTATCTACGGTCATGATGGGACTACAAATAAGGCCGTGAACACTCAAGCCTATGTGAACGTGTGGTGGGGCGAGAGTAAAAAAGAGTATAAAGGTTTTCCGGCAAAGCATGCGCGCGGTCTATCAGGACCGTTTCAATCACTTTATTTAGAGTGGCCCGCTCAAGCTGGTCCTATTTTTGCCGATGTTGTTGTGTTCTCAGGTATGTTTCAACCATGGATCGATGGCGAGTCTTGTACTTAAGTGAGCTAATTAATGAATAAAGATTTCACGCCAATTAAAACTTATGATAACTCGTGGACGGGTTTTGGTGATTTTATCTCTGATAAAATTTCTAAAACTTTTGATTTAAGTTTTAATTGGGTGAATGACTCAACTCAAAGTCGATATGTGAACATAGATACTTTGCGTGAGATCATGCTTAAAGAAAATCCGGATCTTGATATTAAGGAACTCGATGATGGTTTTCGTCTTGAGGCCGAGAGACTAAATGCGATTCAGCAGAATCAATCGCGCGGATTTAATCTGATTGATATCAATCCTGGACTATTAAGTAATCAAGAATTTCCTTTAGCCATACCTTATGAATTTTTGTTTGATGGTAGCGGTTTTATGCCGCAAAGCTCTGGATCAATCGCTGCAAACTTTCGAACGATTAATATTCCGTTGCAGGGTAACTTTGTAAAAATAGAATTCATTTATGAGAATAACTCAAGCGCTAATATTAATGATACAAACGCCAAACCGCTAGCCAATATCAAGTATCAACAAGCACTTAAAAATACCAGCATTGTAAACGGTCAGGTGATCTACAGTGAAATAGATTTAACTACGGGTTACACTCGCTATGATTTTGATAATTTTGCTAGAAACAAGGTCTATCTTGGTTTTGAGGACGTATCTCAAAAGCCGCATTTAATCACTAAATCAGGTGATACGTTTAACACCTATTTTAATTCTCTTACGATTACGCTTAATATTGGCGCGCCAAAGATCCGCATCACTGTAGGGTTTAACTCAAGTAAAGTAGACGGTCCTTCGGATGCCGCGATTAATGCGCAGCTTGAACTTATGGGTAGTGCTCGACTGTTTAAAGAAATCGACTCGCCGCTTGTTCCTTTTAATATTCAGCAAGCCGATATTCAAACTCCGTATGATCCGACCGCATTTAATTTATTTTCAACTACAGCTTTAAATCTTGCCATATTAAACATTGCTTCAAATCGCGGGTATAATATCGCTGGCGGACCGATAAGCCTTGGTTATAGCGTGCTTTGGATTACAAGTCTTGAGTTCTCAGCTTCGCGCCTTACCTCGGGTACTGGCTATATGCAATTTAATTTATTCACGGCGCCCGCGGGGATCGGTCCCTCAGCACAAGATGCTTTTAGGGTATATGGCGCTAAAATTACACTTAATAATGGCGCTTCTATCGAGAATAGAACGCTTAATATTACACTGCCTAAACCTATTCGTGTCGTGATACCGAATCAACATAGTTTAAGACTTGGAATTTACTATCAATCCGGCGTTGCCTTAACTATGGCCTACTCTTACGCTATTAGTGGCTATGCATTTGGGATGATAAATAAAACAAACTTTGGCGGCTTTTATGATCTTTCAACAAGTAAATTTATTACGGATTCAACTTTTTTAACTGATTACAATCGCATCGACGCGATAAGGGATAATTAATATGAAAATACTTTTATATATAGCTTTAGCAGTTTTTGTTCACGTTCTTTCAATGTATGTTTATGACAACTATGTACGAAAGGTTTAATCTATGGCGCGCCTTCAAGTTCCTAAAACCATCGCTCTATCAGGCCTCACAACTACGCCTCAAGCCATTAGCGGATCTCAACTCAACGTTACTAGCTTCATTGTTCAATGTCCTAGTTCTAATGCTGATTTTATTGTGCTAGGTGATGTCTCTGGTCAATCGTTGCAGATAGCCCCCGGTCATGAGCTAGCTATTAATGGTGATAATCTTGATAATGGTACGACTGGCTATCTTAATTTAAATCAGTGGTTTTTAAAATCTATGAGCGGTGTACTTAATGCTAATATCATGTACTTAGAAAGGTATTAGAAATGAATAATTTAAAAAAGGCTTCTTATGTTTAAACCTGGTGCCTCGGGCGATAGTGGCGGTATATCGCCTTTAGATTTACTTGTACCTGGAATGATTCTGCCTTTCGCTGGGAATGCGGCCCCGGCGGGATGGCTTCTTTGTAATGGTCAGACGGTTTCACAAATCACGTATGCGGTATTGTTTGCGCTAATCGGTACAACATATAATGTGGGCGGTGAACCAGGTGGAACGTTTAGATTGCCAAACCTTGCCGGGCGTAGCGCTATTGGCGTTGGAACGGCTCAAACAAAAAACTGGACGCTTGCTGAGAGATATGGTGATGAGGATTTGCAACAGCATAATCACGCCGTAACTGATATTGGACATAATCATACGCAGCTTCCTCACAGTCATCCGCTCAGTGATCCCGGTCATAATCATACGCAAAATGCTCATACGCATGTGCAGAATGCTCATAATCATACTTATAATAGACCTTACTTGGGTGCCTATTCTGGTAGTGATCCGGTCGCTAATACTGCTAATTGGTACACATACACTTCACATACGCCAAACACTGCTGATACAACAGCTACAAATCAGAACACAACTGCGACGAATAATGCCAGCAGCACTGGTGCAAGTGTTGATTCTAATACTGCTAATAACGTTGCTAATACGACCGGCGTTACAGTTAATAACCAGGGTAGTGGTAACACTCAAAATATATCTCCAGGTCTTGGCTTGACCTATGTGATCAAGTATTAGATTTTATGAGTATGAAAAATTTTAGATATTTATTTCATAGAGTGAGCGGTGTTTATCTCGGCGTGATTCGCGCTAAAGGTGATGATTTTACTTGGCCTGAGAACACGACCGAGCTTGAGCCGCTTGTTTGGGATATTGATTATAGATGCGTATGGGATCTAGAATTTAAGCGCTGGAAACTTGTCGAGCGATCTATATTCTGGGAGGAAATTGCTCGGCGAGATGTACTTAACGAGTATGAATCAATACTACTCCCAGTGGTGATGAAAATATTTAATCGACTTGAAATGATGGACGAGCGTCTTTTAAAAGTTGAACCCGTTCGTGATGAAGTTCGACGAGCGCGACATGAATTAGATAATTTTAAATATGTTAACGATGCTAATAATGAATTGCTGAAAAAAGTTTTAGAACTTGCTCGAACGTATAAGGATAATTTTTGGCTTGTGAATAAGAACTTGCGAGAAATTGACCGCGCTGTTACTGAAATTAAAAATAAACCGAATTTTATGACTCGCTTGAAACTTTGGTTCTCTCAATATTTCTAATGCGCGCGTAAGCGAGTTCTCTATCTTTTTCTAGATCCTCAACGCGTTGATTAAGCGCCATGATGTCGCGTTGCAGGTTTGTCCAATCGATCACGCGGTTAATTGTAAATTTAAATGTTGCCCATAGAGCACCGCCAATGGCCGCCCCATGAGTTAAAATCAGTGCTGCTATGATGTTGGCTAGATCAGATTGAGTCATGTAATGTGGCCTTGTTTAGAGCGCGATAGAGATATTTAAATTCGCGGATTGCGGTTTGTTCTGAAAAGTAATTGTAATAGTGACGAGTGTCGTCGTGCGTTACAACGGTTATCGTGTCGCCATAGTAGTATAAATTTTTATCTTTTTTAAGATTATGACAGATTTTTGCTCGTCCTGAAGTTGAAGGCGGTCGTTAAACGATTTCAATTAGTCTCTCCATCAAGCATTTTCTCTACACATGAAGCATGAAACCACTCTCTGAAATGAAGGCGTGCAGGTAATTTATCCATTGGGCGACCGCAATAGCCGCAATGTTCCTCGCGGTAATCAAGATAATCGCGCGTTGTGATTAGCGGATTAATGCTATCGGCTCTAAAGTGATCAATTATTTTTTTGGCTTCGGTTTGTTTGATGTCGTCTTTTTTGGATAGGATTCTAGATTTATCGCTCATGAGTTAAGCATGAGCGATTTTGTTTATTTTAGTCAATGGGTTTTGTTAGCCGGAACCGTAACCGGAACCGTGACCGGAACCGGAACCGTCACCGGAACCGTAACCGGAACCGTAACCGTCACCGGAACCGTAAGCGGAACCGTCACCGGAACCGCAACCGTAACCGGAACCGTCACCGGAACCGTCACCGGAACCGCGTGCTGAACCGGCGCCGTAACCGGAACCGTCACCGGAACCGTGACCGTCACCGTAACCGAAGTTTATACTTTCCATATAGGAACCTCTCTTGCAATTTAGCCGTCACCGTAACCGTAACCGTAACCGTAACCGGCGCCGGAACCGCGTGCTGAACCGGCGCCGTAACCGGAACCGCCGGCGGAACCGTCACCGGAACCGCAACCGTAACCGGAACCGCGGGCGGAACCGTCACCGGAACCGCAACCGTAACCGGAACCGTAACCGCAACCGTAAGCGGAACCGGAACCGGAACCGTGACCATCACCGAAACCGTCGGCGGAACCGTCACCGGAACCGCAACCGTAAGCGGAACCGAAACCGGAACCGTGACCGTAACCGGAACCGGGACCGTGACCGAAGTTTATACTTTCCATATAGGTACATTTATAATGCTAGAATAAGCTTTAGAAGTCACTTCAAGTATTTCTATTACGTCCGTTAAAATTATTCGTGAAACCTCTACCGGAAATTTGCAATTATCAGGTTTATTTGTTCCGTCTACCGCTAATTGACTTAGCGACGCGGCCCCTTCCCAATACCATAAACGACGCGCTTTAATAATACTCACAGTTTGCCCATTAATTGACTCTAGAAAACCTGCGAATACTCCTGCGCGATCACTCCTAAAAATTCTATATGGTAAAGTGTCGTTATTAGGTTTTGATGATGTCGCTAAATCTTTTCTTATATATTCAATACCGTTTATATTCATAGTTTCATCGTTCATAGTTTTGTACTCCTCTTATTAACCAAATAGCATTTTCGCAGTCCATAAGGCAAGTAAACTCAGTGTGAAAATTGTAATTATGGATACAAGCATAGATATAACGTGCATTCGAGTGTCATGATATTTTTTCATATTAAATTTATTTCAGCGCTGCGGGTGGGGTGGTGTCAAGGGATGTTTTTGGTCGGGTTGTAAAGGTATTGCGTTCCTGGGG
>OFRB01000172.1_pt1 | contig 17186 bp, 34 predicted proteins | sample 1543021 | NCBI WGS metagenome assembly OFRB01 (sample SAMN07774230, study PRJEB24372) | wastewater metagenome | isolation source: Exp Tend CN 0WW | collected 2016-02
CAGGAACAACCGCAATAACTTTTTCATGCTGGAATAGTTTGATGATTTTTGGTTTCATCTCAATCCTCCATCCATGCACACCAGCACAGCGAACGTAACGATTCCGGCACAGAGCATCAGATCACCGAAGTATTCGGCGCCGATAGCGATTGTGTTGATTAGCTCGGTCATGCTTCGGCCTTATGCTCGATACACAGAAGGCTCTGAATGCGCTCTTCGATTTGTGTCAGTTTCATTTGTGCGTCGGCCTGGATTGTTTTTTGTTGCTTGCGCAGCGTTTTGACAAGCTCATCATTGACGTTGAAGTCGTCAGGAATATCGAACTCAACATTGACTGTCTCTTTTGTGACCAAGGAGCCGAAATACTCGTCGCCTGACATATCGGTTTGATATACGTTGTATTCAGGTTCGTTTCTCCAATCCATCCTGACATGGAGGAATAGATTTATTTGTTTTATGTGTTTCATGTCATGCTCCCAAGAATCCGAACATCAGGCCAAAGAAACAAACCGCCAGTGCTGCCCATCCGATTGCTTCGGTCGTGCTGACATGCTCTTTTTGCTCGACAAACGGCACGTTCGGCCATTTGTCCTGGTTTGCCATGCGTTGTTGCCAATTTGTCATCATTCCCTCGCTGTTGAAAAACCCCGCTGGCCCTGAAGGTATGCTTCCGTATTCAGCCTGTGGCCTTTGCTGGTAACTCCGAACTGCCAGCGGGTACTGCTCGATAGGGTTACTCGCGTTCCCTGTGACCTAAAGCGCCCGGATGAACCCGAGTGGTCAGCCGAATCTCTCTCGGTAGTCAGGCACATCCCGCCTTGCAGGCCGATTTGGTCGGCCAGTCCTTGCGCTACTTGCGAGTCAGGGAAGCGCGGCCCTCAACCTTCATGCTCTTCAGAAGGACAACCACTACACACAGCACCGCGAAGATTGCAGCGGCGGCCATTGCGTCGGCTCGGTTGCTTGACCAGCTCATCGTGAGCGTGGCGATCTGTGCGAATAAGGCGATGTGTTTCATGGCGTCCTCCGGTATAAAAAGGTCAGCGCCGTTCCCGTTGGCCCTGACTGAAAACTTTTGCTGCTCACATTGAAGGCGGCTAGGTGCGCGTCCTGCGGTACTGTTGTTGCGCTGTCCGTCCGACGTACTTTCGTTGCCTACAGTCCGTCACCGTCCAAGCGTTCAGTAGCGACTTATGGTCCCAGCCGCCTTCAATGTGCCGCCTCGTAAGAAGCGGCTCCAGTCTCTCCCGGTGTCACGTTGTTCTATTTTTCCCATGTATCGTCATGGGCAAATCTGGCTAATATTTTTCTACAGACCATATTTTTCATATGGTTCCGGCGCCGAAAGTAAGTTAGTTGTTCTCAAATTGATTGCGGTGTCTTCGCATATCGTTCTCCTTTGTTGGTTAATCACTACTAACTACTAATCCGGTGATAATTTGCTACTCAACTGCGGCTAGGCTTGAAGCTGTATTGCTAGGCTTCTTGCCTCCCCTGGGGCCTTCTTCCGGCCTTACTGGATTGCGGCTCGTTGCTTGTTGCTGTTGGTTCGTGTTGCTTTGTGTCTGACTGCATATTGAACCCTAATTCGGGTCTTGTCAAACCCTTTTTCGGGTTTTCGAGAAAAAAATAATGGCCGCTCAATGGCGGCCTTGTCAGTCCTTTATTCGGTCAAGAAATATGATGTTCCCATGCGCACCAGCTATGCGCATCGGACTGGTGCTAGTTGTGCGTTCCGGTGCGCCGCATCTCGCGCCCAGGCGATACGCTCCTGAGCAATTCATTGGGTTGTACCTTGAATGCTTCGGCGATGGCTTCAACCGTATCAAGGTTTGGCGCAGTCTCGCCGCTTAATGCTCGCTGCACAGATGACAGGCTGATCCCTGCGTCTTTGGCTAGGCTCTTTGGCTTGTTTGATGATGTTGAATAAACCGCATCCATCATGGATCGAACATTCTCAGCGAATGATCGCTTTAGCCTGCCACCAGCTTTAGGAATGCGCTTTCCAGTCATGAGAAAAATGTATTTCATTCTTAGACCCTAAAGCGGGTTGCGGAAACCCGAAAACGGGTTTAGTATTGACACATGGAAACCCCAATCTATGACTACGTGATGCAAGAGCTTGATGCGGCAAAAGGCCATTGGCCTATTGTTGCTGCTGGCTCCGGTGTTCCGAAAAGGACCATCGAGAAGATTGCTCGCCGAGAAGTTGCAAACCCTGGCATCAAGCATGTTCAGGCTCTTGCTGATTACTTCAAGAGGGCCGCGTAATGCTTCATACGCGCAAGTGCAAACACTGCGAAGGCCATGTTGATAGGTCGCATGGTCAGGCAACTGTATGCACCAAATGCTTGCGTTCTCCTCGCAGGGTTTCCAGCTATGGCGTTAAGCGTGTTGGTGAATTCAAGCGGAAAATCATTAACGGCATTCCCTACTGCGTCGATTGCAACTCTGAGATTGAAAGTTTCTTTGGCGGCATTGGCGGGAAGCCGATGCGCTGCAACAAATGCAAGGCGTTGCGTGAATTGTCTATTACCGGAAAACAGAGCGCGCACAAGGAAGTTGCAAAAGCTATTCGACATGGAATCTTGCTTCCTCCGAATAGGTTTGTATGCGTTGATTGTGGAAAGCAGGCAGAGGTTTATGACCACAGAGATTATTCGAAGCCGCTTGATGTTAGTCCGGTATGCCGTAGCTGCAATGTAATTCGCGGGTCCGTTATTCATAAGGACTGCGCATGAACCGTGTCTCCCTCCGCCCGTCATCTGACGGGACTTCGCAACCCCTGATGGCCTGTACGGCATCGGGGGTATTTTTCCGCCAAAGGGTAAGCGATGGGAAAGCCGGGGCAGATATGACCGAACAGGAACAGGAATAGGCCCATGACCACGCTAACCGTATTCCTCGCTGCCATCGTTTATGTCGCCATTTCCATTCCGGTAACGCTATGGATTTGCCCGCGCCTGTTCCGTTACTCGTCTGAGGACAAGGGTGAATAATGGGCGCGATTGAAGTCCTGCCGTTTGATGAGGTCGGGTTCTTCGCGCCGGTATCGTCCGATCTGGTCGATAGCCTGGTCGGACAATACAAATCGCTGCGCAGCGGTATTGAGTCATTGTGCAGCGCGGTAACGAGCGAATTTTCCGGCGCCATGCAGCATGTGCTTGAAGGCAATCGCAGCGACGGGCGCCACCATCCAAGCGTCGAATCACTGTTCAACGAGAGCGGCAAGGCTGGCGCCATCGCGCACCTGAACGCGTCGTATTGGTCGAAGGCCATGCAGATGACCGACGTGTTCGACTACATGCCGCAGAAGCGCCGGGACGAGTGGAGCAAGCAAATCCAGAACCCGCGCGGCGTGAAGAATGGCGGTTACAGCAACGAATGGGAAAGCGAGCCGCTGCCAGATTTTGAAGAAACTACGGTGCGGTCGACGCTGCAATCGCTCATGGCAATGCGCAGTCAGTTCCTGGCCGAGCGCGTCGACGGCATCTTCCGTTCGCTGTCTGGTGAGCACGTCACCAACAGCCCGATGGGCTTTGGCAAGCGGATGATTATTTCCGGGGTGACGGACAGCTTCAGCTACACCAACACCAGCCGCTGCGGCACGATCAACGATCTGCGCGCGGTGATTGCCAAGTTCATGGGGCGTGACGAGCCGAAGCATTACCACACCGGCCCTGTGGTTTCAGCAGCACGCAGGAATAGCGGCCAATGGATGTCACTGGATGGCGGGTCAATTAGGATTCGCGTCTATCTGAAGGGCACCGCGCACCTTGAGGTGCATCCTGACATGGCCTGGCGACTGAACTGCATCCTGGCGCAACTGCATCCGCTGGCGATCCCGTCCGAGTTCCGTCAGAAGCCGAAAAAGCAGCCGAAAGATTTTGTGATGATGGGCCGCCCGCTGCCGTTCGCGGTGCTTGATGTGATTTCCAACCTGCGCCGCGATCGCAACACGAATTGCTTCAGCTTTGGCTATGGCGTCGGCAATGACAAGCTGGCAAATAAAGAGGCGAACCGCGTCCTGGAAAGCATTGGCGGAATCGTCAGCGGCAACAGGGTTGAATTCGACTATGACGCACGCGCCGCCCTGGACGAGATTATTTGCTCCGGCTGCATTCCTGACGACAAGTCGCATCAGTTCTACCCGACGCCGACCGTACTTGCAGAGCGCGTAATCGAGCTTGCAGAAATCAAGGATGGGAACCAGTGCCTTGAGCCGAGCGCCGGCACCGGAGCGCTTGCTGACCTGATGCCGAAGGGCGCCATTTGCTGCGAGGTGAGCGCGTTGCGCTGCGCCATCCTGAAGGCCAAGGGATACGAAGTCATTCATGACGACTTTATGCGCATCAGTGCGCCGTCCGTTGATCGCATCTGCATGAACCCGCCATTCGATCAAGGCCGCTGGAAAGCCCACCTTGAGCATGCGTCGACGCTGCTGCGTGACGGCGGGCGCCTCGTCGCCATCCTGCCATCTGGCGCGAAGAATAGCGCGGCATTGCCGGGGTTTGATATGACCTGGCATGGGCCGTTCGATAACCAGTTTCCGGGCGCCAGTGTTTCTGTGGTGATTCTTGTTGCGGAGCGCACAAAATGAACGCTTACTACCAAATCGAATCGCACGCGATGATTTTGGAACGCTGGTTCACGCCGGCCGAAGCACGGCGCAGCGCTATCGCATCGATCAAGGCTGGAAGCTGCTGGCTGTGGCCTGAGCCGGAGCAACTGGAGTTGTTCGCATGACCTACTCAGGCGAAGGAAAAGACATGGCCGCTTTCCGAGAAACCACTGAGCGCAACAGCGGAAAGATGGCGAACGCGCAATACCTGACGTTCCGCTGTAAGGCATGCGGCAACAGCAGGCCGGTGAGTGGGCGTAAGTCGCTCGGATGGAAGGCGGGATTTCAGTGCAGTGAATGTTTTACGGCGAAGTCTGCGGCCTGATGCAGACAAAACAAAGCCAGCGTCATCGGTGTGCGACCACCTCGGCTGGCTTATAAACAACTTGGGGAAGTGTAATGGAATGGAAAGACCAATACAAGCATCCGCTTTGGCAGAAGAAACGGCTTGAGGCTTTGGAATATTTCGGATTTGAATGCTCTGATTGCGGAGATAAAGAATCTCAGCTTCATGTACACCACGTTCGCTATAAGAAAGGCGCAAAAATGTGGGAGTACGAAGTTACAGAGTTATCTGTTCTTTGCGACGCGTGCCACAAAGAGGCCCACAAAGCCAAGGACGAAATAAACGATTTTTGCCTAATGTACGGAGCCGGTAGCGAGCGAGTGATTTCAGAGCTTGTTGGCGGGTATTCGTCCTATCAAAACGGACTCCAAGAACACTGCAATTCGCACATGAATTGCGTTGGATATGGCGCTGGTTATCTTCAAAACCTTGAAGCCGAAACCATTTTAAAGCTAACAAAAATCAGCCCAGATCGCCTTCAAAAATTTATAGAAGAGGCTGTGTAATGGCGCGCGCCAGAAACATAAAACCCGGATTCTTCACGAACGATGTTTTGGCGGAATGCTCTGCTTTTGCGCGGCTTCTTTTTCAAGGGCTATGGTGCCACGCAGATCGTGAAGGGCGCATGGAAGATCGCCCGCGCAAGATTAAGGCAGAGATTCTTCCATATGACGATTGCGACATTGAAGACCTACTGTGCCAACTTGAATCAAGGGGCTTCATTGTCCGTTACTCGCATGGAAAAGAACGGTTCATTCAGGTTGTTAACTTCACCAAGCACCAGAACCCACACGTAAAAGAACAGGAAAGCACTATACCGGCACCATGCATATCTTGGGCAAGCGCAGTGCAAGAAGAAACAAAACCGGAAGTTGCCGGGCTGATTCCTGATTCCCTTAACCCTATTACTGATTCCATAGAAAAACCTTTACCGGAAGCTGCGCATCCGGTTCCCGCGAAAGAAAAGGTTGAGACTGAGTTGCAGGCCGTGTGTCGGAAAACATGGGCTGCATACGCTGATGCCTACGAACTGAGATATGGCGCTGCACCTGTTCGTAACGCCAAGGTATCGACTCAGGTTAAATCGTTCGTTCAGCGGGTTAGTCGTGACGAATCGGCTTCTATCGCCGAATGGTTTGTTTCTCACCCTGGCGACTACTACGCAAAGAATTTGCACAGTTTCGGCTTGCTTCTAGCTGACGCCGAAAAGTTGCGAACGCAATGGGCGACTGGCCGTATTGCTCAACCGACAGCATCGGCAAAGACGCAGCGCCAGCTAGACAGCGAAGCGACTACCCGCGCCATCTTCGGAAACCTGCTAACACCGATTGAGCGTGTCATATCAGGCGAGGTGGTCAAATGAGCCTGCCATCGCAATGGATTGAACGCATCTTCGCCAGGCTTCAGGGGATTTACGGCCAGCAATTCACGGCAAAGTTCAGTCGCATGGATTCAGGAAAGGATGTTGGAATGTTGAACGCCAAAGAAGTCTGGTCAGACGAGCTTGGCGGTTTTGCAGACAACGGTGAGGCAATCGCTTACGCACTTAAAAATCTTCCGTCTGACTTCTGCCCAAACGCTATCGAGTTCCGCGATATTTGCCGCCGCGCACCGCGCAAAGAGGCGCCGGCCATTGAGCATAAGCTGACTGCCGAAGACCACGAACGCGCCAAGTCAGCAGTAGCCAATGCCGCCGCCGCGTTGAAGCCGAAGTTCTCTGACGGTATCGACCAGCATTGGGCAACGCACCCGAGGACTGACATGCACCTGCAATTCATCTTCGACGCCGCCAAGCGTGACGCGAGATTTCAGCCGTGCATCGCGCAGATGGTCGATAAAGGCATCTGCACCGCTGAAGGCCAGATGCTAAAGCGTTACGCAGGAACGAACCAATGGACGCGAGTATGAACGACCTATTCGCCACAATCGAAGAATCAGCCGAAGAGCGCCAAGCCATCATGGAAGAAGCCGGCCAGTCTGCTGAATCAATCGCCGCTGAGTTGTTCCGCTGCGAGTTGCAATCAGTTATCCGCAAGTGCTACCCGGATGGAAACAAGGCCGCAGAGTATTTCGGCATGGTCGAATCCAAGCGCGGCAAGGAAGCAACCGACAAGCTGCGCCAGGCATGCCGGGAAGCGTGGAAGGTTAGGCAGATTGCTGACTCTATGGCTGGGCAAGGATGATTTATAACGCTATCGTAACGGGCCTTGCGCCCGCACAGGAGATTGATAAATGACAACAGATATTGCGCAAGGTCCGGTTGAAGCAAATGTTAGGCAGGATTTCAAGGATGCGGAACAAGCAGCGTTTGAGAAATGGCTGCTCGACATGTGCCCATCTGGCGATGTTGAGGTTGTGCAACGCAAGTGGCTTGAGAGCTACGAATACGCCGAATTGCTCGACGATCAGGAAGCCAACTTATACCCGGCCGATGCTGATGAACCGATGACCATTGGACTCGATTGCTGCCCCCACCTCAAGCCCTACGGCAGCGACTGTGACGAGTGCGATTATGTAGATCGTAACTACGGAGAACAAGATGAAGATTGAAACCGCGGAAGACGCAATTGAAGCATACACGGCGCAAGACGCTTGGCAATTCGCCGACCGTGTAGCGGCATGGAAGTGGATGTTTGATGCTGGTCGGATAGCGGAGAGGAGAGAATGCTACCGATTGGCAATGATTGCCACCGAACCGGCTAAGGGCGGAAGCTTCAATGACGGGAAGTGGGCCGTTGCGGATGCCATAAAGATGCGTTCGGCAAACTGCGACTGCGCGACATGTACATGCCAACCGGATGACTGATATGGCGGCAACAAAGGACGAAATTTCAAGCTGGTTTGATCGAGGCGTGGCGCAGAAAGCAACGCACATGATTGTGGTGTGCGACACCTTAGATCACGAAGACTACCCGTGCTTTGCCAGCAGTGATGCCGACGCGATTGAGCAGCACAGTTACTACGACGGAAAGAACATGCAGCGCGTGATGGATGTGTATGACCTTCGTGCCGGCAAAGCCGAACAGATGAGCGAACGCCGTGCAATGCGCCTGCCAGCCGGAGGAACGATGATGGACCCACACATTGACGGCGTTGTGCCTATTCCGATGAGCCAAGATGAGCAGGACTTTTTGAGCGGCAACCTGCGGCGCATACATGCTGCATACGACGACGATGGGTTCGACCTGAGTGCGTTGCCTAAGAAAGCCGCCGACGAAATCAATCGGTTGCGCGAACTGGCCGACAGCGAAGGAACGCGGGCCGTCGAATATCTACGCCGAGCCAGGAAGTCGGAAGCAGATGTCGCGCGCCTCATACTGGAAGAAGAAGGAGCCAAGGAATCTTTCGCTCATGTGGTTCAGCAGAAGCATGATGCCGAGGCAGAGTGCAATAGGCTGCACGGACTGCTGGATTCTGCGTATGCCGACATTCGGCGCATGAGCCAATGGCATAACGCTGCGGACAAGACCGAGGAACACAATTGATGCGCAAGGATTTACGCCAGGACCGGACCAGCTTCGCGCTGGTCTTACGTTCATCAAAGCCGCTGGCGTGGAAGTTCCGGCGACGATTGATGACCACGAAGAACGCTATCGGGTATGGGATGAATATTTCACCAGCGAGAATCAGTTGAACGGTTATGGGCGGATGGCGGCATGAGCAGAATCGAAACCATCGGCAATGCCACTCTGTATCTAGGAGATTGCCGCGACATCCTGCCGACGCTGCCAAAGGTTGATCTGGTGCTGACCGATCCTCCGTATGGGATTGGAGACGCGCTAGTTAAAGGGGGCCGCGGCGGGTCGTTTGAGCGGCTAATTTCCGCAAACGCGGCAGAGTGGGACATTGCCCCTGACAAGTCAGTTTTTGATTTGATCTTTGAAATGTCGAAACAGCAGATTTTTTGGGGAGGAAATTATTTTGAAATACCTCCGACGAAAAAGCCGTTGTGTTGGGACAAGGTTAGACCGAACCAGAAAAACCTTTCCGAGTGGGAAATGGCGTGGACGAGTTTTACCGGCAGGGCGCAGATGTTCAAATATTGCGCTAGTGGTGGCTTTGTTGCGGCAGAGGCAAACGAGCATCCGACACAGAAACCTGTGCCGTTGATGGAATGGTGCCTAAATCTAGCCCCAAAAACCACGTTGACCGTAGCCGACCCGTTCGCCGGGTCTGGTACTACCGGAGTCGCATGTGTGCGAATGGGTAAGACGTTTTATGGGATAGAAAGAGAACCTAAATACTTCGACATTATGTGTGAGCGCATTGAAAACGCTTACCGTCAAGAAAGGCTCTTCGCATGACTGACGAAGCGAATATCGAAGAACGCTATCAGGAGCGTGCGGCCATCATGCACTTCTGCGGCGGATTGCCGAAAGAGAAAGCTGAAGCATTGGCGCGTGCTGAGTGCGATACATACCGCCAGGCTTTGAAGACGCGGCAGATTGCTGACTCTGTAGCGGGGCATGGATGATGCGGGTTTTAGTAGCTTGCGAATACTCAGGAGTCGTCCGTGACACATTCATTCGCGCCGGTCATGACGCCATGAGTTGCGACATTCTGCCGACCGATGCGCCAGGGCCGCACTATCAAGGCGACCTATTCGACGTTATTGACTACCCGTGGGACTTGATGATTGCGCATCCGCCATGCACGCACCTGAGTGTAAGCGGTTCGCGACATTTCGACGCGAAGCGGATGGATGGCCGGCAACAGGCCGCCATTTCTTTCTTCATGCGGATCGTTCGCCAGTCTGCGCACATACCTATGACTGCGATTGAAAACCCGGTCTGCATCATGTCCAGCATGTACCGCAAGCCAGACCAGATTATCCAGCCGTGGCAGTTCGGGCATGGAGAAACAAAGGCGACGTGTCTATGGCTTAAAGGATTGCCGCTGTTGCAGCCGACGAACATTGTTGAAGGAAGGGAGGCAAGAATTCACCGGATGCCGCCATCGGCAGATAGGTGGAAGGAAAGATCGAAGACGTATAGCGGAATCGCCGAGGCAATGGCTATCCAGTGGAGCGCGGCGTGAAGTGGAGCGAGCAGGAATAATGAGTGTTACCGCGAAAAAACAGTCGATTGTCGACGCCTTTTACAAACATCATGGCCCGTGTTGTGCAGGATGTGACTGGTGGCGTTGGCACAACACATTGGTTGGAGAATGCACCCGAACTGTGCCGGTATCTGGCGCTGATCGGTACTCAATGCTCGGAATAAATTGGTCAAGCCTGATACCTGGCGCTGGCCACATCATGACGAAGCGTGACCACGTTTGCGGTGAATTTATAGACACGGGAAGCAAAGCATGAGGCCGCTAGTAATCACCGGAGAAGTCGCCAGGAAGGCAATTTGCCGGCATGTATTGACCGCGCCGGAGGGTCACATCGTGACGATCAAGGAACCAACACGGACACTTGAACAGAATGCCGCCCAATGGCCCTATTTGGAAGCGTTCGCCAAGCAAAAGCAACTTTGCATCAATGGCGAAATGCAATGGGTGACGGCAGATGACTGGAAGGATGTTCTAACGGGATGCTGGAACGGCGAAATGCGAATGGCAGCATTTGACGGCAAGGTAATCATGCTTCCGCAGCGCACTAGCAAGATGGGAAAGAAGGTATTCAGCACATGGATGGAATTCCTTGTTGCCATGTCGGTGACGAGTGGCGTAGTTGTTTATCAGGATGCTGCGGAATGAGCCTCAAGAATAAGCCGCGCAAGACAGCAAAGAAGAAGCAAGCATCTTTGTCATCGTTGATACGCAAAGCAGACACGGTAACTAGCCAATACATCCGGCAGAAGTACGCAGATCAACAAGGTATCGTGAAATGCGTAACGTGCGATTCAAAACTGCATTGGAAAGAGTCGCATTGCGCTCACTTCATGGAACGCGCAAACAAGGCTACTCGGTGGCTTGAAGAAAACCTGCACCCGGCCTGTCCGTCATGCAACGTCTTCCGTAAGGAATACCACAAGCGGGAATACACCCTGTACATCATCGACATGTACGGCAGGGAGAAGATTGACGAATTCAAATCGCTGGCGAGAGAAGTTATTAGTGCAAGCCAGGTTAGGTTTTTGGCAGAAGAAGCAATCGAGTATTACTCAGAACAACTGAAGGAGTTGAAGCGTGGAAATTGACCGCGAACCACACACAGGCGATGAGGCAGATCGCGCCACCTACTTCATCGAGTCCGTCATTGATTACCATGTGAAGGAAGTCATGCGCCGCGCTGCCGAGATTCCCATTGGCGAGGCTGGAGGGTGTTCGCTTTGCGGCGAGTTTTCATTGCGTCTTGTAAATAAAGCATGCGCGCCATGCCGGGATCGTTACGGGCTATGAAAATTGGAAATCTAACTTTGCTTAAGCGGCAAAACGGCAACGGAAGGCCATGCAACTCATGGGTTGTTGCAGCGTGGCATTGGAGATGGTCATTGACGTGGCGCTGGATAGTCACATGGTCGCCAGGGTTGTCTGGTCGTGTCGGACCATACTTGTTCATGGTGCATCGCAGCATGCCAGGAGTCAATTTTCATTGCGGCGTAAACATTCCGATCCTCGGGTCATTCTCATTGCATACTCAGCCGAACATGAAGCTATGACCTACGGCTGCCAGCAATACGACAAGAACAGGCTATGTCGATACGACCGCAGGGCAATCGACCGCCGCTGTGACGGATGCCAGAGAACAACTGACCGCGCCGAACTAGAAAGAATGAACTTGTGGATTCACGGTATCAGCCATTTCGAGAAATCATGCAGTCATAACGGAGAACAAAAATCGTGCAAATAGAAAACATGACCCGCCTGATGCTCAACGATGACGAGCTATCCGCGTTGTATGAAGTCTGCGCATCTGCACTAGAAAAGAACATCCTGGACGGCATGCCGATGGCCTTCACGCTCGCAATAGTTGAAACGCTTCAGGAGCCTGACGAAGAAGGTATCGAAGTCGAAGAAGTTGAATCAATCGTGCTTAACTGATTACCGGAGATGATGATGGTTGAGTTAATTGGAACGTCTAGGGCAAATCAAATACTTGAAATGCAGCAGGCGCTAAATACTGCAAATCTTGCAAAGCATCTAAGCAAGCATGGCATTGAGCCGATAGGAAAAGATTCAAACGGAAATTTGAAATGGAGCCTTACTGAAATTTGCAAACTAGCAGAGGCTGAAAGAAAGCCGAAAATTTCGCCTCCGATGAATGCAAAAAGTGCAGCCGAGATATTAAGAATATTGGATATAAATTTCGATCTTATGGGGAAAGGCGTTTCAGAACTTCACTCAGATCATGAGTATATTTGCCAGCGGCTTGACAGAATTGAAGAAATCCTAAAAGAATTCGTCGGTTAGGTAAAACATGATATTCACAGAAATCGAAAAACTAGCCGTTCTATTGGAAGATTGGGCAAAGTGGTGTGACAATTACAGAGAAAAAACAGGCTACCCAACAAAGTCGTCAGGGTTCATGTCGGGCGGAATAAATTGTTACGATGATTTCAAAGAAAGATCAAATAATTCTGTCTTCGAGAAAATAACGACAGCAATGATTGATCTGTATAACGAAAATACAGCATATGCCGCAGCAATACACAGGAAGTATGGAATCAGTAACGTATTCCGCTTCCCGCGCAACAACTACGAACAGACGCTCGTGCTGGCACATGAACGCCTGGTCATCATCTGCAAGCGAAAGGGGATTGTGCTGTGACTAACTTTGAGAAGGAAGAACAATGAGTGGAGCACAACAAAAGCTTAACCATGTCGCAATAGCGCAGGCGCTTAAAGACAATCAGGATACGTTCTTACTTCGGATGGAGCTTATATCTGCAATGGCAGCCGAGCTAAAGGCAAAATACGACGCCATGATTAGCGCAGGGTTCTCGGCAGAACAAGCAATTGAACTATGCAAATCCAAAGCGATATGATTTGCAACTTGCAATCATCATGATCTGGTGCTAGCATGTTCGTGCGGCGGATTCGTTCGCCCACAAAAAGCCCGATGGTCACAAGCCGCCGGGCTTTTTTGCGTTCTAGCCTAGAGGTATGCACTAGGGAAGTGCCGATGACGACTGAGGGCGACTAACGATACCGTCCGGTTATCAGGCAGCGGGAAAACATGGCGGCTCGCGGAATAAATCGCGCCATCGTAACAATGCCGCTTTGCCAGCGGATACGACGTGCATAACGTGCGACATACAACGATGATTGGCACATCATGCCGGAAAACGTAACCGGCACAGATCACGTTTCATCCCTCCTAGAACCGCAGCGACCAGCGCGAAAGCGTTAGACGGTATGGTCGCATCCCCTATTAGGAATAAACATGGCGCTTAATGACAAACAGCGCCGCTTTGTGGATGAGTATCTAATCGACTTGAACGCCACACAAGCGGCAATCAGGGCTGGATATTCAGCAAAAACCGCAGAGCAACAGGGGTTCCAGTTGCTTAAGAAAACTTCAGTTTCCGAGGCTGTTACATCAAGGATGAAAGATAGGGAAAAGCGAACCGAGATTACTCAGGATCGCGTATTGCAGGAATTGGCAAAAATCGGATTTGCAGATATTCGCAAGGCCGTAAAGTGGGGCGCAGATATTCCTGTCGTCAATCCTGAGACAGGGGAAGTTTTGACGGCTAATGGTGTGGTTCTAATTTCTAGTAACGAAATAGACGATGACACCGCCGCCGCTGTTTCTGAGATTTCTCAGACGGCACAAGGAATAAAGATCAAGATGCACGACAAGAAAGGCGCGCTTGTCGATATTGGCAAACACCTCGGCATGTTTGTTGATCGAGTGGATGCCACCGTAACAACCAAAGAACTCCCGGCATCAATTGAAGATTTCGTGTAATGCCGCTCACTGCGACACAAAAGGCATTCGCCACGTCAAAGGAGCCATTCCCGTGCTTTCTTGGCGGATTCGGAAGCGGTAAGACCGCTGCAGCGATAGCGCGGGCGATGGCGCTCAAGTCGCATTTCAGATCATGCGACATTGCCTATTATTTGCCGACATATCCGCTCGTTGAGGACATTGCTTACCGGAGATTTCCTGAGCTTTGCGAGCGCAAAGGATGGGCGTATCGACTGAACAAGGCGTCATCGTTCATTGAGTTTCCGAACGCTGGCCGGATTGTGTTTCGCACGATGGAAAACCCGCATCGTATCGTTGGTTACGAAGTCGCTCATTCAATCGTGGATGAATTGGACACGCTGACAATCGACAAGGCGCGGGAAGTCTGGAACAAGATCATTGCCCGTAACCGTCAGAAATGCGGGATGGCGAATACCGTAGCAGTGGCAACAACGCCGGAAGGTTTCCGCTTCGTCTATGAGCGATGGGTAAAGAACAAAGCGCCGGGCTATGTGCTGTACCGGGCGAAGACGATGGACAACGCTGCGCACTTGCCCGATGGCTATATCGACAACCTGCGGAACAGTTACCCGGCCAATTTGTTGATGGCCTATCTCGATGGCGAGTTCGTGAATCTGACGGCGGGTTCAGTCTATCCCGAGTTTGATAGAGCGCTGAATGCATCAAGCGAAGAAATTAAGCCGAACGAAACGCTGCACATCGGAATGGACTTCAACGTCACAAAGATGAGCGCGATTGTTCATGTGCTACGGAATGACGAACCGCACGCCGTCGCAGAGTTGCTAGATGTATTCGACACGCCATCAATGGCGAAGCTGATTAAGGCGCGTTACAAGGACGCCGGCCATTCGATCATGGTCTATCCAGACGCCTCGGGGAATAGCAGGAAATCGAACAACGCCAGCGAATCCGACCTGTCGATTCTTCGCCAGCATGGGCTTTCTGTTTGCGTGAATCCTACTAATCCGGCGGTCAAGGATCGCGTGCTATCCATGAACCGGATGCTGCACCATGAAGGCGAACGGAAATACAGAATCAACCCTGACGCCTGCCCGCATTACGTCGAAGCGTTAGAGAAGCAAGCCTATGATCGGAACGGTGAGCCTGACAAATCGACCGGGCTAGACCATTGCATTGATGCCGGCGGTTATTTCATCGCCTACCGTTACCCGATACAGAAGCGCCTCGCAGTCGTTCAAAGCCTGCGCATATGACGCAACAAAACAAAGCAACAGACCGCCTCCGGGCGGTTTTTTCATTTCAGGGCCGCCCATGACGAAATCAGTTCGCAATCCATCCGCCGCCGTCATGGCACAGTCTCGCCATTGGCCTATTATTACGGCGCTGCAAGGTGGCACCGCAGCTATGCGCGACGCAGGGGAACAATACCTGCCGAAGTGGCCGAACGAGGACGCCGAAAGCTACACCGCACGCCTCGCCACGGCAACGCTGTATCCGGCCTTCGCCCGTACCGTGGAAGTCATGGCCGCCAAACCATTCAGCCGTCCTCTGACGCTGGCTGATAACGTTCCCGCCCGCATGGTCGAATGGCTCACAGATTGCGACCTGAAGGGCCACAGCCTGCATGTCTTCGCCGGCCAGTTGTCGCGTGACGTGGTGGCGTATGGAATATCCGGCGTGCTGGTCGATTACCCGAAAGTATCGAACATAAAGACGCAGGCCGAAGAGAAGGCTATTGCTGCGCGTCCGTATTTCACTCGTTACGCACCGGGCACTGTCCTCGGCTGGAAGACGACGATCATCAGTGGTTACGAGAAGCTCATTCAGCTTCGCTTGCTTGAAACTGTGACCGAAGACGATGGCGACTTCGGCGAAAAGGTCGTCGAACAAGTCCGGGTACTCTATCCTGGCCGGTGGGAAGTGTGGCGCAAGGAAGAAAAGAAAGAAGATTGGGGAATCTTTGATGATGGCCTAACAACGCTGAACGAAATCCCGTTCGTCTTCTTCTACGGCATCCGCAAGGATACAGGCGTCGGCCTGCCGCCATTGGTTGAGTTGGCCTATCAGAACGTTGAACATTGGCAGTCTTCCAGCGACCAGCAGACCATCCTGCATGTGGCCCGCGTGCCGATCCTGACTATCATCGGCGCCGACGACAACACGTCGATTACGGTTGGTTCAAAGTCTGCCGTGAAAATCCCGATGAATGGCGACATGAAATTTGTCGAGCATTCCGGTTCGGCGATTGAGGCCGGGCGCAAGTCTATCCTTGACCTCGAAGAGCGCATGCGGCAGACGGGCGCCGAATTGCTTGTGCTGAAGCCTGGCGATGTCACTGCGACTCAGGTAACAAGCGAAGATCAGGCGAACCGCTGCACGCTACAGCGTATTGCTGAAGACATGGAAGACGCGCTAGACCAGTGCTTGCAATACATGGCCGATTGGGTAGGCGAGGCCGAAGGCGGCAATGTTGCAGTCTTCAAAGACTTCGGCGCCGCCACTTTGGCAGAAGCCTCCGCCGAATTGTTGCTGAAGACCAACCAGGCCGGCAAGTTGTCCGATGAAACCTACTTTAACGAACTCAAGCGCCGTGGCATCTATGCGCCTGACTCGACATGGGACGACGAGAAGGAACGGATTGACGGGCAGGGCACCGCGCTCGGGATGATGGAAGATCAGCCGGAGCCGGTCGATTTGTCTCCGGTGCTGACCGCAATCGAAGGTATCAGCGTTCCAGATCCTGTTGCATATGACGATACGGCAATTAAGCAATCGCTGGCAGACCTGTCCAAGCAGGTCACTGAGCTATCGGCGAAGACCGACGAACCGCAGACAGCAGAGATTGACCTGTCGGCATTCGATCAAGGCATTGCCGAGGTCAAACAGGTTGTTGCTGACCTTTCGGCCAAGGTTGCCGAGATTGAAGACAAGCCTGACGATACTGACGATCTGCGCGCCACTATCTCCGAGCTAATCCGCCCGCTTGCCGAGCAAGTTGCCGCACTTATCGCCAAGCCTGAAGCACCGGAAGTTGATCTATCGACAATCAACGCCAGAATCGACGCGCTAACTCAGCTAATCAACACGCCAAAGCCCCAGTCGCAACCATCAATCATCACGGATCAGCAAAGGCAGGTTAAGAAGCAAATAACCATTATACGCGATGCAACCGGTATAATCACCGGGGCGGAAATAACGCCCCACACCGTCCAATAAAGGAGTAACACAATGGCTCTGCAATATTCAAGCAATATCTACCTTGGCCGGCTTGATCTGGTCGAATCCACTACCGGCGCATCGGCGCTGCTGAAAATCTACTCTGGTTCGCCTACTGCCAACTGTGCCGCTGCTGCGCCGACTGGCTTGCTGGCTACGCT
>OFRB01000175.1_pt1 | contig 17083 bp, 16 predicted proteins | sample 1543021 | NCBI WGS metagenome assembly OFRB01 (sample SAMN07774230, study PRJEB24372) | wastewater metagenome | isolation source: Exp Tend CN 0WW | collected 2016-02
TGAATCCATTGCGGTGGCCAGACTAACATCTGCTGTTCTGTCTGTAGCATAACCCCCGGAAGTGAAAGTTGTAGAAGCAAGTCCACGGAACCCAATCACCGATACCCCAGCAGCATCAGCTTTTCTCGCAAGCTGTACATCACGGAACCACCTGTTATCAATAGTAGTGGTTGCGTCTGTTACAGTGATAAGCTGAGTATCACTTGCCGAATTACTTGATCCTGCTCTTAACTTAACTGTAAGTTGATCGGTCACTCCGGTTTTACTAACGTATCCATTAGATATCGCAAGATAATCACCTGGGCGCATTAAGCTATTACCTAAAACATCTCTAGGTATTAGTGTAGGAACTGGTAGCCATTCTGTGGTTATATCTGGACTAGATCCCTTTGCGCGAGATAATGGCGTAATATTGTTTTGAAGAACAACGTAAGGGGCTTCTGATCTGTAATTTGTACCGTCAGATTCCAAGATGGGACGGCCTGGTAACCCTGTAATTCGTACCCTTAATCCAGGATATGTAACAGGGCTAGGCGCGTCATCCAGATCAGCATATTGCAAAGGGCCATCTTTAAGTACCGGCCTATCACCTGCCGCATCGGCCATCCACAAGCTGCCGCCCGTAGACCCGACCGAATGCACATCAGTCACACGGTAAAAAATACCATCCAATTGCGTCCAATCAAGCAGGATAAAATCAGCCCAGGCTATTGGGATAGCAGGGGGTATATCTACACCAGCCACTTGTAATACTTCCGTAACTGGATCTTGCTGTACTACTTTATTAGTATCCAGTCTAGCGGCGAATTCTGCGGAGGACATCGGCACCCCGCCGCGACTAAATATTATATTGTTTCTTGATGCCATTTTTTTAAACCTCCGCTATTTTAATCTGGGAACTATAATTTCGATAAAAAGCAAAATCAACTGAAATATCATCGGCTATTTTACCGTAAATTTGCCCATACAATTCGCCCTCTTCATTCGATTCGCCTGGCGTTAAGCTGATAAAAAGCGGCTGGCTTTTGCCAATCGATCTAAATAAATTATTTAATGCCGATCTATCGCCAGCCTTCATTGCGCCAAGCGTAAAACTCATTTCGCGGTGTATGGTGCCTCTGTCAGTTATTAACCCCCCAGCGGATGTCCTGACCCCAGAAGTACTATCTACAAAAACCACGGAAGCTCCGTAAGACGCTCCTTTTTCTGGCTCCCAATATGCTCCAGCGATAATTCTGCTTATCTCAATGTAGCCGTCAGGATTACCTGCGCTCGTAAATTCAATCTCCATTCTGCGAACGCCTGATGTTTGCGCAAAGAAAGCCGCCACATTCGCACCGCCGCCGTAAGCATAACTTGCAGACCCAATTGATGTAAAGCCGATTGGGGCATCATACGAGTAATCCACATCCACCGCCCCGGTATCTAACAGCAAAGTGCCACCGCTGGTTGCATCGTAAAGCGTAATTTGAAATGTAGATCCTGCAATCAAATTGCAAAATGGCAAAGCAACAGCGCCTAAAGTTTGCGGTGCAGCCCACGTAACCTTGATTTTTGGTGATAGCAAATCTGTTGATCGCCATGTTTTGCTTTTCGTGTCGTCTAGTAAATTCGTTAGCGGGAACCCACCGGCAGTTGATCCCACAATCTGTGTAAGCGTGTCGTAATCGTCAAACAAATTCTTGTAAATAATTCTTAAAGCACTCATTTTTTAGCCAATTTCTTTGGCGCGCGTTTAGAGATTACATCTTCCCGCATCAAATCGACAGGCTGCCATAGATCATCCTTTCTAAATTGATTTGCAGGTTTGTCGGCTTTGGCTGACATAAATTCATCATACTCATCACCAGCGATTACTATCTGCTCGTAATTCTGATTTTCCGACGGCGTGAATTTACCATCCGCATCACGCACGCCGAACCCGACAAGAATACGGATGTATCGCCCGTATATGTGATGTTCATACGATATGATATCTTCGTCTGCGTCTAAAATTACCGTTCGTTCTCTTGCCATTTTATTTCCTTATGTTAGCCAAACTGGGATTCTTATAGTCGTCGCGCCATTTGTAAACGTCCACCAAGTGTTAGATGAATTTGACCCAGGTTTGTTTGTGGCTGTAAATGTGGCTGTAGACGCACCAGATGCAATAGACCCAGTGGAATAGCCGCCCCATTTTGTGGAATTATCAGCAAGTAAACACGTAGCAGAGCGCAAATTAGATACCAGCGCGCTGCTTGATATTGTCATCGCCCCTTGCACATGCAAAGCCGATCCTGAAGATGATGTCGCATAAACCCCAGTACCTGTCGTTGCGCTACCCTCAATACCTCTACCGCCGGTATTTTGCCCTTTCACTCCAACTGATAAGGATGATCCGGATTCTATTTTACCATGCACCCCGAAACCGCCAGAATTATTTCCTTTGGCCAGCAATCCTCCAGCGACCGACCCGCCATCATTAAATACCCCGCAATATAGCACACCGCCTGAATTAGTTGATCCGGCAAACGTTGCGGTTCCTGTTATGCTGATATTTGATGTTCCACTAATATTTCCAGCCGTAACTGTGCCCAAATTTGCAGCAATAGCAGACAACGACGACACACTGATTTTATCAGACGTTATGCTTCCGGCTGCTATCCTTGCCGCTGCAAGTGTGCCTGTCGTGATTTGGCTTGCATTTATTGTGCCGCCTTGTGTCCATGTGCCGGAAATTTTGAACCACATAACATTAGTCGAGCTGTTGTAATGAGCGTCACCATCAGCTCCACCCGATGGGTTGCTTGCGCTGGTAGTAAAATAGTTTGCCGTTGCGCTCATCGCCGCGCTTACCACGGATGCAACCGGTGTGCCGGCAAGCGTCCCAGTGACGTCACCATTAACAACAATATTGGTTCCAAGATTTACGTTTACCAATCGCGGGCTGGCAGCTTGCAGCGCAACGTCTCGTTTATTAAGTACCGTAGCCATCAGACTAAAACCTCAACCCTAACGCTTAAATTTGACCAATCGATTGATAAGCCGATAACTTGCCCCTCTTTCGCAGCATCCAACCCAAAGCGCGGATAGGTCAACGTTACCCGCTGCCCGAGCGTTAATTCCACCAGCCGCGCTGTGCCGGTAAATGTCACAACAAAACGAGGGGTTTTGTAAAGATCAAGTAAGCGCGTTGCTTCCGTTGTCGCATCTGCTTCTGTCAGCAGCATCGTGTCAACTGCTACCGGCTCAGAATCCAGCGTGTAATTTGTTTTTACTGTCGCATCTTGCTCGGTAACCGTGATCCACTCAAGCGCGTACATGTCTTTATGCTCTTCAGGTATCCCTGTTTGCAAGCCTTCCTGGATCGTCCAGTTTTTGTTATAGTTGACCTTGAACGCTGCCTTGACCGGTATTTTTTGCGATATGCTCAGGCTGGTTTCAATGATATCGTTTGTATCGATTGCAAATGCCGTGCCGCTTGCTGGCAGCTCAATCTTGAGTAGCTGTAATTTGCCCAAGCGAGACATAACCAGCTGCGCACCTACGCTTGCCGCAAGCCTGTTACACACGCTCAATGTGTTTTCGCGAGACTCGATATAAATACCTACGGCCTGAGTATTTGCGGCCTCAAATGCCGCGAGTTGTGCGGTGTCAAGATCACCTGATACAAATTTATTGACCCCGCCGTATTTTGTAACGATGGCTTGAACTATTAAAGATACCGTATTAATCCAAGTAGAAACGTCCTTGAATCCCTGAACGCTTGCCGTGACTTGCCCGAATGGCTGCGCTGAAAGCGTAAATTTCGTTTTTACCAGCCCTGCGGAGTACGTAAAACCAACCGGCACACCATTATCACGCACCTCGATAACAAGCTCCGCTTTGTCAGCGCCAATTCCTGCGCCTTCGTGGATTTGATATTCAAGCGTTGCTGGATCGATTAAAAGAGGGCTGACATTAAAGCACTCACCAAAACACAATGGTATTAATTGATTCTTGTTGATCGATGATCCGCCGACCGTTGTTTCCGTGATCGGCGTATTAAGTCTTTGCAGCTTGTCTCTGACTTTAATATTTAACGTATCCCTCGAACGACTGTCAATATCATCAATCGTGCCGCTAAATATCGTTACAAAATCAGCGCGCAGCCAGCGCACGTCACCGACTAAAACCGTGATATTTTTATTTACCCAGATATCTGTCAGCCAGCTATCAAGAGCACCATCCATGTTATATATTTCGATATCACCAAAACTCATAGACGGCGATGAATCAAGGCTCATACGCTCTATCAATTGCACTGATTCGGCGTTGACTATTGGATCGTAAATTCGCCCAGCTACCGTATCAGCATAATTCTTTGTTGATAGATAGCGCGTAGTATCAACAGTCGCAACATTTGCCACCGCTTCGACCAATACACATCTAATCGCCGTAGGATCTGCAAGCCACGCTGTAAAGTCTACTGCCATCTTATGCTAACGCCGCTTTGCTGCGGTCGCTCCATTGTTGATCTTTAGATACATCTTTATTCGATTTCGCGATAATCTCCGCATTTTGTTTGTTTGTGATACTAATCACTTTTATCATGTCGCCAGTTTGCTGATTCTGTTCTGCGCGCAATGCCGACAATTCTTCACGCAATTTCTTGATTTCATCCGTCGTGGACGATGGGACAATCGCTTCGGCGCGGTGCACCATTGCCAAACCACTACGCTGGATAAAGTCAGTGCCTTTTGCAAAAGACGGAAGTCCATTATCACGCACGAATTTTTGGATATCCGTTAGCGCTATTCCGGATACTTTGGATAATCTGCTAGATGATACTCCATTTGCAACAGCAGCGTTATAAATCGACATCGGATTATTGCGATTAGCATTTACAAAAACGGCAATCTGCGAATCTGTAACGCTCGCGCCACCCTGAGATTTATTGATCAGAGAAACATCATACCCGGCAGCACTCAATTGCGTGTTCGATACGCCGAATTTAGTTGCAGCAGCAGCTACGCCAGCCGGAGACAATCCAGGATTCGCAGCTAAGAATCCTTGTATATCGCCAGTTGATATTGCCGGGTTACCAGATCCAGAAAGAGTGGCGGCAATCAGTTCTTTGAGCAAGTCATTTGTTGTTTTTGTGGCGTTATCAATATTGAGCAAATACTCAACACTGCTTTGCAATTCAGCAAGCTGGCTGCGTGCCACATCGGATTGTGATAACGCGGTTTTCTCGGAATTTTCTAAAACGCTGCGCACTAGATCAAAATCGCTTAAATATGCCGCGCTTGATGCGTTATACGTTTGGCTTGCACGCAAGAACTCTTGCGCTACAGTCGGCAATTTATCTAACGCAGATTCGTCTCCAGATGCCGCGCTTAGCCTGGTCTGGTTAAAATTCGCGCGCGCCTGGTCAAGCTTTTGTGCTGGCGTTAATGGAGACAATTCACCAAACGCCAAACTTTGCCGGAAGTCCCTAAGCTTGTCTGATATGCCTTTAAATTTCGATATCGTAGATTCGAGTTCACCGCGCTCTTGATTGTATTTGCCTAGCAATTCTGAGCGGATATCAGTAAGCGTGCGCTCCGATTTAGCTAACGTATCTGTCGTGCCGATAAGCTGAGATTCTGCATTTCGTATTTCTAAAAATGCCGGGGCAAGTTGCAGCAGCGCTATACGCAAGTCATTTGCAGTGATCTCAGATTGGATAAGTTTTTTATAATCCTCGACCGCCAAAGATGTCGATACGCCAAGCTTAACGAGAGCACTATTAAGCTGATCTGTTTTAAGTGCAAGCTGTTCGCCGGAAGTCAAAAAGTTAGAAAAGAAAAAGCTTGTTATCGATCCAAGATTTTCCAAACCTCCGGCCATTTCGACAAGCTGCGTTCTTTGTTCTATCGATAATGATTTAATCAGGCTGTTAGCATACCCACTTGTTGCGCCTAAATTCTGCACGGCTTGATCAAGTGATATAAACTCAGTGTTTAGCCGCACAAGTGCTTCGACCGCGGTTTCATTTGATCTTTGAAAATCTTGTATGCTTGGCATTAAACTCAAAGCCAGACCCTCGGAGATTTTTGCTATCTCTTCTGCAATCTGCTCGCCTTGGATCATCTCACCTTTTTCAGTGAGTATGCTTAGCGAGTAATTAAAGTTATCAATTCCGCCTGTAGCCAGTCCTAGCGTACTTGCTACACCACGCAATGCAGTTGTTGTTTGTTTTGTGGCTTCGTTTACAGAATCAAAAATCTGTTTTCCGGCTTCTGCTAGCTCAACAGTAAAACCTGCAAGCTTACCGTTATCTGTAAACGTTTCGCCTGTCACAGCATCAACGCGCGAAAAGTCTATTTTATCGCTGCGGAATGCGCCGCCTTTTGCTTTGAATCTGGTCTGCAAGAACCCAGACTCAAAACCTTCAGCTCCGATCTGCCCCTCAAGCAAAGTGCCTTGCTGTTTTATCGGCCCACGCCCAAACAAGCCATTAATCAACGGCCCAAGAACTGGAACAAAATTCAAAACTTTCCCGGCAGTGCCGCCTATCATTTTATCGCCAGCCAACATACGTACAATTTGATCCACCGCAGCCACGGCAATCGCTGGCCCCGCGAATGATGCTATTGATGATCCTATGCTAGCGCTTGCTCCTGATGTGCCCCATAAAGCTGTTGCGCCAGCTTCTGCCGCTGCTTGTGTGCCTGATGATCCAATACCAAACAATCCAGATACGCCCTGCGATATCCCGCCACCGACTTTAAAGAGATTCAGTGCGCTTGATCCAAGATTCGCCGCGCCAGATCCGATGCTAGCCAGACTCAATGCGCTTGTACTAGCATTAGCTGCGCCTGACGCGCCAAACAATCCAGCCAGACCGACACCTTGTGCAACTCGCAATGCCGCAAATTCTGACGCAATCCTGCCGACAGTGCTGATCACATTCTTCAGCATGCCTTTCAGCCCATCGTCAAAAAAGTTAAATATGCTGTTTGCTAATGTGCTTTGTATGTTGCGCCCGGCTTGCACCCAAAGTTGACTGACCGCATCTGTTGTGTCTATTGTTTGCCGTTCCAGTCCTTTTGTTTCGCTTTGCGCTTTTTGCATAGCACGGTTATACGTTTCGATAGGTAACCCAGATCCAAGCAAACGATTAAGTTCTGCTTGGGTATCGACAAGCTTTTCTTCTTCCGTTTTTACTGATTCTGTAATCGATTTAATTTTATTAAGATCAGATGCCAAACTCGACGCAGCAGCTTTCTGCTCTTCCATTTCCTGCGTGACTTGCTCAATTTTGTTGATCAATGGATCTGCTGTTTTAGATACTCCAAGTTGAGCAGCTTCCAAGCGCTTCATTTCAACAGATGTCAACCCGGCATTTTGTGCCTCTTTCTTAAGAGCAGACAAAAACCGTTCAGCATCGGATATGGTTTTCTTTGTTACAACAGAGAGTTTCTCAGTATCTTTGGTCGCTTGGCCTATTACCGTTTCGCCCTTTTCGGTAGACAGACTCTCTTTAAGCTTTGCTAAATCTTCTGTTGCAAACTCAATGCGTGATTTTAATAAATCAGCTTGCTTTTTATCAAATAGCAAATCACCGATAAGCGGAATGTGCGTTAAGTTGTTGAGCGACTCGAGTTCTTTTTCGAGCGTTTTAATCAGTGATATTTGCTTTTCAATCGGCGAAAGTTTCTGGCCGCCACCGAATGCCGACGTTAGAGCATTGGCAAGCTTGGTTGCAAGTTCAATGCCGCTTGATAGAAAATTGATTAAACCTGATTCACCGATAGCGATTTTAAGATCAAACATCGCCGTATTCATGCGGTTCATTTGCCCGGTTAATCCTTGCGCCGCTGCCTCTGCTTGTGGGCCAAACGTTTTATCTAATTCTTTAGATAATGCCGGGAGTAATTGAGCTGCCGTCACTTGCCCAAGTCTAAGCATTTTATCAAGCTCAGCCGTTGTAACTCCAATAGCTCTGGCTGCCGCTTCGAATGCTCCAGGCAAGCGCTCGCCTAACTGCCCCCTTAATTCCTCAGCAGATACTGTACCCTTAGATATTATCTGTTGTATCGCAAGCAAAGACCCGCTGGTTTGATCTGCGGACAAACCCATAACAGTTGCAGCCTGCGCCACGCTTGTAAATATATCGCGTGTTGCCTTGCCTTCCAGACTTGTGCCACGAGAAGCTGCCGTGAGTTTTCCGAATTGATCCGCAGCCGTTGCAAGGTCAAGGCCAAGCCTTTGAGATTCAGCGCGGACAAACGAGATAGCATCAGCAGCACCCTTTGCCGATCCGGTGCCGACCAGGAGCGTGCTGTTAAATTGCTGAAATTGAATTGTGGCTTGCGCTATGCCTTTAACGGCTTCAACAGCACCGGCAATTGATAAGCCAATACCCGCCAGACCCGCTGTAGTTTTTAGTGCGCTTGATGCTAGGCCAGCTAAGTTATTATTCGCAGAAGCAAATGCCCCTGAAGTTTGATCCTTAGCCGTTATGTTGATCTGAGTTGTTGTGGTCATCGTTGTACTTTTTAAGAATTACAAGACTGTCTATAAATAGCTCTATGTCCGCAACATCAGCATATTCTGCTACATCATGAATTTGGCTAAAATCTAATTTTCTGCCCATAAGATTCCAACCTATTACTGCTTTTTCATTGTTACTACTTAAATCAACTGGCTTGCCACCGGCTAAATCTTTAATCTGTTGATAGTCAAGCCAGTCATTTAGTTTTTTTCGTTTTCGGCCTTTCTTAAAAGCTTTTCTTTCGCGTCTTTGATCAAAGCTTCGACAAGCGGCTTATACCAGTCTGGCTTTTCTCCGACAATCTCGCTAAAATCTTCACGGTTATATTTCCATGCTGTTTTGGCTCCACCATCGATAACATCTGATTCCTTCGCCCCATCAACTCCGTCAATGTGCAACCGGCAAACATCAGCGTCCGTAAGCATCTGAGCCGAATATCTGCTGTATTGCTCCGGCGTTAGTCTCGACCCAGTAAAAGTGATCTCACCGATCTTGATCTCTGTGCGACGCTCTTTTTTTAATCGTTCGGCTATACTCATGATGCGAACCATTGAGGCGCATTACGCAAAGTCAAACTGATTTGAGCTGTACCAGCCGCACCTACGCCGCCTGAGAATCCAGCTCCACCAGCACAGTAAGCATTAAATAACGCCTTTTGCCCTGATGCCAGGGTTAGTAAAAATGCGCGTCTTGTGAGCGCTTTTGATGCGGTTTGTACCTCGATAACAGCAGTAGCAAGAGGATTTGCCACAAGCGATAGAGTACCTTTTTGCGCCGATTGGTGCCCAAATTCAATTTGTTTTTCATCGTCGTGAATAGTTGTTACGTCAACCTCGTCCGGCGCGCCATCTGGCAAATCGAACTGGGTTATATTGTCAAACGACGCGCCAAAAGTGATTTTCTTGGCCGTTCCACCAGATGCGTAAGTAGTGAAATTTGTAGAATCCAGTCCTTCGGCAACAAATGAAACTGTAGTTGAAACAGATTTTACGCGCACAACGCGGTTATTAATCTGCGTCATACCAACAACAGCTTCGATCAAAACATAATCACCAATTGAGTAATCGTGTGTGCCGGTTATTACGGCCTCGGAAACTTTGGTAATTGCCGTGATTGTTTTCGCCGCGGCTAAAGCAGTTTGAATTTGCAAAGCAGCGTTTCTTAAAATTAGTGCCATTTTTTTCTCCAGCGCCACCAAGGCGTTAGGTTTATGATATCCGGCCAGCGCTTCCCAGCGTTAGACCGGCCTGTTTGCTTCTACAAAGCTGTAAAAGGTGCGTTTTCCAAAGTGTAAATTTCCGCCGTAAATCTCATATCAACAACACCAACCGGCTTTTCGCCTACAATGTTTTGCTCTATCCCTGACGTGCTATCAAGTTTAAAATTGCGCGCAAGCGTGACTGTTCCTGATAATGCAATTTCAATGTCTTTGCAAATCTCATCAAGCATGTCGTCTAAACCAACCGTTGATTCTGCGATAACACTGATAATCAATTGCTCTTGCCGCAGTTGCTGTGCCGGGTAATCCATCGTAAGTAACTCAATTTCTTCATCGCCGGTTTGAACTATCAAGCATGGAAGCTCCGAGGAATCAATAGGATATCTACGATTTTTGAAAACCGTGACCGAGTAAGTGGTTAGGCTGTCTACTAATACGGCGACCTGATCCCTAAGTTGTTTTCTTACGTGATCTGTCATTGCAGTTCCAAAATCAATTTAGTCATTCCGGTTCCGTCCTGCTGGATGCCGCGCACTTTGTATGCCGTGCTATCCGATGCAATAGCGTTATCACCGTGAGCAATCCCGACAATTTCAGAACTTTTGCACAAAAAAACCGGCTTTTTAGACTCAACAAACTCAACAGTTACATACTCGTTTGTTAAGATCCCATCCACAGCCGCCGCATTAATTGTCATCGTCTCGTTAGCCAATTTCTCTGCTATCGCGCCGGTTACTCTTGTTTGCAGTGCTGCGAATGGAATCGGCATTATTAAGTGCCTACGAGCGTGTAAACGCCGATCCGCATTGATACGGTAGAGCTGGGATTTGCTGCGTCAGCTACGGCTATCCCTACAGCACGCTGCGAAGATGTGGTTTTGTTCACTACTTTGTTGGTGGCGTCCCAATAAAGTACATCACCGGCAGTAATTGCCAACGCGCTTGTTTTGCCGATTGTAACAATGCCCTCGGTTAAAAATGGTCCAGCTACTCCACTGGCGACATTTTCCTTAGCTACACCAAACAAGGCTGTTCCGAACAGATAACCGATGCCAGACGCAACCGCCGCGCCCGGTGCTAGTGATAAAGTTTCGCCTCTTTGTAAATAAGTGTTCATTTATTAAGCTCCAACGTTTTTGTAAAGTCCACGATAATCAAGCGCTTTTGCAGCAAAGTCTGAGCGCACTTTGATTTCCATTCCATCCACATCAAACCCTTGTCGTGTTTCGATGTACGCGCCGTTTTGACCCTCAAGATAGCAATACTCAACAGTATCGATCTGGCTTGTGTCAGCGGCTAAATACCATGCCGTCGCACTTGCTGCGTCCAATCTCGCCTCTACAACAGTTACTAATTCGCCCATGAAAGGATTTGCTGAACTAGGAGCAGTTGGGAAAATAGGAGGTGCTGTAAATTGCCAAGCTACAGTTTCCAGAGCTGCTGGGACGATTAAGAAACGTGGAGCAAGGTTCATTGGCGCTAATTTTGGCGTTTTCTGAACACGTATTAATTTACGACCAACCGTCAAAGAGTCAACAGAAATTACTGTTCCGGTTCCCGTCAGATTTGCGTGAGTGGCGTGAAATAATGCTACGCTATCAGCTAGCGCGGCATTTGCGGTCAGAATCCCGTAAACAATATCTGATTCGATATTTGCTGCCGCTACCGCAAGCATTCCAGGGATGCGTGTAAACGCGCTCAGATCGTCATTGATGATTGCTTGGCGGGTGATGCCAACAATCTTTCCGTATGTAGCCAGCTCGTAAGTTTCTTTTCCGTCCGTCACGGTGCCGCGCGTGTATTCGCCGTTTGCGTCAACTTTGGTCAATGCTGGTGCATCAGACAAACTCACACGAGAGATTGTTTTAAAATCCGCGGCAGTTGCTTGACGCGCCCATGATGTAAATGTGCGCGGGGCAGCATCATATGCTTTACGCAGAGATTTATTAGCCACATTGGCTAGTACATTTGTAAAATCTGATGTGCCTTGAAATGCGCGTGTTGCGATTTGCATACGATCCATGCCGCGCGTTTTTGTGCCAGCACTCTCTAAAATATCTCGGCAGACATCAACCATAGTCATGCCGGCATATTGGCGTGCCCCGTCTGATAATTTACTGCCTGGATTCGCGCGATGCAAAATGGCTTCTGACATTAATTCACTGCGTGTTTCCGTTTCGTCGCGGATTGTTTCAATATCCATACGGCTAGTAACTCCCGGTTTGTCAGTACGCTTCGCCAATTCTTCCAACGTTTCTTTACGCGCATCATCAATAGATATACCGCGCTCAATCATGCCGTCTGAAACTTCATCATCCAGCGACACTGATCTACACATTTTCTTGATTTCTGTGATACGTTTGCGTTCAGTTGCCAGCGCTTCCGATTTGATCGCTTCAACATCAACTTTTTGAGTCTCAATTGTTCGCTGCGCCTCGATAACTGGTTCTTGTTTTTCGATTACCTGCGTTTCTTTTTCCACGGCTTTTGCCTCCTGATTGATTGATCTTCCTATTCCTACGGTCGCATCTGCCGGGATGTCGCAGAGAGTCACTTCAAGCGGCAACCAGCTAGTTACTCTGTATTCGTTCGGAGAGTCTTTATTTTCCTGTATCAAAGTGCGCTCATTTATCCTGTAACCCACGCTTACATTTTGCAAAATACCATCTTCGATATCTTGTAAAATTGGTTCCATGCCTTCACGTCTCGACATTTTTACTTCAACGTACCCGCGTCCGTTTTCGATCCATGCCCGCTTAGTAACACCAACAGAACGTACAGGCGCATTCTCCGTAGCGTCGCGACCATGATTGAGCAAAACAGGAGCGCCAGCATTTAGGCGCGTTAGGTCTACTTCGCTTTCTTTGTGCCCAAGTATTTCCACCCACGGATCATCAAACCAATTTGAGCGTAGATAAGGATCTTCGGAGGAAAAAGGAAACTCGAGAATAAGATTCTGCGACGAGGTAGATTCGGTATCTGCTTCGCGCTTTTGTACGGATAATTGGAAGTTTCGCGTTACGAGTGTTTCAGACATAAACTGAACCTATATAAAGTTCCGCTTATTAGAATTGAATTGCTATTTCACATACATATAAAAATGCAATTAATTTTCAGGTGGTGTTGTTATGGGGATATCTTTATCAGACGGATACGGGATTCCAGCTTCTGCGAACATTTTACGATCTGCGATAATCTCATTCATTAAATCTTGCGGGTTATATCCACGCTGCCGCGCACCCTCTGACCACGATTTGAGATTATTACCTATTTCAAGCTCTTCGCCTTTAATATCTTTCAACGGATCTACCCAGTCCCATTTTGGAGTTGTCCACTCGATCTCCTGATCTTGTTTAATGCCGCTATTAGATAGCGCGGCTGTTTTTAGCCACACATCTATAATTCTTTCGCAAACCATCGGGATGAACGTAAGCCACTGGAATTGCTCCACCTCGCGCCTAAAGTCTAAAGTCCCGGCTCGGATTGAAGAATAGTTAACTTGAGACAGATCCCCAGTCATTTGCTCGTACGTGATACCAATACCAGCCGCGATTGCGTGCAATCTGGTATTTACATATTCTCCGTAGCCTGTAGAAGCGGGTGGATTGTTAAAAGTAATTTTCTCGCCAATGCTCAAATACTCTATCATCCCCGGGGCAAGCTCTTCAAGTCTACGCTGGGTATCTGCTTCGATTGTTTCGCCGCCTAATGTCCTGGATTCATCGTCTGATTCGACAATTGCTGTTATACACGCCTCCGCAGCTTTGCGGACAAGCGTAGCCTCTTCGTACTCATCAAGGTCGTTAGAGGTTATCATCACAGGTGCAAAAATAGGCACGCCGCGCGCTTGTCCTGGCCTTAGCTTGTCGTAAACATGGATAATATCTTCAGCGATTACACGCGATGATTCCATCGACTTAAATTTAATACTGTTTTCTCCAGGATGCTCTTTGTACAACCAATAAGCCGCACGCCGCCCGATTGGATCGTACTCAATGCCATTTTGAATATGCCCGCCGGTCTTGAGTAGTTCGTTTTTGTTCATGTCCAGATAATCCGGCTCCAATACCTGTATTTGTAAAGGCACCGCCATTCCATCTTCCGGCCGTCTATATCTAAACCTGATCAAGCATTCGCCAGATTCCGGTATCGTTCTACCCATGAGCCGCTGTAATCCGTAAAAATTGAGCTGCCCATCAGCATCGCATTCTTTAACCCATTTCTTCCATAGTTTCTGTGTTTTTTTGTCTTTGATGCTAGGGATTATTCCAGTCCCGACAGCATTTGCAACAAATACCCGCAGACCTTTATTTGCATATGGATTATTCCGCACAAGATCACGTGAGCGATCCCTTAATTTAGATAGTCCAGGTGTTATCTCCGCATTCGCAGATGTGCTTGGAGTTACCCAGCCGCTTGTACGTCTACCTGAATTTGCGCCATCGTACCCGCGTTTAGTCAATTTTCGTTTGAGCGTATCTTTTTTCTGTTGCTCAAAATACACATTCAGATTTTCAATGACGGCCATTAGTCCATCCTGCGGGAAATATACGAAAATTTGCGCTTTGCTGTGACAGTCCCGGTGGATTGTAGCGCCGCACTTATAGTATTTCGTGCCTTAATCAAGTCATCCATTGAGCGATAAACAACTTCACGGCCATCATACGCCACCTTTAATTCACCGCTCGCTATTGCTGTTTCGATTGCATCAAGCTGACTTAAAGTAAAACTCATGTCCTGGATTCCCGAATTTTACGCATCATTCTGTAAACTGTGATTTTAGATATCCCGTATTTTTTGGCTATTTTATCTTGCGGAATATTGTGCTTGATATCCTCAGCCATTCTTGTTTTATCAAGTTCTGATCGCTTGGCAACATAAACAAGACCACCGCAAAATTCCTGCCTGACTGATCTAGAAATTTTGGTAGCGCAATCTATATCCACGCCACTGGCAATCATAACGTCTGTGAATCTATCGATTACGTCCACGCATTCGCCCTCTAAGATTGCTCATCATTGATTTCCCACGCGACAAAGTAGACCCGGAACTTTTAACAATATTATCATCGTTCTTATACACTACTTCCCGCTTCACTTCAATCATTTTTTGTACAGGATTTTGTAGCCGAATTTCTATTCTTTCCCAGTCTTTTTCGGTGTAACGGTGAGCGCGTATTGTCGAGTGATGCAGTGCAGCATAAGCATAAACCAAAGTATCCAACGGCTCGTTTCTAACACCTGGTTTTTTAACGTACCGCCTTGTTTTCTTGTCGTAAGACTCTGATATTATACCAGCAAAATAACTGTCATCGAATTGATTGCTTACACGCAACATACGATCTTCTGGCAGTTTTTCAGCATCGCTAACCAGTCGACCAAAAATAATATGCTTAATTTCCACGGTGCCGACAGAATGTATCATTACGCCTTTTTTGTCGTAGATTCCTTTAAAATTAACATCCTGCAAACTGCCCTTGCTTAATGGCTGCGCGTTAATTTTAGTCGATCCAAACCCGGCAATTGCACACCTGATACGCTTTGATCTTACGTAATTCTTTACCGCCTCGCCACGGTGCCCACCGATATCAATTAAAGTCCCGGAAATTGGCAGTTCGTGCCCAGATTCGTGTAGGATTTTGGTATTTAATAGCTCTGTTAATTGATCCCAAACCACGCCGTCCGCCGGGTCTCCCATCAATTCCACGTAATCCAATGGTATAGCTTTCAATCCCCGACCCCACCCGACAACATGCGCAGCAAGCCGGTTATCCTGAGTATCAACTCCGGCAGTAATAAGCAATACATCATGCGGAGCAATACGCAGATTAATATCTTCCGCGCGCTCTTTCAGTGCATCAAAGCTGACGGCCTGTACTGATCTCTTCCATGTGCGCGCCAGCCTTGTATTATAAAACACAATCATCATTGCGTCATTGCCAGCATCGAATTGTTTCTGTGCTTCTTCGTGTTCGCCCATTAAATCAGACCAAGATAGCCATCCGTGCGGCAAATACATTGCGGATGCTGTAAATGATTCGGTGTATCCGCTACTTCCGGTTACTGGATCAGTCCACCTGCCATTAGCAAACATTCTCCCTTTATCCTGGTTCCTGTGCATTCCCCCGCATGATTCGCATGGGTACATTGCAAGGCCGTCATCAGTTCTTATAAGTTTTTCAAATATTAGCTCCTGCGCGTGGCCGCAATGGATGCACTCAGCCAATGCGCGCCGCTGCGTGCCAGACTCAAACAGTTTCTCTATTCTTGATTCGTCGTATATCGTAGGCGATGAGGGATAGTATGATTTCTTATTGTTTTGGAATGTAGTCTGACGCGCATCAGTCAGCTTTTTAGGATCACCTTCCTTATCCACGTCCTTTAAGCAACGGTCAATCTCATCGATAATAACGTAGCGCGCAGGAACTTCAGATAAATTCGCTGCGCTTCCAGCCGTAAATATAAAGAGAGTGCCGCCAATATACTCTTTAGTATCCTGGTTATTTTTTGAGTCTCGAGAGTTTGGTTTTGCCACTCTTTCCGCCAGCACATCAACGGCTTTTATAGTCTTATCGATACGGCCGGATATCCGTTTCTGCAATCCGCCGGTAGGCATAAGCCACAAAAAATTACTTGGTGACTGATGAATAGTAGATCCCAACCAGTTTAAGCCGATCTGGGTTTTAAACATCTGCGAAGCCACCATTGCCGCCACCTCTTTGCATGGGTGTGCATCAGATAGACAGCGCATTATCTCGCGCGCGTGAGGAGTCCGGCTTGTTCTGTAGTTGCCGTATTCATTAGATCCACTTGACTTCGGGATAACCATGAAACGATCTGACCATTCATCGACCGACAAATCCAGATCCGGGAGCAGTGCAGCGGATAGCGTTTCGTAGAGTTTTGCGTAACCGATCACTCAACCACCGGTAATTTAGCAAAACCTGCTAATAAAATCCTGAATTCACGATCCAAGATATTCTCTATATCCTTGCTTGATTCTATTCCAGCCAGTTCAGGCGATATCCTGTGCTTGCAAGTAATCAGCCCGTCGCGGAATTGTCTAGCACGCTCGAATATTATTTTTTCTACTTGTGACTTTTCGACCAGATCACCGATAAATTTCTCATGCTCTGCCGATGCCTGTAATGCAGCCGCTTTTTCTTTCAATGCACGAGCATTGTTAAACAATACCTGTGCGTCCTCAGATCCTAAATCCAATTGCTGATAGTTAACATCCCTCGTTAACTCAGTTAACCCCTTTTCATCTATGATTTTATTGACTCTTTCTTTTTCTTCACCTGCTTTTTTTTCGATAAAAGAGTTATTCAGGCTAGCTGTTAACTTAATTCTCGCATCAGACTCG
>OFRB01000176.1_pt1 | contig 17055 bp, 23 predicted proteins | sample 1543021 | NCBI WGS metagenome assembly OFRB01 (sample SAMN07774230, study PRJEB24372) | wastewater metagenome | isolation source: Exp Tend CN 0WW | collected 2016-02
CCTCGAGTCCGATGTCGCGAAGCTCGCGGTCGAGGCCGGCGTCGAGACTTCCGACGCGCTCGGCACGATGCTCCGCTTCGCCGTGCGCGAGAGCGCCCGCCGGCTCGAGCGTAACGGTCGGATCGCGGCCGAGGTCGCCGTCGGGCTCGGCGAGATGGGCTTCGCGGTCGATGGGATCGAGGCCGGCGGCGTGAGCATCTCGGCCGACTAGGCCCGCCACCGCCACCGGATCACCATCTCGTTAGACGCGATCGCGTCGAGCACCTGAACCTCGAGCCGCGGGTGCGCTTCCATGTAGGCGCGCATCGCGGCTTGGAAGGCGGCGAGCGTCACGCCGTCGACCGCGGCGAGAAGCTCGAAGGGTAGTCGACGCTCGCCCCGCGGCGTCACGAAGATCTCGATTCCCTCGAGGGGGTCGCGCACTTCCAGGCTATCGCTCACTTCATTCTCCGCTCGAGGTCGGCGAGGGTCGCGGCGTCGAGCTCCGCTTCGCTCGGGATGTGTTGCTCGTCGACGAAGCGCACGCCCCGCCATGATGTCGTGACGCTCGGCAGCTTCTTCGCCGCGAACACCGAGCCGGGCCTCGAGGGGCGCAGCACGGCCGACCACTTCACGGGCTTACGCTCAACGCCGTCGAAGCTCACGTGCCCGCCGAAGCGCGAGTTGATCGTCTGCTGAGTCCAGCGTCGATGACCGCGGCGCTCGAGCCACGAGTTGAAGTCGTCGGCGAGGTCGGCGGCCGAGATCCCGTACTCGTCATCGCGCACGATCCGCTCGCGCACGTAGGCGAGGACCGGGTCGGCGTCCATCCGCCACGACTCGGTATCGGCGAGCACCCGCTTCGGCCGCGGGGGAAAGCGACGATCGGCCGCGTACCACTCGCGCGCGCCCTCGACGATCCACCGCAGCACGCCGGGGTCGGCCGCGTGCTCGAAGTAGCGCTTGATCTCCGGGTCGCCGAGGCGGTGCCGCTTCGACGTGACCTCAGCCTTCGTCTTCACGAAGGTGATCGGGAACCGCACGAGCGCGAGCCGTCGCCAGGTGCCGTGATCGGTCTCGGCCACGATCGGGAGGTAGTTGGTCGAGAGCATGAGCCCGTGCGTCGCGGTGAAGGTAATGTCGTCTTGCCGCATCTTGCGCGCGGTGATCTCCGGCGTGCCGACGGTATCCTTGAGCCGCTTCACGTTGAGCGCGCGGCCCTCGGGTAGCTCTTCGATCACGCCGAGGCGGGCGCCCATCAGCGTCATGAGCGTCGTCGGATGATCGCCGGGGTCGGCCAGTAGCAGCCGCTCGGGTAGCGTCTTCGCGTAGTCGCCGAGCGCCCGACGCGGGCCGATCATGAGGCCCGTCTTGCCGTTCTCGCCCGAGCCCGAGAAGATCAGCATCGTATCGTCCTCGGGGGTGTACCCGGTCGCCGCTTGCCCGAAGCGGATCTTGAGCCACGCCGCGACCTTTGGCGGCACGGCCTCGAGCGCCTTCGACCAGAGGCGCATATCGGCGTCGGGATCGTACGGCGCGCCCGTGATCGTCGTGAGGTAGAGCTCGGGGTCATGCTCGAGCAACTCGCCCGTGCGCAGATCGACGACGCCCGTCGGGGTGTTGAGCAAGTCGGGGTGCGCGTCGAAGGCGGGCTCGCGCTCGGCGAGAATGCCGATCACGAGGCGCGCCACCGCGGCCGAGCGAGATCTCGAGAGCAGCGTGCGGGCCTTGTCGATCGCCTTGTTGTCGCCTCGCATCGCGGCCGCGCGGTGCTCGTCGATCTCGATGTCGACGAGAAGGCGGCGCACGGCCTCGATGATCGAGTGCTCTTCGGCGGGCTTCCAGACGGCGCCCGTCCACCGCATGAGCCCGAGGCCGCGCGAGTATGACCACCGCGGCGAGAGCACGCGCGAGAGCTCGTCGGCGAGGGGCGCATCCTCGAGGATGCGGTCGCCCGGAAGCGGTCGGTCGCTCTCGTCGTCGGGGGCGGTCGCCTTCTTCATCCCGCGCTCGTGGCGCTCGACGCGGCGGATCGCCTTCTTCTCATCGCGGCGGCGCTCGATCTCGGCGGGGTCGTTGCGCTTCTTGATCGCCTTGCGCTCGGGCTTCGTGAGCTCGAGCGTCGCGGGCGGCAAGCCGAGGCGACGGATCGACCCGGCGACAGCGTTGTCCCAATGCCGGGCAGCGTCCGGCCAGCCCGTCGAGTACGTGTCGCGGGCGACATCGAGGGCGGTGTCGACGCCGCGATGCCCGCGCACGCCGAGGCCCACGAGCTCGGTCACGGCCTCGAGCATGTCGTCGTGTCCCATGCCCTGAGCCTTCACGGCGGCGAGCGCGGCGCGCACTTCGGGGTCTGGCTTGCCGGGGAAGAGGCGATCGCGATAGGCCGCCTCGTCGGCGCTGGGCGCGCGACCGGTGCCGTCGCCCGCGGTCTGCCCGCGCGTGACGAGCAGCCAATCGGGGGCGGGGGCGAGCTTCGGCGGCGCATCGAGCGCGGGGCCGTAGTAGATCATGAGCCCGGCGCCCGAGCGCACGTCGACGCCCTCGAGGCGGTGACCGTCGGGGCCGATGATGTCGGCGCCGATCGTGAGCTCGATGCCCTCGGGCGCGGCGTAGATGCGGTGCTTCCCGCCCTTGCGGTGCGTCGGGTAGCTGAACGTCTTCGGCGGCTTGAGCCCGGCCTCGGCGAGCGATTCGGTGCCCGCCTTCGTCATGCCGATCTTCTTGCCGGTCTCGCGATCGACGCGCGCCTTCGCCGGGTCGGTGTCGAGCACGACGATCCCGGCCTCGCCGGCGTAGACGCCGATCCACCGGCCCGAGTGCTCGCCCGTCCACCATGCGAGCACGGTCTTCACGTCGGTCGTCGCCTCGGCCTTCCACTTCACCGCGGGCACCTTGTGGCGCTTGCCGGCGGCGTCTTCGTAGATCGTGACCGGGAACACCGGCCAGCCGATGCGGGCGAGCGAGGCGGCGATCTCGGGCGTCTCCGGGGGCGAGGCTACTTTGCGGCCGCGGTCGATCCGCTTCTTGCTCTTGCTCACGAGCGCGCCCTATGGCACGAGCAGCGGCACCACGGGGCGAAGCACGAGCCGCCCGAGGTCGCGTCGCATATCGCATCGCACAACGGGCGGGTCGCCGCGCGAATGAGCCGCTCGGCCGCCTCGAGGCACGCCGGGCAATCGGCGTACCGGGTGCCGTCGGTAATGTGAGTCGGGTTCGCCGCCCCGCAGAGTACGCCGACCGGCCCGGCAACGTGCATCGCGCTCGGCTCGATCGGGGCGGTCGTCGAGACGGGCAGCGCCGGCCCGATCGTCGCCCCGATCGGGATGATCGGGGCGAGCTTCGGCTCGAAGTCGGGAGTCGGCTCGGGGACGGGGGCGAGCAGCAGGTCGGCGAAGCTCTCGATCAGCGCGTCGCGGGTCGAGACGAGAAGCTTCTCGTAGATATGGCGGGTGTGCGTCTCGACCGTGCGGTCAGAGATCCCGTAGCGCCGGGCGATGTAGCGGGCAGAGAAGCCGCGGGCGGCGAGTCGGGCAACGTCGAGCTCGCGGGGGGAGAGTGTCGCAACTCGGTCTTCGGGGGTGAGGGTCATCGGTGGATCCTTTCGTGGCTGACGGGCCTCGGCCGGGTTGAGGTCGTGTCGGCCCCGTCGTCAATCGCGAGTACACGATCTCGGGGGCCGACACGCAAGGCCAGCCACGACCCGCTAGTAGCGTAGCACGACGCGAGGGCCGGGGTGCAAGGCATGGGCGCGGATCTTCGGGTCGTCGGTGCGGGTTTCTTATTCGCGTGCCGAGGTCGAAATAAGGTCGGTCGGTTGCTCGGTTGCTATCGTTACTATTCCATCCTTTACGTAGCGCACACGCTACCCTTTAACAAAATAGCAACTACCGCAGCAACCAGCCCTTAAACGCCCCGCGCTCGCGGAATAAGCGCGAGTGTCGCCCGCTAATCGGTCGCCGCGCCCCGAATAGTGAGCCGGCCGCAAACCTTATTCGCGCGCCGAGGTCGAAATAGGCGGGCCTTGTATTCGGCTACTAACCGAAGTAGGATAGAACCATGAGCAAGAAAACAGTCACGATCGAGAAGCACGCGCACTACCTCGAGGTCGGCGATCGTCTACTCGGCAAGGGCGGCGGCCGAGCGCGCGTCGTCACAAACGTCGCCCGATCCGTCGGCCTCATCGTCGTCGGCTTCGCTCGCGGGGCGCGCACGCTTCACCCGCTCGACCGCGTTCGCGTGAGGGTAAGGCCGTAGCATGGCGGTCTACTCCGACGCGATGGATCTCAAGCTCGGCGTGCCGACGCCGGTACACGCGCAGACCGAGGCGGCCGAGTTCGGGCGCGAAGCCGTGCGGCGCAGCGCGTGGCGGCAGCGGCTCGAGCGGGAAGCCGACGCGCTCGTCGTCGATCACGGTCGCCCACGCCTCGAGCCGTGGCCGGGCGAGGTCGTGCCGCGCAACGCGCGCGCGCTCGCAGCAGCGGCCGAGGCGAGAGGGTGGCGCGTGAACATCCTCGAGGGCTCCGATCGTTGCTCGGTCGAGGGGATCCGCGGGCGCGAGGGCTTCCGCGCGATCTGGGTGCGCGGCCGCGCGCACTCGGGCACGTGGCACGAAGCACGCACCCGCTACGCGCTCATCGAGGACACGCGCCCCGAGCCGCGGCAGAACGCGAAGACGAAGACCTCGCTCGCGAACCGTCGCCCGGTCGGCGTCTCGCGCGTGCATCTCTCGATCCTCGCCTCGCCGGGCGGCGTGCCGCTGAGCATCACGGCGATCGTCGCGAAGGTGAGCGCATCGTGAGCGCGCCCGGCTTCCGGGGCGGGGTGACGCCGCTGACCGGCGAGGGGTCGGTGCTCGACGGGATCCTTCGCGATCTCGCCCGTACCGCGGCGCGTCGCGAGAGCGAGCTACCCGAGCCCCCGGCCGGCTTCTACTGGCATCGCGAGCAGCGCCTCGAGGATCACCCCGCGCGCGACGCGATGCGGGTCGTCGTGACGTGGGAACTCCGAGAGGTACACTGAGCGCATGAGCAAGAAGAGCGGCGCCCGAAACGCGCTCATCGAGGCGCGAGTGGTCGAAGAGCAAGAATGGGCGTATGCCCGGTGGATGGAACGATTCAGCTACCGGCAGATGCGCGCGCTCGGTTGCCTACCGCCCGACGAGGGCGGGCTCGGCCGCGACCTCTCCCCCGAGAGCTACCGGCATCTCGTGCAGCAGGCGCGCGAAGCGGCCGGCGATCTCACTCTCTCCCGCGACGAGCGGCTCGAGCGGATGAACGCCGAGAACGATGAGCTTGCCCGGCACCTTCGCCAGCGCGTCGCCGAGGCGGCCGAGAAGGGCGGGCTCGATGTCCACGCGACCAAGCTCTTGCTCGAGGTACAGAAGCGCGAGGCCGACCTCAACGGCGTCGACGCGGCGAAGAAGGTCGAGGCCGAGGTCACCGTGCGCTCGGTGCTCGACCAAGAGATCGACGCGATGCTCGAGCGGATGGGCGCCGATCCGCTACCGGCCGAGGTCGACGCATGACGTATAGGTGCAATGCGCCCGGCGCGCTCATGGTCGGCGGTCGCGTCGTTGGGCAGCTTCGATGCGAGCTCGACGCCGGCCACGCCTTCGAGGGCGAGATGAACGGGCGCAAGGTTCGCGCAACGCCGCACGCCGTCACGCTCACGTGGACGCCCGAGGCCGAGCCCGACCTCGACCTCTTCGACCCCGACGAGCGCTTCGACGTTGAGGTCGAGATCCCGGTCGTCGGGCCGTGCGCGGTCGAGGGGTGCGTGCTCGAGAGCGGTCACGGCGGCTTGCACGAGCACTACCTCAGCGGCTCGCTATGACCGACGCCGCGACGCTTCTCGAGCGCGCCGCATCCGTCGCCCGGCTCGCGGTCGAGGCCCGGCGCACGATCGGCCCCGAGGCCGAGACGCGGATCCGGCAGCGCGCGACGCGCGACGACCCCGCGCTCTTCGCGCTCGTCTACCTCTCGAAGCATCTCGTCGACGAGGAGACGGGGCGCGTCACGCTCTCCGAGGTACATCTCGCGTGGGCCGAGTCGTCGAAGGCGTGGATCGTGCCGCAGACCGAGCCCGCCGCATCGCGCCGCGCCGAGGTTGCGCCGCGCGAGATGGGGAAGTCTACGTGGTGGTTCCTCATCCTCCCGATGTGGGCCGCGGCGCATCGCCACCTTCGGTTCGCCGCCGCGTTCGCCGATACTTCGACGCAAGCCGAGACGCATCTCGCGAGCTTCAAGAGCGAGCTCGACAACAACCCGCTCATCCGCGCCGACTATCCCGAGCTCGTCGAGCCGAAGACGCGCGGCCGCGGCACCGTCATGGCCGACCGCGTCTCGCTCTACCATGCGAGCAACGGCTTCGTCTTCGCGGCCGCGGGCATGGATTCGAGCAACCTCGGCATGAAGGTCGGCGACCGCCGGCCCGATCTCATCGTGCTCGACGACATCGAGCCGCACGAAGCGCGCTACTCGAGCGATCTCGCGAAGAAGCGGCTCAACACCTTGCGCGAGGCGATCCTCCCGCTCAATATCCGCGCGCACGTCATCATCGTCGGCACCGTCACGATGCAAGAGTCGATCGTGCATCAGATCGTGAAGCGATCCCGCGGCGACTTCGAGGACGACGACGAGCACGAGCCCACGCGATGGGTCGACGAAGAGCGCATCGTCGCCCGACATTGGCTCCCGATCGTGACCGATCCCGACGGCGAGCGCCGCTCGGTCTGGCCGGCGAAGTGGTCGCTCGCCTTCCTCGAGTCGATCGAGCACACGCGGCAGTATGCGAAGAACTACCTCAACGATCCGCTCGGCGCCGACGGGGATTACTGGCAGCTTGGCGACTTCGTCGATGCGCCGGCCGACGTGCTCGAGCAGATCACGCACGAAGTGATCTCGCTCGATCCGGCCGTGACCTCGAAGGACAAGAGCGACTACTCGGCGATCGCCTCGGTCGGCTGGGGGCGCGAAGTCAAGAAGTGCGTGCTCTACGAAGTGACCGCGATGAAGGCCGGGGCCGACGACATCCGCCTCGCCGTGCTCAAGTCGATCGAGCGGGCGCTCGAGCGCGGTCACGCGGTGCTCGTCATCGTCGAGACCAACCAGGGCGGCGACCTCTGGAAGCGGATCCTCCACTCGCTCCCCGTGCGCGTGAAGGCGTACTCGAGCACCGCGCCGAAGCCGGTGCGCGCAGCCGACGCGCTCGACCACTACCAGCGCGGCCGCGTCTTCCACGTGCGCAAGGGCCGCGGCGTGCGAGACGCCGAAGGCGAGATGGTCGCCTTCCCGCGCGGGCCGCACGATGACCGGGTCGACGCGGTCGGCGCGGGCGTGCGCTACTTCCTCTCGCGGAAGAAGAAGGCGAAGGCGGGCGGCGACGTTTCGAGCTACGCCTAGCGGCCGCGTGGTATTCTCCGACCATGGCGAACGCACCGACCGATCTTGACGAGATCCGCCGCGACCTCGGGCGCGCGCTCAAGCTCATCGAGCAGAAGGCGCCGGAATACACGAAGGCGCGCGAATACTACGACGGCAAGCGGGCCGAGATCGCGGGGTCGTCCGTCGCGAAGGCGATCATCGCTCAGGGCAAAGAGACGCCGATCAGCTTCGCGCATATCCCGGTCGACGTGATCGTCGAGAAGGTCGAGCTCGCCTCGATCACCGCGCCCGAGGCGGCCGCGAAGGCGGCGCTCGAGACGTGGTACACGACGAACGACCTCGAGGACGAGTCGGAAGACTGGGTGCGCAAGGGCGGGATCTTCGGCGACTACTACGCCGTGACCGATCCCGTTGGTCTCGACGAAGACGGGGCGGCGACGGTCGAGGATATCGACACGATCGGCATGAGCCCGCTCTCGACGATTGTCGTCTACGACAAGAAGACCGAGCGGATCCCGCTCTACGGTCTGCACGTCTGGGACACGGGTACCGAGAAGAAGCCTGAGTGCAAGGCCGTGCTCTACTACGACGACGCCTCGATCAAGCTCGTCTCGACGACCGGGAAGACGACCGATCCGACCGATTACACGCTCGACTATCCCGACGACGGGGACATCGAGGACGCATGGATCGAGCACGACAACGATCGGATGCTCATCGAACATCTCGCGATCGGCGGCCGCCCGTACGGCGTGCCGCTCCACCGCCGCGCGTGGGCATTCCAAGACGCGATCGCGAAGATCTCGGCCAACAACCTCGTCAACGTCGACGCGCAAGGGCTCCCCTCCCGATGGGCGCTACTCGACCCCGCGGCCGAGGTCGACGACGACATCGACGACGACTTCGGCACCGACGGGCCGACCTCGAGCAGCGAGGGCCGCGGCGACGGGCAGCAGGGCGCGACGCGATCGACGCGCGTGCGCTCGATGCCCGGCTCGATCGCCATGCTCCGCGGGATCAAGCAAGTCGGCACCTTCGACCAGGGCGACTCGAATAGCTTCCTCGGCAACCTCGATTGGTATGTGCGCGGCATGGCCGTCGCTACCGGGATCCCGCTCTTCGAGTTTGATCTCACGGGCGATCAGCCCTCGGGCGAAGCGCGTCGCCGCGCCGAGGGCCGGGCGAACCGCCGAGCCGCGAGCGTGAAGCGGCAGGCCGCGGGCTTCTTCACCCGCCTCGCCGAGACCGTGCTCACCCTCTCCGGCGTCGCCGGCAGGGTGTCGGTCACCTTCAACCCGAGCGAGACCTCGACCGACAAGGAAGGGCTCGAGCTCGTCTCGGCGAAGGTGAAGGCCGGGGTGCCGCTCCGGCAAGCGCTCCTCGAGGCCGGGTACACCGACGTTCAGGTCAACGAATGGTACCCGGCGAACGAAGCCGCGATCTCGATCGAGTCGGTCTCGGCGATCGCGACGGCGCTCGCCTCGCTCGGCAACGCGAAGACGCTCGGCGCGATCACCGACGAGGGCATCGAGACGATGCTCCCGCAACTCTTCCGCTACGCGACGCTCGCGAGCGAAGGGCCGCGGGTCGAAGAGTCGCCCGCCGGCGACCTCGTCGTCAACGCGGGCAGCGACTTCAAGGCGAAGGCCGACGCACTCGGCATCCTCGTGCGCGCTGGCGCGGATCCCGAAGAGGCCGCGCTCGCCGCCGAGACCGGGGATCTCTCGAGTCTCACCTTCCCGAATGTTCCCGTTACCGTGCGCCTCCCCGAGTCGGCAGCGGCCGGGCTCGAGGGTGACGCGCCGACGCCGCCTGCCGCGCCGTGAGCCTCGAGGATGCGCTCGCCCGCCTCGAGCGGCAGGTGCTCGGCGTGGCTCGCGTCTCGCGCTTCCTCGACGCGGTCGACGAGTTGCGCCGAATGCTCGCGCTCGAGTCCCCCGAGATCCGGCGCGCCGTGCTCCGGCTCACCGCACCTTCGATCGGGCGAGATCTCGCGGCCGCGGTCTCGGCGGCCTTCGATGCGGGGATCCTCGAGGCATCGCGGATCGTCGACGAGCGGCCGCGGAAGCTTCCGAAGGTGCCACCGAAGCCCCTCGTCGCCGCGGCGCGAGAGGCCGAGAAGCGGATCGTCGCCGAGCTCGCGAAGGCGCGGAAGCTCGCGAAGGCGGGCGCGGATCCGGCGACCGTACTCGCGCCCGTGAACGGCGCTCGCAACACGCTCGAGCGCACCGTCGCCTCGCTCGTCAACGAAGCGGGCAACGCGGGCTCGACCGCGGTCGCCGACGCGGCCGGACTGCCGACGGTCTGGGTCGCCGAGACCAATGCGTGCGTGACGTGCCTCGCCTACTCGGGCGTCATCGCGAAGCCGGGAAAGAGCTTCCCGGCCGGGCTCACCTACGGCAAGCGATCGACGATGACCGAGCCCTCGAAGTACCCGCCGGCGCACCCGAATTGCCGGTGCACCGTCGAGCCGCTCAACGCGCCCGAGTACGCGGCCGCGCTCCGGCGCGAGGCTGACCGCTCGGTGCTCCGCGGCTTCTCGCTCGAGAGCGAGTCCATGGGCACGCGAGTCGACGCCGCGCGCCGTCTCATCGACCGCGGGGTCGACGCCCCGAAGACGGTCGTCGCCTTCGCGCGGCGAGCGGTGCGAGCGGGCGAGTTTCCGACCCGCGGGCGGCCGTAAGGTATCATGCGAGCATGACCTTCTCAGCGCTTGCGGATATGAGCCGACGGATCCCCGACGGCGGTCGCTCCGCGCCGCGGCAGTCGGCCGTGACCGGCTTCGGCATCCATCACAACGCCGGCGTCGACGCCTACGGCGAGGCGACGAACCCGCGGCGCGAGGTCTCGGCGAACTACTGGATCGCGAATGACGGCACGATCCTGCCGAACATCGACGAGACGCGCCGAGCCTTCACGTCGGGCGCGGTCGGCTACCCGGCCGGCGCGCTCGCCGATCATCGCAACGTCACGGTCGAGGTCTCCAATTCACCCGAGGGGGTGCGCTTGGGCACGTGGGCGATCTCCGAAGCCGCCATGGCTTCGCTCGTCGCGCTCATCGCCGACGTGTGGATCCGCTACGACCTCGGCCTCGTCGAGCGCTCCGCGACCCGCGGGCTCGGTGTGCATCAGGATTGGGTGCCGACCTCGTGCCCGGGCCCGTACATCATGGCGAATCTCGGCGAGATCATCGCCGCGGCCAATCGGATCGTGACCGGGGAAGCATCCCCGATCCAGACTCAGGAAGAGGAAGACGACATGAACATCTATCTCGAGGCGACGGACGACAGCACGCCGATCAAGGATCCCGACGGCGTCATGCGCTCGCGCATCTGGCACGGCGAGCGGAAGATCGGCGGCATGACGTTCGCGAACGTCTGGGAACGCTCCGCCGACGGCACCGCGCGCCGCCTCTTCAAGGCCGAGTGGGAAGGCATCGTCGAAGCCTACGGGCTCGTCGGCCGCACCGTGCCGATCGTGAAGATGAACGGCAACTCGATCGAACAGGTCATGTACGGCAAGCGCTACTAGACCACGACCCCCGATAACCAAACCCCCGAAAGGATCACCCCATGCGGAAGATGAGCGACTTCATTCGCGCGATCGAGGGCGAGCCGACGCTCCCCTTCTTCGTGCGCAGCTTCGCGAAGTCGGCCGGCGGCGGATCGTCGAAGAAGGACGATGACGACGACGAGGACGACGACGAGGACGACGACGAGGACGACGACGAGGACGACGATCCCGACGCCGACAAGAGCGACGAAGAGCTTCGCGACGAGCTCAAGAAGACTCGCGCGTCGCTCGCGAAGGCGAACGGCCAGAGCGCGAAGCGTCGGAAGGCGCTCCGCGAGCGCGAGCGCGAGCTCGAGGAAGCTCGGAAGCCGAAGCCGCGGAAGAAGGCCGACGACGATGACGACGGCCCCGATCTCGACACGATCCGGCACGAGGCGAAAGCCGAGGGCGAGAAGGCCGGAACGCTCCGCGCGAAGCGCGCCGAGGCGAAGGCCGCGCTCCTCTCGGCCGGCGTGAACCCGGCCCGCGTCGTGAAGGCGACCGGGCTTCTCGATCTCGACGAGCTCGACCTCGACGACGACGGGCTCGACGGCGTCGAAGAGGCGATCGAGGATCTTCGCAAGGAATGGCCGGAACTCTTCGCGAAGAAGCGCACCCGGCAGAGCTCGGTCGCCGGCGAGAGGGATCGCGACGGGGTGAGCAAGCGCTCGAAGCCGAAGACGGCGAGCGAGAAGGCCGCCGAGCAGCTTCTCGGCCGCTAACCGCGACACACCGAAGCGCCTCGTCACGATTCGACGGGGCGCTTCGTCGTGCTACAGTGTGGGCAACGCCCCCGCGGCGCGCGCTCGCGATGAGCCCGAACATCGATCCCGATGTCTCGGATCTAGTCTCATCACGAGAGGATGCCGCTATGGCACGCAACACCATGGAAGCCTGGCTCCGCGACGAGCAGGGCTCCGACGTTATCCGACGGATCGAGTACAACTCCGTCGCCGAGTCGATCTTCCGGTCGGTGCCGATGAGCGGCGCGACGAAGACCGAGCCTCGCATGGCCGACATGTCGGTCGCCGTCGTCGCGAAGGGCTCCGCCTACGGCGAGGACACCGCCGCCAACGACGAGGTGCTTCTCACCGCGGTCAAGTTCGGTACCGCGCTCCGCATCGCCGAGGAAGACATCGACGACCAGATCGCGAACATCATCGAGGCGAAGAAGCTCTCGTGGGCTTCCAACTTCGGCGTGCTCCTCGACTCGGCGACGATCGGCACGAGCGCGGCCGCGAACGGCGGCACCGTCCCCTTCACGTCGATCTACCGCGCGGTCACCACGGTCGACGCCGCGGTCGGCTACACGGCCAACGCGAACTACCTCAGCGCCGTCGCCGCGGTCACCTACGACAATCTCTCGGATCTCGCGAGCAAGATCGAGGGATCGGGCTACGGCGCGCCGGGGAACGTCTACATCGCGCACCCGGTCTTCAAGGGCGTGCTCCGCAAGATCAAGGACGGCCAGGGCCGCCCGATCTTCGAGCCGTCGCCGCGCGAGGGCTCGCCCGATACGCTCTTCGGCTACCCGATCCATTGGTCGGGCGGCGCGGTCGTGTCGGCGACGGCGAGCGCGACTCAGGCCGCGACCCTCGTGGGCGCGGGCGTGAAGGGCACCGCGGGGAACCCGCTCATCGCCTTCGGCAATCCCGAGTACGCGCTCCTCGGCAAGCGCTCCGGCGTCGAGTCGGTCGTCATCGACGGGCGCGACGGACTCTCGGCGCTGACCGACGAGACGATCCTCAAGGTGCGCGCCCGCCGCGCCTTTGTGCTCGGCAACGTGAAGGCGTTCGCCGTGCTCGAGGTCGTCACCGCGTAACCGATCGGGGTGAGCGTCGCGACCCGGCGCTCACCCCGCCCCGATCGCAGAGAGCGAGAAGAGAACATGGCGAACAAGAAGCCGACCAAGACCGCGGCCGAGAAGGCCGTCAAGGCCGAGAAGGTCGAGAAGCCGAAGGTCGACGCCGAGCAGCAGGGCGCAGCGTCGCCCGAGCTCGTCACGCCGGCCAGGCACGCGGCCGCGACCGACTCGCTCGAGCAGGGCGAGCACGTCTCGGATCCGGGCGTGCCGAACGATGTCGAGGTCGCGGCGCGATCCGCCGACATGGAAGCGCCGAGCGAGCAGCACGAGAAGGTCTTCGTGCTCGGCCCCGCCCCCCGCGGGCACAACTCGACGAACCCCTACACCGAGGCGCGGGGGTACGATCACGAGCCGAACAAGGCCGCGACGCGGCAGTACGCGATCGACTCGGGGCTCTGGCCGACGGGCGATGTCGAGGTCAAGAGCGCGAAGCGTCACCCTGACGGCGAGTCGTGGATCCTCACCTACGCCGTGCCCGTGATCCCCGCGAACGATGCGCCCGACGGCTCGCAGAGCCCTACGGTCGTCGCTCCCGACGGCGACGCGACCGGCGCGACCAACTACGCCCCCCCGAGCGAGAGCGGCGACGAGACGGCCGCATAGCGGCTACCAGCGAGGGGCGGCGATTCTTTCGGGGGGTCGTCGCCCCTCTTCACACCGAAGGGCAGATCATGGCAACGCAATGGGCGAGCGTTTCGGACGTGACGAGCAAGACCGGCGTCACACCGACCGAGACTCAGCGAACGATCGCGGTCGGCGTGCTCGAGACCGTGACCGGGCTTATCGAAGAGGTTGAGCGCCCGAGCATCTCCGATCGAGATCGGTACTTCCTCAAGCTCGCGACGTGCTACCAAGCCGCCTTTGTCGTCGACAACCCCGATCTCTTCGCTCGCGCCGACGTGACGAGCGCCTCGCAAGACGGCGAGAGCGCGACCTTCCGCAACCCCGACGCGCACCTTCTCGCACCGCTCGCGCGGAAGGCGATCCGCCGACTCTCGTGGCGCGGCATCCGGGCGCTACGGCCGGGCGGCGGCACCGATCCGAAGGTCAACTCGAGCGACCTCGATGCGCTCGACGACCGCCTTCCGTGGGTGCCGATGTGATCGTCGCAACGACCCGAGGGGCGCTTCTTCGCGGCACCACGACCGACGCGCTCGGCGACGAGATCGACGGCGGCACGATCGTTGCCGGCGCCGACAACTTCCCCGTGTCGATCATCGAGAGCGAGGCGCGCGAATACGACCCGGCCTCGAATACGTGGCGCACCGTGCGCAAGCTCACCGGCCGCACATCGGCCCGGATCCAGCCCGTGCCCGGCGATCGCTTGAAGGATCTCCGAGACGGGATCGTCTACGCGATCGGCGAGATTACTCGCACGCCGCGGGGGCTCTCCGGCCGCTCGTCGGTTACGATGGACTTGAAGCGCACGGGCCCGTAAACGGCCCGCTTCACCGAACAGACACGAGCCCGTAGAGGGGGTGCCAACATGAACGACTCGAGAGTCGAGATCCGCATTACGCGGCTCGTCGACAACGGCGAACTCGCTCGGCAGATCGCCCCCCATATGGAGAAGCTCGGGCAGGCGGTCGGCGCCCGGATGCAGCGGCTCGTGCCGAAGCGCTCGTGGGCTCTGCACGACTCGATCTCGACCGAGACCGAGGTCGGCAAGACGCGCGTGACGACGGTCATCGGCTTCGGCGACGAGAAGGTCGACTATGGCATGCACGTCGAGCGCGGCACGTCTCAGCAAGCCGCGCAGCCGTTCGCCCGGCCGGCGCTCGCGCAGAGTAAGGCCGGGGATCTGAACTACTCGGGCAAGGGCGTGACGCGGCACGGGGTGCTCTCGATCTCGACCCGCCGGCAACGCACTCGCAACCGACGCACTGGGGGCCGAGGATGAACGCGCTCGCCGGCCCCTTCTATCCGACCAACGCTCTCGTCGCCGCCGCGTGGATCGGCCAGCGCGTGCCCGGCATCGTGCCCGGCCAGGTCGCTACGCGGCTTCCGCGCGCCGTTTCAAGCTGGGCGGCCGAGGGCTTCGTGCAGATCTCCCCCGTAACCGGCGTGCCCGATGTCGACATCCCCGTGCGACACCCGCTCGTGCAGGTCGATTGCTGGGCGGTCACGGTCGACGCGCAAGGCAACGTCTCGACCAAGCAACCCGTGCACAAGGCGAACCGGCTCGCCGAGCTCATCCGCACCGCGACCGAGCTCGACACCGCGCTCTATTCGTCGCCCGTCACGATGCCGACGAACTACCTCGGCGCAATCGTGCTCTCGGCCTACCCGCTCACCGAGCCCGCGGAAGTACCCGACGACCCGAGCGGCTACGCCCGAGTGACCTTCGACCTCGCGCTCGACTGGGCGCGCGCCGACCCCCCGAAGACCGACAACTAGGAAGGGATGGAACCGTGGCGAAGCACAAGGTACGCACGACCATCAACCCCGGCGTCGTCCTGACCGTGGACGACGCCGAGCTTCTCGACCTCACCCGGCAGGGGCTCATCCTGCCGGACAAGAAGGTCGAGCAGATCGAGAAGGCCGAGGCGACCGCCGACGCCCCGAAGGAAGGAAAGTAAGTCATGGCCGTCACCGCGACCAATCTGATCCAGGGGCCCGCGACCCTCTACACCGCGCTCTTCGGCGCGACCGAACCCGCGACCGTCGCGACGGCTCCCGCGGTCGCGTGGACTGACGTGGGCGGCACGAAGGACGGCGTCGAGCTCCAGATCAACGACGAGTACGCCGTGCTCGATGTCGACCAGATCATCTACGAGATCCAGCGCCGGCGCACGAAGCGTGTCGTCGCCGTGAAGACTCAGCTTGCCGAGGCGACGCTCACGAACCTCGCCGCGGCGATCGCGAACACGGCGCCGACCGCGAACGTGCTCGAGGGCGACGACGGGCTCACCGCCTTCGCCCCCGCCTACGGCGCGGTCTTGCTCGACGGCATCGCCCCGGGCGGCTTCCGCCGGCGCGTTATCGTGCGCAAGACCCTGCCGACCGACTCCGTTGGCATGGCCTACAAGAAGGACTCGCAGACCCTCGTGCCGGTGACCTTCACGGCGCACTGGGTGAGCGCGAGCATCAAGCCCTTCAAGATCGAAGACGCGACCGCGTAACCGATCGGGGCGGCGGTCACCCGATCGCCGCCCCTCCCCTACCATCACCCCCGAAAGGATCACCCGATGACCATCAGCAAGAAGCGCGACGAGCCCGTCGCCACGATCACGCACACGAACGCCGCGGAAGAGTGGGCACTCTCCGAGGATCGCGTGCCCGTCTTCGCGGTCGTGAAGCCGTACGTCGACGACGGCGAGCCGAAGCCCGTCGACTGGGTCGAGCCCGAGCCCGAGACGATCACGTACACGATGCCGCGGAAGCCGAACCCGGGTATCGCGTTGCGCTTCCTCAAAATGGCGCGCACCATGGGCGACGCCGCGAGCTCGTGGCTCATCGAGACGGCGATCGGCGAAGAGGGCTACGAGGCGCTCACCGACGAACTCATCAACTACGAGGGCGACCCCGTCGCGCTCTTGCAGGGCATCGCCGAGAAGATTCAGAAGGTCGCCATGGGAGGGCTCGACGCCGGCCCAAAAGCCTAGTCGACTTCTTTCGAGAGAGGGCGGAACAGATCATGTGGACGATCGAGCACGAGGCCGACATCGCCTCGGATCTCTCGGCGTTCCATCGTGTCGACGACCCTCTCTCGATCGACGGCCCGCGCTACTTCTCGCTCGCGCAGCGCCTCACCGCCTACAGCGGCGTTATGGGCGCGATCGCGGCCGAGAGGGAGCGGCGCAAGCGCGAGGGCGAGAGCGGGCATTCTGGGGCCGCTCAGGGCACGACGAGCGCCCCCGCTCGAGTGCCGGAAGAAGTCGCACTCGCTCAGCTTGCCGACGGATGGGTTGAGCACAATACCGAAGGGAACGAACCGTGAGCGTCACAGTCGCCGAGGGTGTAGTCGTCATCGACGCCGACGGCTCGGGCGTGCCCAAGAAGGTCGCCGAAGACATCGAGAGCAACTCGGGGCCGCTCGCGTCGGCCGGGCAAGGTGTCGGCCGGCAGATCTTCGGCGGCATCATCTCGGCCTACGCGGCGATCGGCGGAACTCAGGCCGTGCTCGGGTACTTCACGGATGCGATCACGGGCGCGAGCGACCTCTCGGAAACCCTCTCGAAGAGCGAGGTCATCTTCGGCAGCAACGCGCGCCAGATCGAGGCGTGGGGCGATACCGCGGCGACGACCGTCGGCATGTCGAAGGAAGCCGCGATC
>OFRB01000180.1_pt1 | contig 16867 bp, 24 predicted proteins | sample 1543021 | NCBI WGS metagenome assembly OFRB01 (sample SAMN07774230, study PRJEB24372) | wastewater metagenome | isolation source: Exp Tend CN 0WW | collected 2016-02
GCAGCAACGCGCGCCAGATCGAGGCGTGGGGCGATACCGCGGCGACGACCGTCGGCATGTCGAAGGAAGCCGCGATCGCGGCCGCGGCGAGCTTCGGCGACATGTTTACCCAGATCGGCTTCACCGACGACGCGGCCGCCGAGATGTCGAAGAGCGTCGTGCAAGCGGCCGCCGACCTCGGCAGCTTCTCGAACCTCGACACGGCCGACGTGACCGACCGGATCTCGGCGGCCTTCCGCGGCGAGTATGACTCGCTACAGGCCGTGATACCGAACATCAACGCGGCCCGCGTCGAGAGCGAGGCGCTCGCGATGACGGGCAAGACCGTCGCCTCTGAGCTCACGGCTCAAGAGAAGGCGGCCGCGGTGCTCGCGATCGTGCAGACCGACGGCGCCCGAGCGATGGGCGACTTCGCGCGCACGAGCGACGGCGCCGCCAACGCGGCGAAGATCGCGACCGCATCGCTCGAGGATCAGCAGCAGAAGCTCGGCGGGGTGCTTCTCCCGATCTGGAACAACTTCCTGAGCTTCGTCAATACGAGCGTGATCCCCGCCTTCTCCGAGCTCGTCACGTGGATCGGCGACAATAGCGACATGCTCGGCGGGCTCGCCACCGCGATCGGCGTCGCGACCGGCGTCTTCGTCGGGCTCAAGCTAGCCGTCGCCCTATACAACGGCGTCTCGGCGATCTTCAAGGCGTACCAGATCGCGAGCGCCGCCGCCACGGGCGGGCTCACCGTCGCGCAATGGGCGCTCAATGCAGCGATGAACGCGAACCCGATCGGGATTATCATCACTCTGATCTCGCTTCTCGTCGGCGCGATCGTCTGGGTCGCGACTCAGACAACCTTCTTCCAAGACGCGTGGGCATGGATGACCGAGATCATCGGCACCGCGTGGGAATGGCTCTGGACGAACATCCTCGAGCCCGTCTTCAACGCGATCGGCGCCGTCTTCGAGTGGCTCTACAACAACATCATCATGCCGATCGTCACCGGGATTATGATCCAGGTCGGCATCTGGGCCGCTATCTTCGAGTGGCTCTGGCAGACCGTACTATCGCCCGTCTTCGAGGCGATCGGCGCGGTCTTCACATGGATCTACGAGAACATCATCATGCCGATCGTCACCGGGATTATGATCCAGATCGGCATCTGGGGCGCTATCTTCGAGTGGCTCTGGAACACGATCCTCTCTCCCGTCTTCAACGCGATCGGCGAGATCTTCAATTGGATCTGGCAGAACGTCATTTCGCCGATCGTGAGCTACATCCAGCTTGCGATTCAGGCGGCCGGGCTCGTCTTCCAATGGCTCTATAGCTCGATCATCCAGCCCGTCTTCAATGCGGTCGGCACCGCGTTCAATTGGGTATGGAACACGATCATCCAGCCCGTCGCGAACTTCATCTCGGGCGCGATCACGAACGTCGGGAACACGATCCGATCCGTCTTCGGCGGGATCTCCGACTTCATCGGCTCCGCCTTCAACGCCGTGCTCGGCGTCGTGCGAGGCCCGGTAAATGCGATCATCGGCCTGATCAACGGCGTGATCGACGGCTTGAACAGCATCTCGGTCGACATCCCCGACTGGGTGCCGATCGTCGGCGGCCAGCACTTCGGGCTCAGCATCGCGAAGATCCCGATGCTCGCGACGGGCGGCAACGTGTGGCGCGAGGGATCCGCGATCGTGGGCGAGCGCGGCCCCGAGTTGCTGAACCTCCCCACGGGCGCGAGCGTGCACCCGCTCACGTCGTCGCAGCGGGAGAACCCGCTCGGCGGCGGGGGCGACGCCCCGCTCGTCGGCGGCGACCTCAACATCTACGAGGCCGAAGACCCGCTCGGCAGCGCCGGCCGCGTGGCGGCTGAGCTTCGGAAGTGGAGGAAGAAGTGAGCACGACGATCGAACTCATCTCGGCGACCGACACGATCACCTTCGCCGCCGCACCCGGCGAGGGCACGCCGTGGGTCTACAACAACTCAACGCTCGACGCTTGGTACGCGCTCGCCCCCGCCGACCCGAAGCCCTCGAAGCGGCCGAACGCGCACGGGGCTTACCGGCTCGGGCGGATCTTCACGAAAGAGCATCGGCCGATCGTCAACGGGCAGTACTACGGCGAGACCGCGGCCGACGCTCTCGAGGCGCGCAACCGACTCAACTCGCTCTTCGCTGACGGCTCGAGCATCACCATGCGAGTAACCGACGAGCTTGGTCCGACAACTCGCGAGGTTTGGCTCATCGAGTCATCGACGAGTTTCCACTACGACTTCGCGCACTTCCCGCTCGATCTCGTGCTCGTCGCCCCGGATCCGCGCCGCTACGGCCCGCTCGAGTCGGCGACCGACGGGATGCCCTCGGCAGGCGGGGGGCTCTTCTGGAACCTCGGCACCGCGCCGAGCGGCCTCTTCTTCGACTGGGGTGCCGAGGGCACTCTCGGGCAGGTCACTTTCACGAACGGCGGGAACGCCGCGACATTCCCGAGGATCGAGATCGGGGGCGCGGGCGGCTTCGATGCGGGCTTCCGCGTCACCGAGATCGAGACCGGCCGCGAGATCACCCTCGAGCGCGTGGTCAACGTCGGCGAGGTCGTGGTGCTCAACTCCCGCTCGCAGCGTGCGACGATCGGGCAGGGTGACGTGACGGCCTTCCTCTCTTCCCGGGATTGGTTCACGATCCCCGCCGGCGGCAGTCGGCGCTATCAGATCACCCCGCTCGGCTCGGTCACCGGCTCGCCGACGATCACCATCTACGCCGCCTCGGCCGACCTATAGGAGAATGAGACCATGGCACTCACGAGATCCTTCATCCGCAACGCGGCCACGACGCCGCTCGACGCCCGGCTTATGGACATGGCGAAGGTCGTCGCCAACGCCGACGGCTCGCCCCGTGTCGGCGTGCTCGGCGGCGCGAACGACTCGATCGTCGCCACTACCGCGACGATGAACGTAACGATCGCCGCGGCCGAGTTTGTCACGTCGAAGGGCAAGGCCGACGGCGTCGCGATCTTCACGAACGACGGTACCGTCAACGTGCCGATCGCCACGGCGCCCGCGAGTAACAGCCGTATCGATGTGATCTACGTGAAGCACAACGACAACACGACCGGCGACGCGAACTCGAACCCGATCTTCGCCGTCGCTCAGGGCACCGCGGCCGCGTCTCCCACGAAGCCCGCGATCCCGACGGGGGCGCTCGAGCTCGCAACGCTCCGCGTCTACGCCGGCACGACCGCCACGAACGGCGGATCGAACACGCTCACGAACACCTACCAAATGACCGCCATGCGGGGCGGGTGCGTGCACTTCCGCACTCGCGTCGACCTCGAGGCGTGGACGACGGCCGTGATTGGGCAGGACGCCTACGTCATCGCGAACCCGGGATGGGGCTTCGTCTATGCGAACAGTGCGTGGCTCGTGACCACGGCCCCGCCGACCCTCGGCACGATCACGCCCGACGGCAACGCGACGATGACGAATCAGCGATGCCAGCGCGACCAGAACGGCTACGTTGACATCAAGGGCCAGGGCAACCGAACCAACGGCACGAGCTACGCCGCGCAACTCATTATCGGCGTCGTGCCGGTCGGCTTCCGCCCTCAGCAAGATTCGCTCGCCGAGGTACTGACCTACGGCTCGGGCTCGCCCGCGTTCGCGACCGTCTTCTCGGCGACGGGGATTATCCAGCTGACCGCGGCAGCGCCGGCCGGTCACACCGTCGCCCGCTTCCAGTCGCGCTACTACGGGACGCCGTAACAATGGCCGGCGTATCCTACGCCCTCGTCAATTTCGTCACGGGCGGCCCGATCCTCGATCTCCCGATCAACGCGGGCGCATCGTGGGCGACGCAACTCAACCGCGGCGACGCGCTCTCGTGCGACATCGATTGCCGAGACCCCGACGCCCTTCGGCTCGACCTCCCCTCGGCGACCGAGCCGAAGAAAACGGTCTTGCTCGCCCGCACCGACGACGACATCGTGCTCGCGTGGGGACTCATCGATGAGCGCACGTGGAACGAAGACGACTACACGCTCTCGATCGACGCCTCGGGCGTGCTGACCAGCTACTTCGGACGCACGATCATCGGGCCCGCGAGTGCCCTTACCGCCCCGCTCATCGTCATCGACGGCGACGGCTTCCCCGTCGTCAACCCCGCGCTGAACACGAATCTCGCGGGCCTCTCGCTCGGCACGATCGGGAAGCGCCTCATCGAGCAGCGGCTCGCGTGGCCGGGCGCGCCGACCGCCTTCATCCTCCCGCCCGACGAGATCTCGACCAATGAGCGCAACTATCTCTTCGCGTCGCTCAAGACGATCGGCTCCGCGCTGACCGATCTCACCGGGGTCGAGAACGGCCCCGACTTCGCCTTCGACGCGCAGCGCGCCCCCGACGGACTCTCGCTCGAGTACCGCCTTCGGCACGGCACCGCGGCGAACCCGCGCATCGGAACCGACGCCGGCGTCTGGGCGCTCGACGAACTCACCCCGATTCAGGGGCTCAGCGTCACCGACTCGGGCGAGGATCTCGGCTCGACCGCGTGGCTCACCGCGGGCCGCACGAGCGGCGCCGCGCTCGTCTCCCGCGCTCACAACGCCGACCTCGTCGCCCTCAGCGGCTACCCGCCGCTCGATCTCGTCGACACCACGCACAACGACGTGAGCGTGCAAGCCACGCTCGACGCCTACGCGGCCGAACTCTCTCGCTGGGGCGGCTCGCTTACCCGCGACATGAGCTTCACCGTGCGGGCCGATGCGTCGCCAGGCCTCGGCCAGTATCGCCCCGGCGACACGATCACGATCGACGTTCCCGACGATCACCCCTACCTCACTCGCTCGATCCCGATCCGCATCACGTCGGTCTCCGGCGACGAAGAGGGGCTCGACATCAAGATCGGATGCGTGGTGCTCGATGCGTAACTCGAGGCAAGGGCAGCTTCCTACCGAACTCGCGTGGCTGATCGACGCGCTCGACGACATTCAGGCCCGGCTCAAGACGGTCGAGTCGCCGAGCGGCGAGGCGCTCTCGTCGACCGTCGCGAAGCTTCAATCACTCGTCGCCGACATTCAGGCGCAGCTAGACGCATGGGCCTCGGGCCGGTGGACGAACGCGCAGATCACCGCGCAGATTACCGCACTGATCAACTCGACCTTCGCCGGCAGCATCTCAGTCGGCGGCACGATCACGAGCCCGACGACCTACTCGACCGACATCGGCAGCATCCCGGGCTCGCACCGCACTCTCTGGGTGAAGGACTCCGGGCTATTCGGATTCGCCTCGTCATCGCGCGAGCGCAAGACCGAGATCCAGCCCGCCGACCTCGACCCCGCCGCGATCCTCTCGATCGAGCCGAAGACCTTTCGCTATCGCGAGGCGGTGCGCCGATGGGAAGAGATGCCCGAGGATGAGCGCGGCCCCGAGCCCGGCCCCGAGGTCGGCTTTATTGCCGAGGATCTCGACGACGCCGGCCTCGGCGCTTTCGTGTTCTACGATGAGAACGGGCGAACCGAGGGCATTGAATACTCGATGCTCGTCGTCGCTCAGCAAGCCGTGATTCGAGATCTCGCGGCGCGAATCGAGCGATTGGAGAGCGGCCAGTGAGCGAATCGAGCGGGCGCGAGCCGGGCGGCTGGGAACTCTTGCGAGCGATCCAGGGCATCAACGCACGGCTCGACGACTTCGCGAAGGGGTACGTCTCGGCCGAGGTCTTCGCGCTTCACGTCGAGCGCACTCGCGAAGTCGAGGCGGATCTCGCCAGCGAACGCGCCGCGCGCGAGAAGGCCGACTCGGAACTCCGGCAGGGCGCCGAAGAGCGTCGGAAGGCGGCCGCGCAAGTATGGACGTCGATTGCGCTCGCAGCCGTCGCCGTCGCCTTCTCCATCTTCGGCGGCTTCATACGTCAAGGATTGGGGCTACCGTGACCGAGCGGGCGACGATGAGACACGACCAGCAGGCCGACCGCGCGGCGAGATCGGCGCGGGCGTGGGGATGGATCGCCCGTGCGATCTTCGGCGTGCTCATCCTCGCGACACTCGGCTTCGGCGGCTACCTCACGGTCGCGAACACCGCGCTCCGCGACGAACTCGGCAGCGCCCTCGACGATCTTTCGGCATCGCGCGCCGAGACGACCGCGCTCTACGAGCAGCTTCGCGCACTCGGCGAGCGCCCCGTCGTCTCCCCCGGCGACGTGAGCGGCAGCGGGCAGGCCGGGACGCAAGGCCCGCCCGGCGTGCAGGGGATCCCCGGTGCTCGAGGCGAGCAGGGCGAGGCGGGCTCGCCAGGTGCTCGCGGCCCCGCGCCTTCCGCGGCCGAGCTTGCCGCGGCCGTCGCCGAGTATTGCGCGGCGAATGGCGATTGCCGCGGCCCTGCCGGCGCGCCCGGCGCAACGGGGCCGACCGGCTCGAGTGGTGCGCCCGGCCCGGCCGGTGAGGCGGGCGCAGCGGGGCCGGCGTGCCCGGCCGGGTACTCGCTCACCTACGTTTGGCTCTCGGTCGCGACCGAGCAGTTCGGCACCTTCTCGCGGCAAGCCGCCGCGATCTGCCAACCGACCCCATGAGAGGATCATCACCATGAACGCGAAGCACGCCCCCCGCACCCGAGCCGAAGCCCGAGCCCTACGCGCGGCAACGGCCGACGCCGCACGCCCGTGGTATCCCGCGCAGCGCGCCTTGCGCTCGATCGTCGGCGCGCTCGTCGTGCTCGTGCCGCTCGTCAACGGGCTCGCGGCCGCGACGATCGCCTACCTCAACTCGCAAACCGACGTTGCGATCCCGCCCGTCGTCTTCGTGTGGCTCAACGCGATCGTCGCCGCGACGGCGCTCGTGATCGGCCTCGTCTCCCGACTCATGGCGGTGCCCGGCTTCAACGCCTTCCTGACGCGCCTCGGCCTCGGCACCGCGCCGAAGTCGGCGATCGTCATCGACGAGGAAGCTCGCCTCGCGTACGTCGCCCCCGACGAGAACGTCACCGCCCCCTAAAACGGCGGGTCGCTGTCCGGTTCGCACCAGACGCGCCAGACCCCACGCTTCCCCGGCACGGCTTGCGAGCCCGCGGGGATAACGTGGGGTCTCGTGCATTCGCCGCTCTCCGCGCCCTCCCCGCCCCGCTCGCGGCCTTTGAGGGGCTTCCGCGTCGTGACGAGCGCGTCGACCTCTTCCGACGCGCGAGAGGGGCTTCCAGCACTTTCGACGGGGGCAAGCCTCGGTTGCGCCTCGGGCGGGATCCACGACCCCGACGCCGGCGGCGTGTTCATGTAGTGCCAGAGAGCGACGGCCATGGCGAGGGAATCCCACGCCGAGCCGAGCAGATCGTGATTGCAGCGCGAGCAGAGCAGCCCGCGCACGGCGCCGCTCTTGTGATCGTGGTCGACGGCGAGGCGCTTCGATCTCGGCCGGGCGCGGCAGATTGCGCACTTCCCGCCTTGCGCCTCGAGCAGCTTCTCATAATCGGCGCCAGTGATCCCGTACGTCTTTTCGATCGTCGCGGCGTGGGTCTTCGCGGACGCGCACGCCCGGCACTGAGTGGCGCTCTTCGCGAAGTCTTCGAGGTCTCGGAAGCTCTGGCACCCGGCGCACCACGACGTGCCGCTCGGGGCTTGCGCCTCGATCTTCTTGGTGCGCTTCATCCGAAGATCCTCGGGCACCATGGCGAGGCGACGCCGGGCCGCCGCTACTTGATCGCCGATCGGCTCGTGCCGAAGCTGGCAGGTCAGGCAGCGGTGACGGCCCGGCACCTTGGGGCGGCGGGCGCACTCTTTGCAGGGTGCGGCGGCCATGTCAGAGTGGGAAGGTCACGAGCGGATCGTCGCTCTCGTCGTCGCACTCGAGATGGATCGCGCCGTCGTCGGTCATGACGATCTCGTCGAGCCCCTCGTCGATCGCGCCACCGCACTCCGCGCAGAGCCCGCCATAGCGGGCGACGAACGGCTTACGCTTCCGCATCGCTCTCGCCCCTCGCTGAGGGCTTCACGGTCGCGACCTTCGCCTCGATCGTGATTCCGCCCGAGAAGTCGGGGTGCTCCCCGATCGTCACGGCGCACCGCTCGAGCACGTTCCCGCCCTGCGCGTCGAGCCGCGTGAGCGCCTCGCCGACGTGGAAGGCGACGAGGTCGACGAGGTTCGCGCCCTTCGACGCCGCGGCGATGAGAGCGTCGCCGTCGATGACGACTCGATCCATCATCACGACGCCGGCCGACTTGAGCGCGCGGCGTTGCTTCCGCGCGGCGCTCGCCCGGCTCATGACTTCTTCCCCTTCTTCTTCGCGGGCTTCTTCTCGAGGTCGCGCAGCGCGTCGAGCGCGTTCGCGGGCGGCGTGAAGTCGTCCTCGGGGTCGTCGTCGTCACCGACCTTGGCCGGCGGGTCGACATCGACCGGCGCGAAGTCGCGCACGACGAAGCGCTTCCAGTACCGGCGCGTCTCGATGACCGTCCCCTCGTCGAGCGGATCGTCGAGAGTCACGTCGACCCACGCTTCGCCCTCGCTGAATCCGAGTCCGGCGACGGTCCCGCCGATCGGCGAGATGTCTTCCTCGCCCGCGTGAACGAGTACGCGATCGCCTTCGACGAGGAAGTCGCGCGCGTGCGACGCGGCCGCGGCCTCGTCGATCGCCACGTCCTCGGGGTCGTCGGCGAAGATCGCCTCGCCCATCGCGAGCGCCGCCTCGGTGCCGAGCGTGCGTAGCGAAGCGGCGATGTCGAGCAGTGCGCCCGCGGTGATCTTCGCAATCGCCTCGCGCCGAAGCGACTCGCTCGACATCGCGCCGACGCTCCGAAGCTCCGCCGCCGCGGCGTCGATGTCGATGACGCCGTCGTTGTCCATGTTCTGCATTGTCTATCCCCTTCTGAGAGACGGAAGGGGCGCCGCCGAGTCGACGACGCCCCGAGATCCGAGAGCTACTTCTTGCCCTTCTTGCCCGACTTCGCCGAGCCCTTCGACTTCTTGCCGCTCGGCTCGTCGTCGCCCTTACCCTTCTTCGCGCCCTTCTGGGCGAAGGGGTCGAGGCTCTCGAGGTAGGCGCGGGCGATCTTGATGTCGTCGGCGTCGGCGTCTTCGAGCTCCCAGTAGTACCCGCCGCCCTGACTCTTCGCGCCCGAGGTGTCCTCGGTATTCTGCAAACGGCCGAGCACGCGGCGTTCGCCGATGTACCCGCGCAGCGCGCCCTGAACGTAGCGCTGGAAGACGTAGACCTCTTCGTGCTCTTCACTCTTCTCGGGCTTCTTCTCGTTGAGCACGACGACATCGGCGACGACGATCATCTGCTTCTCGCCGTTCTGTCCGGCCTTGCCGAACGCGGGCACTTCCTCTTCGCGCAGCGGCGTGAAGAGCATGAGCTTCCCGCGGGTGTCGTCGTCGGCCAACTTCCAGCCGTCGCCACCGGCCGGGGCGTCGCTCGGCTTGCCGAACTCGTCATTGTCGACGGCGGGCTTGCCGCCCTTCTTCTTGCTCTTATCCTTCGCCATGGTCTTGGCCTTCCTCTTCTGAGTTTCGACGCCTCGGTCGAGGTCGTCGTCTTCGGTAGCGCCGAAGTGTAAGCGAGCCGATCGCCGCCCCGTCGAGGGCCAGCGCCACCTACGGCGATCGGCTCGGTCTGTTAGTCGGCTCTCTCGGGGCGGTCGATCGCGATCGTCATGATGCACCCGCCCTTCCGGTTGCCGAGATCGCTCATCTTGAACGGGATCATGTTGCCGCGCACGATGTATTCGGCCGGGAGAAGCGCGGCCGCCTCGACGAGATCTCGCAGATCTCCGAGGGTAACCGTTCGCGACTCGGTGCTCGAGTTGTCGACGTGCGGCAGGTTGTCGACGGCCATGTCACGCCACCCTTCGAAAGACCGGGCGACCGTTGCCGGCGGGGTCGATCGCCCACGAGTCGAGCTTCCATCCCGCCCGCTCGATCGCCTCGATCGAGACCGCCCATGTGTCGACGCCGCTCGCGAGGCCCGACGCTTTCGGCAGCACCGGGCAGCACACCGAGCGGCCTTCCTGAGCAGCCACGGCCGCGGCCGCGTAGGCCGATGCGTCGACGGCCTCGCTCGCTTTCTGCTGGAATCGCACGCCCACGATCACACCTCACTCTCGGCCGCGAGCTCGTCGAGCACGTTGACCTTGAGGTCGATCGCCCGTTTGCCTTCGTTGCGCCACGACCGAACCTCGGCCGCGAGCTTATTGCCGCGACGGCCGAGCGTGAGGTCGGCGACGTGGATAGTCGCCCGGCCCTCGCCGGCGGGAAGGTGGAGCAAGATCCCCTTCGTGCGGTCGAGCTTGAGATCCTCGCGCTCGTGCGTGTTGAGGTCATATCCCTTCGCGCTCGAGTACATCTCGAGTTGCTGGGCGATCTTCCCCTGACCGTAGTCGACGCGGCCCGTCTTGATATCGAGCACGCGGCGGCGTGCCCTCGTCTCGCCGGGAAGCTTCACCATGACGACGCGATCGAGGCGGCCCGCGACCTTGAGCTCGTCGTTCACGACAACGCGCTCGGTCTCGATGATCTTCGCGCCGAGACGACGGATCGCGTCGGCGTACGCCTCGACATCGGCCATGTCAGCGGGGGAGATCTCGCCGGCGGTGAGCAGGTCGCCGACGGCCGTGATCCCCTCGCGGTCGTGCAGATCGCAGAGCGCGTGAATATCGGTGCCCTTCGTCGCTTTCTCGCGGCCGCCGCCGATCTCGAAGACCTCGTCAGCGAGCGCGTTGAGCGCCTTCTTGAACTCGGCCCACGCGCCGTTCACGATCGGCCCGAGGGTACCCGGCTCGAGCTTCCCCTTGCGGTCGGCCTTCCGGGCTTTCGAGATCTTCACGTCACGATTGTGCGCGAGCGCTCGGATCCGATCGGTCACGGTATCCGACGAGTCGGGCCCGTCGGCCGCGGCGACGCCTTCGAGAAGGATCCGCATCTTCCAGTCGGTGAGCGCGGTCGTGTCCTCGAGGCACGCGATATACGTCGTCACGCGAGTGTAGCCGACGAGCTTACCGTCGCTCTCGCGCTTCACCTTGTACTGCCCGTTGCCGTTGGTCTCGAAGTCGGTGCGCGGCGCCTCGCTCGGCTGAGCGAAGGTCTCGCCGCCCGCGACCGCCTCGGCCGACCCGGCCTCGAAGATCCGCCCGCCCTCGGTCTCGACCTCGTCGACGACCTGAGTCTTCTCGGCGGCTTCCTTCTCGGCGCGTTTGCGCCATTGGTACTCGACCTCGGTCTCGCCCTCGAGTGCGTCGGCGTTGTGAGCGAGCCCCGCGCCGGGCGCGGCCTTCTCGCGGGCCTTCCGCTTCGCCGTGACGCGAGCCTTGATCTCGTCGTCGGTCTCGGCGTCGGCCTTCGCGCGCCGTGCATCGCGTGCGGCGTTGAGTTTCTCGCCCTCGGCGCGCAGCTTGTCGAGCTCGGCCTCGGCCGCCTTGCGGGCCTTCGGCTTCGCGGTCTCGTCGTCGACGATCGCGCGCAGCTTCCCGACGTGCTCGAGATGCGCGAGATGTTTCGAGGTCTTCTCGCTCGTCTCCGGCTCGGGGGTCGGCTCCGGGGCGACCGGCGCCTCGGCCTCGATCGTCATCTCGCCGATCGGCTCGGCAGCGGGGGCGGGCTTCTTCTTGCCCTTCTTGCCCTTCGCCTTCTTCGCCTTCTTCTCGGCGCGACGCTCGAGCTCGGCGCGGATCTCGGCCTCGCGCTCTTCGAGCTTGCGGCGTTGCTTCTTCGAGAGCTTCGCCTCGGCGTCGCCCTTCTTCGTCTTCTTCTTTCCCATGGCACTGGCCTCTCTTCGGGGTGTGGATATGTGGATAGATCGGGGGATTACCGGGCGCGCCCGGCCGGATGATGCGCCCGCGATCGACGCTGACGCTCGACATCCTTCGCGCGCCAGTACCCGGCCGCGTGGCCGAGCATGAACACAATGCCCGAGATGAGCGCCACGGCGCCCGCCGCCTCGAGATCGGTGAGCACGATCATCAGAGCTTCCCCTCGTCGATCGCGGCGCTCGCCGCCTTCGGGTCGAGCGGCTGAATCAGCAGCGCTACGTTGCCAGCGCGTCGCGAGATGAACCACGCCGACTTGCCGGACTCCATCCCCGCGCGAGCGAGCGATACTCGCACGTTTCCGAACTCGGTCTTGCCGCGCCCCGTGAGCACGTCCTCGGGGTGCCTCAGCTTCGCGGCCGCGGCGAACGCGAGGACGCTCACCGGCTCGCCGGCGACGATACCGTTGACGTGCTCGTCCGACTCGGGGAAGAGTCGACCGATCGGCGGGAAGGTCGAGATGCGATCCGCGCCCGGCAGGCGGGCCGGGAACGAACGGAAGTTATCGGCACCGTCGCCTACGTTCATGTCAACGACGCCCTCGAGCGGGCCGACCGTGAGCATGACGACCGGGAGATCGGCGCTCGCGCCCGGGGCGCGCTTCGCCGCGAGAGCGGCTCGGCGCAGCGTGTCGGCGCTCACCGTGAAGTGGTCGAACACGTGCGCGTCATCGGGCTCGTGCAGCAGGTCGAAGCGGATGCGAGCGGCGATGTAGCGATCCGTCGCATAGGCGGTGACGGTACGGTCGACGACCTCGATCCGAACGTGCTCGAGTACGGCCGCATCGCTCGAGCCGGGTCGCGGTGCGATCGCGCCGAGCGAGGCGAGAGAGTTGAGCTCCGCAAAGTTGAGATAGATCGTCATGAGACGGGCCTTTCGGGTAGTGACTGGCTGACACGAATAACGCTAGTGGTTCGCTACTAGCTTGTCAACCCCGGGCGCTTCTCGGTGTGCCAGTGATTCACGGCGAGCGCCGAGCCGCGCAAGGCGGCCTCGTGTTGCGACCGATGGACGGCGAGCATCTTCGCCTCATCGTCGGCGACCGCGTCGGGGATGCCGCCATGGAAGAGCGCGAGATGCGCGGCGATCGTCATGATGTCGACGGGCGGCACGTAGAAGCCGGCCCTGGGATCGCCGGTCTCGCCGACGAGACGCGCCCCGAGAATCTCGTCGAGCTTCCGCTCGATCCGATCCGAGGGCGTCTCCCACGGCGAACCCGTCGCCGGGGCGGGCGGCTTCGTCTTCTTTGGGTTGCCCGGCGCGAGCCCGCCCGTCGAGTTCGGTCTCGCGGTCTGCTCGCTCTTCTTCGCCCATCGCCGTTGAGCGCCGTCGCGATCGCGCAGCGGGTCGCGCTCCCCGGCCTTCGCCGTGCGCTTCACCTTGTCGGCGAGCTTCACGGTTGACTCGGCTTTGCGTCCCTTGTGCTCGACGACGACCGTCGCCTTCTTGCCCTTCGGCTTGATCTTCGCGACGATCCACTCGCGGCCACCGAGCTCGACGGCGTCGCCCTTCTTGATGTCGGCCCACGTCTTCTTGCTCACGTGCCCGACTCGATCCAGCATGCGAGCGCGTAGTCGCAATCGACATCTGTCCAGCCCATCGGTACGAAGACGGCGACTGTCTTCTCGGCGCGCGGGAAGCCGAGATGCCGGCGGTCGTACGTCATGGTCGCCAGCCCCGCCGAGGCGTGCGGCTGGATGCCGGCGCGCGCCGCGTTCGCGTAGTCGATGATCTCGGGCGGCTGGGGGATCGGCGCCGTGATCGTGCGTAGCGTCACGTCGACCTCGTGGCGCTGGCCGTGCCACGGCCCGCCGAGGAAGAGAATCGGGGCGGGGGTGCGGTGCCTAGTCTTCGGCATGGCTGGGCCTTTCGGTTACTCGTCGGATGCGCGCCTCGATGAGGGGCCAGTATTTCGGGGTGACCTCGACGCCGATCGACTCGAAGCCCTCGAGGTAGGCGGCCTCGAGCGTCGTGCCCGATCCGGTGAACGGGTCGACGACGCACCCGCCCGGCGGCGTGACGAGTCGAATCAACCAACGCATGAGCGCGAGCGGCTTCACGGTCGAATGAGCAACGTCACCGACGACCGGGCGCTCTGACTTCGGCGCCTTCGCGACGTAGAAGAAACGCGACGCGCCGCCCGTCACGCCCGTCTGCTCATCGAGCGCCGCGGCCTGATCCCCGTCGAGCGCGACGTTCGCCGGCCAGCGGCCCGCGTCGCTACCGGTCGTGTATTCCGCAGCGAGATTCCCTCCGTGGTAACCCATCTCAGCACGATACGTAGTAACCGTGCTTTCGCCCGCGATCCGCGTCGCGTCGATATTGAGGGCGCCGGTCCCGTGCGCGAGGACGTTCGCGGCGACCGTCTTCTCGCCGAGCGGCTTACGCGCTACGACGATCGGCTCGAAGGCGGGTTTGAGCGCGGTCCCCCAGCCCTCCCACTCGCGCGCTGCGTCGGTGGCGGGAATGTCGCCGTCGACCTCGATGAAGCCGTTTTCGCGAGCCTCTTGCATCCATGGCCGATCGTTACCGGCGTTCGCCGAGTACGCCGACGCGGCGCCCGTCTTGCGCACCTTCTCGCGCTGCGCGCCGGCGGCCTTGTCGATCGCCTTCGATACGTCCATCGACTTCGGGAACCCGGACCCGTATAGCCACGCGACCGAGTCGCGGATCTCGAAGCCGGCAAGGCGGATAGAGAACGTCATAAGGTCGAACGTGCGCGAGCCGGCGAATGCGAGAAGGTGACCGCCCGGCAGGAGTATTCGCATGACCTCATCCCAGACGGCGGGCGGCGGCACGAAGCTATCCCACGCCTCGCCCATGAACCCACGCCCCTCGGGAACGAACGCGCGATCGCCGCTCAACCATCGAGCGAGCGCCTCGTTCGCGTGCTTTGGGTCGGTGTTCGCGAGGCCGTACGGTGGGTCGGTAACGACGGCGTGTACCGACTCGCTGGGGATGCGCCGAAGCTCGGTCAGACAGTCGCCGCGCAGCAGTAGCGGGGGGAGTGGCGCGCTCATGCCGTCGGCTCGCTCTCGTCGACGATGACCGGCTCGACGATGCACGGCGCGTTGACGTGCCGCACGAGCGGCTCGCGGCGGCGGCGCATCTCGGCGAGGATCTCGTCGCGATCGAGGTCGAGCGCCGGGGCGAGCCCGCGCTCTTCGCGCAGCTTCGCCGAGACGGCCGCGATCGCGAGATCGTGCCGGGCGTACTGCCCGAGGAAGTGTGGCCGCTCCGCGTCGCGCAGCACCCACGGCGAGCGCGTGCTCCGCCCGGCGTCGCCCCTGAGGCGACGGATCGTAAAGCGGCTCACGACAGCTCACCCCGCTTCGCCGCCTCACAGAGAGCACGAGCAGCGTTTGAGTTGATGCACTTACCCTCCTTGCTGTAGACAGGGCGGTAGTCATCGAACTCTCGATCGATCAGGGCGGCCACCTTCTCGGGGTCGAGCACGATAACAGGCGCGGGTGCAAGCTCGGTCACCGCCCGCTCTAGCTCGAATAGGCTCGTGAGGCGATCCAGCACGGCAAACAGCAGAGGGCGCTCCTCGGCATAGCAGGGCTTGAGAGCCGGGTGATCTGCTACCCGCTCCCATGCAATCACTCGCTCGTCAGAATCGGGGTCGAGCACCGGCTGAGCAGCGAGAGCGTCAGCAGCCTCGACCCGAAGCTCGCGTTCAGCCTTCATCTCGCGCGACGGGTGCGGGCGGCGCATCTCGCCGTTGCCGTAGCAGCGCTTTCCCGGCTTTGCCCCGCATTCCCCACACCTCGCGTCGAGAGGGTTGATGCTTCCAGTCAGCCGCGCGATCAGCTTCTCGCGGTCGAGTCGGCTCATCGCGGCCGCGTGCTCGATCGCGCTCATGCGAGCACCGCCTCGCGGGGGTCGAGCGTCTCGACGGCGGTCATGCTCGGCAGCGGCGTTGACGATCGACGATCGTGTTCGACCGCCTCGCGCATCGCGTCCTCGGTCGACCAGAATGAATGAAGCTCGGTCGGGGCGTGCTCGCCCCCGCCGTAGATGAAGCAAGGAGAAGTTGACATGGTGGGCCTTTCGGTTAGTGGCTGACTAGTAGTAGCATAGCGGGTATGACGAACAACGCAACCCCGCCCCCCGCTCGCCCCGGCCGCCCCGCTCGCGGGAAGAAGTACCCGGCCTCGATCGCCGTCATGCTCACGACTGAGCAGCGCGCGCAAGTCGACGCCGTGGCGAAGGTCGGCGACCTCACGCTCGGCGAGACCGTGCGGCGCTTGCTCGAGGTCGGCCTCGCGCTCGATGCGGCCTACCTCGCCGACCCGCCGCTCGAGTCTGATGTCGCGAAGCTCGCGGTCGAGGCCGGCGTCGAGACTTCCGACGCGCTCGGCACGATGCTCCGCTTCGCCGTACGCGAGAGCGCGCGCCGCACGGCCCGCAACGGGAAGATCGCCGAGGGCGTGGCGCGCAGTCTCGGCGAAGCCGGGTACGCGATCGACGGCGTCGAGGTCGGCAACGTCTCGATCAGCGCCGGCTAGGCGCGCCACCGCCACCGCACGATCATCTCATTCGATGCTCGAGCGTCGACGATCATGACCTCGAGCTTCGGGTGCGCTTCCATGTAGTTCTTCACCGCGTCGCGGAACGCCTCGAGCACCGGCATCTCAACCTCGACGAGAAGCTCGAAGGGAAGCCGGCGCTCGCCGACCGGCTCGACGAAGAGCTCGGTCCCGCCGACCGGCTCGCGAACCTCGATACTGTCGCTCATGACTTCGCCCTTCTCTCGAGATCCGCGAGGGTCGCCGCGTCGAGCTCGGCCTCGCTGGGGATGTGTTGCTCGTCGACGAAGCGCACGCCTCGCCATGATGTCGTGACGCTCGGCAGCTTCTTCGCGGCGAACACCGAGCCGGGCCTCGAGGGGCGCAGCTTTGCCGACCACTTCACCGGCTTGCGCTCGACGCCGTCGAAGCTGACGTGCCCGCCGAAGCGCGAATTGATCGTTTGCTGAGTCCAGCGGCGATGACCGCGGCGCTCGAGCCATGAGTTGAAGTCGTCGGCGAGGTCGGCCGCCGAGATCCCGTACTCGTCATCGCGCACGATCCGCTCGCGCACGTAGGCGAGGACCGGGTCGG
>OFRB01000185.1_pt1 | contig 16462 bp, 26 predicted proteins | sample 1543021 | NCBI WGS metagenome assembly OFRB01 (sample SAMN07774230, study PRJEB24372) | wastewater metagenome | isolation source: Exp Tend CN 0WW | collected 2016-02
GTCTGCGGCTTGCGCCATCAGTGCTGGTGCAAGGCTTGTACTAGCGTATGCACGCAGCCGTTCAATCAGTTCTTTTCTCATTCTGTACTCCAAAGTGAATAAACCGGCACCGGACGAACGCATTCGCGTTTGACTAGCTTGCTAAAAATCATCCCACACTTGGCTAAGTGCCACAGAACGTGTTCCACGGACTTGTGCCTACGATCAATCTCCAGAGAGATTTCCAGCGCAGTGCGTGGCTTTCTGTCGGCCAGCAACGAGAAAATCTGACTCTGCAATATCGGAGGTCTTCCTGTCAGCTTTGATCCTTTCGGTTCATTCTGTTTCGGCTCAGGAACGGGTGCAAATGCGGCGGCGACTATGAAAGGATTAACCCCACCAACAAACGTTGTTTTGCAGTTATGCGCGGCTCTGGTTAGCATGATGCAGATCCAAAACAATAGCCGATTGTTCCGCTGATTAGCATCAATGCGACATAGATCGCAACTTCATGCAGCCACGCCTTGCGATACAACTCGCAGGCTTCCTCAAGTGAGTATGGGTTCACGATAGATCCTTGATTTGTTGTCTTAGTTCTGCGTTTTCTTCACGCAGTTCATTTACGATTTCAGCAACACAGTCATTTACGAACTGCGTCATGTATCTGGCACTTGTAAGTGCTCTAGTTCTATGAAAATCGCCCCAATCCACTATCCCTAGCCACTCGCCCTCATGGGGACACCACTCGTAGCGGTAGGTGAATTTGTGCTCTGCGTCGATAGTCATTCCAACACCTCAATCAGTTTCTGTAGATAGTGGATAGCCTTCTTGATCTCCTGCTTGCACTCGTCTTTTGCACCCATACGCATGATGTACTTCAGTGCATTACCACGGTGAAATCCAATCTGCTGCTCCCGAGTCCATGTGTCAATCACATCCCAAGGCTCCACCTTCTGGTTCAGGTAGTGATTACCTCCGATTTGTGTTTCAATGGCGCTCATCATGGATTCACACCATCTTTCATGATCTCCAATCTTTCACGATTTGCTCTTACGGTACATAGACGCTGGTGAATACGCACAAGCATAGATACACGCTTGTAGATTGATCGCTCTTCAGTCAGCAATGCCTCAAGCTGCTGCTCTGTCAGTTCGTTAATCTGACTTTGGAACGTTCGCCAAGTTAGCATGGATTTTTTCCTCCAGTTGGTTGATGTTTTTTACTACCTTGTTATAGGCGCGAGTAGCACTGTTGCTGGTGCGCTTACGCATCTTCAACTCGTACTTAGCGGCCTTTAACTTTGCCTTGAGTGATGTAATTCGTTTCATGTCCAAAAGTTTAGCACAAGTTTTCATATTGTCCAACTTATTTTTTCATCATCAAGACTGATGATTCAACGCCATCAATGACAATCCAGCCGTCCTGCAGCTTTTGCAATATGCCGTCCTTTATCAACTTGGTGCGTCTGTTGTCTTCTGTGCGCTGGTTGAGTTCGTTCTGATCGCAGTAGAGTTTCATGGCTGACCTCGAAAGATATGGCGATCCACCAATATCCTCGCAACCTGACGCGAACCATGCTTTCTCGAACGTGTCTAGCGGCCTTGCCTTGACTTGTGAATCCTTTGGCGGATTCTTTCCTTCCACCACCACGGCGCTGGTGACTGGCTCGCCATCCTCATCAAACCAATCGGGTATTTCCACCGATTCCAGATCGACGTAGACCGGCTTGACCATCTCGGCGTCTTTGCTCTTGCGCTGGATGATTTGGATTGACTGGTCATCTTTGCTTGGGACAATGCTCACTTCAATGTCCAATGCGCCGCGCCATGCGCTTGAACCTCGCGCTCGGTGCTGCGCATCTTCAGATACACCAGTATGGTGTACCAGGATCACGCTGCACTGGAATTCATGCATCAATGCAGCACAGGCATCAAGCATGGTCTTGGCGTCTTGTGCGCTGTTCTCGTCACCAAGCAGGAACCTGTGCAAGGTATCCACAGTGATGACATCAGGGCGTATCTTCAGATGGCGTATTGCTTCAACTACCTTCTTGTAACCGTCTGGTGTGTTGAGATCACAACCGGACTTTGATACCCACAGATCGCAATCAAACACCTCATTGTGGTGCATCCACGCTGCCAAACGCCCCTTCAATCCGTGGTGTCCTTCACCTGCTAGATACACCACCTTTCCGTGCTTGGTCTTGTGCTTGAACCATAGTGGCTTGCCTGCTGCTATGTGCATCATCCAATCTAAAACTACAAAGGTTTTTCCTCCCCCGCTCGGACCGTGCACCATGACCAGTGCCTGCTCTTGCAGCCATCCTTTTACAAGCCATGAGATTGGTGCTGGTTTGGACGCGAAGTCAGTGCATCTGACCAAGTATTCAGCCGACACTGGTGGACTAAGCAACAGAACCAGATCATTACCAGCTTGCACGTAGTCATTGGCGTCACCAGATTCTGGTGTCATGACCATCCTGACGCCATGCTTGGCACTGGCCTGCTCGGCGTACCTTTGTCCTACGCCAGATGCATCGTTGTCAGCCACAATGCAAATGTCTGCGTATTTGTACTGATCTTTGATGATGCCAGCCACAGGCACAAGATTGCTGGCGCTGTATGCCACGATACAAGGGCAACCAGTCTCTTCGCTGACAGTTGCAGCAGTAGCGAATCCTTCTGCTATGTAGATCGTTCCTGGCTCATCCAGTGAGCCTATGACCCAGTACATAGACCCAGTGGCACCACCATCGTGGTATTTCTTGGCACCATCTGCTGTGATGTACTGAAGGCTGGACAATTCACCATCAGCAGAATACAGCGGGACAATCAATCTTCCGTCACCAGTGATACGTGCTCCATGAGTTTCAATTCCCTTGCGCTCAAGATATGGATGCTCTGCACTTGCCGCTGCTGCCTGTGACCAGATGATCTCCACTGTGTTGGTGGCTACCTCGCGCTTCTTTGCTATCTCTGCATCGCGCTGTGCCTTGGCCTCTGCCATGCGCTTGGTCAGCGCCATTGACTCGGCTACTGTCAGTGATCTGCCAATCTCGGCCTGCCAAGTAAGTTCAACGCCAAGACGCCAACAGCCGAATCTTCCCGCTGGAACACCATCAGCGAAGGCGATATACCATCCTGGCTTGTCATGGCCTTTGTCACCCTTGGTTCCGCTGTTGAAACGGTGCATCTTCCCGTCAAGCCTGATGTCATCTGGCGGCTTTATGCCAACCTCAAGCATGGCATGTCTTAGTTGATCCTCTGGTGGTAGTGTTGGTTTAGGTTGAGGTGGCGACCACTCTCCACCAAAGATGTGCGAAATATCTGACATTGAAAAATACATTTCTGTTAAAAAGTGTTTGACACTGTATCATAAACCTGTGCTACAATGCAATCACGCAACAACCTGAATTCCAGACCGTTGCTACAACCGGAGGCCACATGGCTATACAACTGAAGAAAACGGGCACACTTGCCCAAAACGGCGTCAAGTTACTTGTTTATGGAGCTGCTGGCGCTGGAAAAACAACGCTTATCAAGACGCTTCCTGATCCCATCGTATTGTCAGCCGAAGGTGGACTTCTGTCTATCCAATACGCCGACATTGAATTTATCGAGATTGGATCAATGGCTGACCTGAAGGAAGCCTATGAGTGGGTTTCGCAATCTGACCACAAATCAATCGCGCTGGACAGTATCAGCGAGATCGCTGAAGTGGTGCTTAACCATGAGAAGAAGGTCAACAAAGACCCACGTGCCGCATATGGTGCGATGGCTGACCAGATGGCTGAGATCATCAGAGCTTTCCGCGACATCACCGGACGCAATGTCCTGATGACTGCCAAGCTGGAAAAGACTCAGGACGAAATGGGCCGTGTGCTTTACAGCCCATCAATGCCTGGTAACAAGACCGGGCAGGCATTACCTTACTACTTCGATGAGGTACTAGCACTGCGTGTTGAGCGTGATGCTGAAGGTGCAACCCAACGTGCGCTGATGTGCGACTCTGACGGACTTTGGCTTGCCAAGGATCGCAGTGGCAAGTTGGGCGCTTGGGAAGCCCCAGACCTTGGCGCAATCATTGCCAAGATTGGCGGTGCATCATGACTTATAAAGTAATACAAAACTACAAGAATGACAGTAGTGTAGAAATTCGTTCTTCCTACACCATGCTAGGCGATGCGTATATCTCCATTAAATCAGACGATGACGGTGTAATTTTTTCGCACCATATGAATGGTCGTCAGGCAATTGAAATGGCTCACGCGTTGCTTGATGCTGTGATTGAAATCCAGAAAGGTTGTGCCGAATGAGTGCATCAGTCGGACTTATCGCCTTGTGGACAGGTGAACTGTGCGCCAATGTTGAGCACATGAAAAGCATGTCGATACACCAGATGACAGATGCTGACCTTGACCTGTTCGACAAGTACGTCAAAAACGCTGGCTACGCACTGGCATCTATTGCCAAATACGTCACCGAACAACAGGAACAATCATGACTATTTACCAACGCTGGATCGCTGCAAAGCAGCTTGAGGCTGCAGCTATTGAAGATCGCCGAGAGCTTGAGGATCGAATGATTAAGGAATCAAATATTCCTTCCGACTTGAATGGAACCAAGAATTTCATTGCACTCGGATACAAGATCAAAGTCGAAGGACGTATTAATCGCAAGGTTGACGCTGACAAGCTGCAAGAGATTGCAGCAGAGGCTGGCCTTACAGAACACCTTTCCAGCCTATTTCGCTGGAAGCCCGAAATCAATTCAAAGGTATGGAGCGCTGCTGATGAAGCAGTGACCCGTCCTTTGCTTGATGCAATCACGTCCACACCCGGGCGTCCAACTTTCACAATTACTAAGGATGAATAATCATGGCTTTTTTAGATCAAGAATTTAACGTTGAATCCATGCCTGTTGGCAACGGAAACTTTGACCCGCTGCCTGATGGCTGGTACACAGCGACTATCAGCGGTGCTGAACTGAAGGCAACCAAGGCTGGCGACGGCGAATACATTGCCGTCAAGTACACCGTGACTGGACCTACGCATCAAGGCCGGGTTGTGTTCGGAAACCTGAACATCAAGAATCCAAGCCAGAAGGCAGAGGAAATCGGACGCCAGCAGTTACGAGAAGTGATGCTTGCAATCGGTTTGCCAAAGGTGCGCGACACAGACCAACTCATTGGCGGTCAACTGTCTATCAAGCTGTCTGTTCGTACTGGCGAGTATGCCGGTAACGAGGTGAAGGGTTACAAGGCTATTGGTGGTGCTCCTGCACTTGCTCAAGCCTATGCTGCTCCTGCACCGAACTCAGCGCCGGCCAAGTCTGCTCCACCGTGGGCTAAGAAGTAAGCAAAAAAATACCCCGGTGGTAAAGCCGGGGTAGTCAATTATCAACAACCAAGGTGGGCACATGAAAATACCCGAACGCGATATTACCATCACTTCTCTGATCGACAAAGCACACGAAGCAAAGAAAGAACTTCCACGCCCACACATGGGCTGTAGTGGCCTTGGTCATTACTGCGACCGTTGGATCTGGCTGTCTTTCCGGTGGGCAGTGCAGCCTGAGTTTCCAGGCAGAATCAAACGTCTGTTCCGTCGCGGCCACAATGAAGAGGCCACCATCATCAGTGACCTTCGCGCTATAGGAATGTCCGTCACACAGTCACAGTTGGCAATTGACCTGGGATGTCACGTTTCTGGAAGTCTGGATGGTATCGGTCAAGGCATACCGGAAGCACCAAAGACTGAGCATGTTCTGGAATTCAAGACGCACAGTCTGAAGTCATTCAATGACCTTGACAAGAATGGCGTACTGAAATCAAAGCCTATGCACTTCACCCAGTGTCAGCTATACATGCATGGCACTGGATTGAAACGTGCGCTGTACCTGGCTGTATGCAAAGACAACGACGAAATCTATACAGAACGTATTGAATATGACAAGGAACACGCCAAAAAGTATATTGATCGAGGTCACCGGCTGGCGCTGACTGACAGGTTGCCACCACCTATCAGCACTGATCCTTCATGGTTTGAATGCAAGCTATGCGACGGTCATATTTTTTGCCATAAGACCAAGACAACCAAGCATGTGAACTGCCGTACCTGCGCCCACATCACACCATTGTCAGATAGCACATGGCACTGCGCTAAGTGGGATGCTATCGTACCGACAGAACACCAATACACAGGTTGCGAGTCGCATGTATTACATCCTGATCTGGTTCCTTGGAAGCGTATCGACAGCCCTAGTGACTGGGTTGCAGTCTATGAGATCAACGGTTTAGGCGTTGCCAATGGTGAGCCAGGGGAAGGCGTCTATGCATCGTCTGAACTGCTAGCCAATGCTGAAGCCTGCGCTATCCCAGACGAGCGGCTTATGCAACTACGTCAAGAATTTGACGGGAGGATAGTGGGGTGAGCATCCTACGCTACTACCAACAAAATAGCATTGACCAGCTTTATGCGTGATCAGAAGTTACACGCAAAAGATAGGATGGCAAAAAATGCAACTCCGTGATTACCAAACTAGAGCACTTGAAATGCTCTACAAATGGTTTGAGAAAAATTCAGACGGTCATCCTGTTTTGAATATGCCGGGTGGATCTGGAAAGTCTGTTGTGATTGCATCATTGGCAAAAGATGCTTTGCAGAACTGGCCTGAAACACGAATTCTTATGTTGGTTCACTCCAAAGAATTGATAATTCAAAACGCCGACAAACTACGCAAACTATGGCCGAATGCGCCACTTGGAATTTATAGCGCCAGCGTTGGGAAGCGTGAGATCGGAGAACCTATCACCTATGCTGGCATTGGGTCTGTTGCTAAGAGATCAAAACAAATTGGTCACATTGATGTCTGTCTAATCGACGAGGTTCATTCTGTGTCCAACACAGAAAGCGGTATTTATAGAAAGCTGATTTCAGAACTGTTAGAGATTAATCCGTCTATGAGGATTGTTGGTTTTAGTGCTAGCCCTTACAGACTAGGACAAGGACTAATAACTGAAGGCAAGGAAGCGATATTCTCTGAAATTCTGGAACCAGTCAGCATCGAGGAACTTGTTTTTAAGGGTCATCTTGTCCCATTGCGATCAAAAGTTACAAGCCACAAATTAGAAACCGATGGATTGCATAAGCGCCAAGGTGAATACATCGCAGCAGAAATGGAGGCACGGTTCAACACCTATGACAACAATACCGCAGTGGTGCAAGAAATTATCAAATATGCCAGCAATCGCAAACACTGGTTGATTTTTTGCTCTGGTGTGGCTCATTCAGAATCTGTATCGGAATGCATGAGATCGTTTGGAATATCCTCGGAATCATTGGATGCAACGCATAGCAAAGCCGAAAGAGAGAGAAAAATATCTGAATTCGAATCAGGAAAGATTCGAGCACTATGCAATGTTGGAATCTTAACAACTGGCTATGATTTTCCTTCGCTGGATTGCATATCATTCTTACGCGCTACTGCATCTCCGGGTTTATATTTGCAAATGGCTGTTCGCGGCATGAGGCCATGTGATGGCAAGCTCGATTGTCTGGTGCTGGATTTTGCTGGCGTGGTAGAGCAGCATGGCCCTATCACCAACGTCAAGCCACCACCCAAGAAAGGCGACAAGGTAGGCGAGGCACCAGTAAAGGTGTGCGAGAACTGCCAGGAAATATGCCACGCCAGTGTGAAGGTATGTCCAGCTTGTGAAACACCGTTTCCTGCCACGGAAACCCCGCCTATGAGGCTTTCTAACCTGGACATTATGGGTGAGAGCGGAATAGAAATGGAAGTCAGCCAATGGACTTGGCGTAAGCATATCAGCCGAACCAGTGGGAAAGAAATGATTAGTTGTACGCTGTACGGTGGTCTATCAGAGATACCAGTTACTTCTTACTATGCAATTACTCATGACGGATGGGCTGGACAAAAAGCACGCAAAAATTTAGCATCTATTGCGTACCAATCTGGCGTGATGTTGAACTATGCATCAGCCGATTTATGTGACATTGCAAACCAAATGTCAAACGGTACACCACCAAAAATTATTGAGTACAGAAAAGACGGGAAGTACCATACTGTCTTGCGTCTTGAATGGTAACTATGCACAATGAACCGAAATCACTCCTATGGCGTCTAAATGTTATTGATCGGACTTGAAAATGAACATAATGTACTGGGTAACTTTCCCGTTAAGGCTGGCCGTTGTGTTTTTCTGCGCCGTTGTGCTGTTGCTTGGTATTGCAATCTTGTCGGTGCTGAACCATGAAGTCTGAACACCTAGAACAAGTTGAATTTGTGGCATGGTTCCGCAAGACTTACCCCGTAGTGAGAATCTTTGCGATACCTAATGGAGGTGCCAGGTCGGTATCGCAAGGCATGGCACTTAAGGCTGAGGGTACAAGTAAGGGCGTGCCTGATTTATACGTTCCAGAGTGGAACCTGTGGATCGAGATGAAGCGCCAGACTGGCGGAGTGCTATCGCCTGAACAAAAGGATTGGATTCAATACCTTGAGAGTATCGGACATCGGTGCATTATTGGGCGTGGGTTTTATGATGCAAAAATGCAGGTACTGGAAATGATTAAAGCCCCATAGAGGGGCCTTTTTCTTGGTGTTGGTAGATTAGATTCTAATAGTCCATGCTACCACTGCGATGATCATTGCGATTATTCCCATAGTAGCACCCCTGAAAGAAGTAGACCGATAGCCACAGCGAGAGCGATGTCATAGACCCGCTCAATCCAACGAGGCATAGGCTTAGGATTGATTTGGTAATTTTGTCTCATGATGTTTCCCCAGTTCCCTTACAGAAACGGCAGGTTTTGCCGTCATATTGGCCCTCACCTGAACCATTACAGTGAGGACAGATGCCAGGTTCATAATCGTCTGGCTGATCATCTGCCATAAAGCGCGCTTCATCTTGGGCGCGATAGTCTTCATCATCGTCAATTGAATAGCGTTTCATGTCGTGCCCCGATCATCTGTCTCAAATTTAAAATGCGAATGTCTCACTATGTCGTAATAATCAATAAATGCGCAAGTAGCGCCTGATTTACTGTCGTAACGATCACAGCCTACACTGCGCCAGTTAAGACCGGATCGACGCGATAAAGCATTGGCGCATCCGAGTGCGCTTTTGGCTTTTATTACGTGGCGTGTCACCCAGGAATAATTAGCTTCACCGCCGAATGTGTCCGTTATTTCAACGAAAAATAGGGTTTTCATTTGATGCTCCAAAAGTGATGATCCATACGTTTGATAGCTTCGCCGTACCATGGGTTATTCAAATCACGTAGGCACAGGTAAACCACACAATTAGCATGACGCGATAAGTAAAATTGATCCATCATGCTTCTACTCCACTACGTGTGTAAAAGGGTTCATCAAGCCATTGACCTAGCGGCCAGCTTTGATTATGCGACTGACAATCTGACCCAGTACCGAACCAATCGGGTTCTCCTTTGAATGTACTCTTTTCGTACCATTCCAGATCCGTGCGATATTGAGGTGCATAGAAAAACCCGTTAGTACAGATTTTCCTAGCCCATTGGGGTACATGCTCTATGGTGTAGCGGTTGATATAGGCGCGCTTAGCCTGTTCGAATGTAGGCCTTTTCATTTCACTGACTCCTTTGCAGCGTTGAATCCTCGAATCCATGCATGCATCAACTCGTAAAGTTGACGTTTAGTCACATGTCCACACGATAGGACATCTTCACAACCACCACCAGTCGTGCGTATACGATGCAGCGATACGCCACCATACGCACCATCTAGGCAATAGTTCCCGATATTAGATTTGAATGAGCCGTCATGCTGCTTGTCTGAGTATGTTTCTGGTGCACCAGTGATTCGGTTGATACTGTCAACAACTGCTTTTAATTGTTTGTCGGTGATGCGTTGCATGATGTGTTCCTTTAGTTGGTTGATTGTTCGATAGTGTTGGTCAACTTGAGCCACGCCACATAAGGCAGTGGCTTTGCACCACTAACTGCGCAAGCTGCGCAGTGGTGAAAGTATGAGATATGCATGATTAGTTCCTGGTTAGTTGTTGATGTAATAGATTCTAGTGCAGCATACACAGGATTCAATGTGCTTTACAAATTGTTACAAATGTAACAAAGTCAGCAAAATTCACGGGTGTGATTTTGCATTTGTGAATTGTGAGAGTACTTGTAACAAGATGTACAAAAATTCACATTTCACAAATGAAATTCACAGCTCATGAAAAATTTGTAACAAAAGCACCATAAATTCACTCATTTCACACACACCTTTAGGTGTGTGAAATGTGAATTTGTGATTGTGGCCTTGTGAGTGAGAGAAATGGTAGGGTAAACCCTTAGATGTAGGGATGGTGTGGATCTGGCAATGTTAGTGAGCACTAACATGTTGAATGGATGTCCAGAGCCAGGACATATAAGTGATGGCTTATATAAGCGCGCGCGAATGTATATAGATGGTATCGGCAAATGGTATGTATTGTGGGAATGGGGTAGGAGGAGGGCAACCGTCCGCCCTTATGGTGTCCCCATCTGCCCCGTCCAGCCCCCTAGATCGACGCCAGGCGCATCGTTCTGTTCCAGGGGATGCATTGCATTGCTCTATATATATAGAGCATCCTAGAGAATCCCCTAGAAATCACAGCATATAACATGTACGTTACATGTGATTTATACGAGTAGTCTTATGTTAAGTAGCAGATGCGCACTATGCACACTCACTGCACAGGTCGTGCGTGCAGGTCGTGAGCCAGCCGACGTCAGCGCCAGCACAGCCAGCAGCCAGCCCAGCCAGCCGACGCGACAGACCAGGGGGGGCTATCTCGGTTGGGTTACTGAAGTTTTAGGCTACCTCCCGCCCTCATAAAAAAGTAAATTTGGAAATACTGTTAATCTATACAGTATTCCATTTCACACTCACACTGCCATAATTCACAGCATGAGCAAACTAACTCCACAAGAAAGAAGCGAAGCGAATAAGCGAGCGTATGCGGAGCGTCAGTTACTGGCGGCTCCCAAGGTTAAGCACAAGGTGACGCGGGAGTCGAGGATTAATGAACTCCGGGATAGTCTGCTATCGAACAACAATGGTGCCAAGCTACTCGAAAAAGTAATGTCCATTGCCATGAACGATGAGCACCCTGGTCAAATGGCGGCATTGAAGATGACGATTGACCGGATACTTCCGCAGTCAGCGTTTGAAGCAGCGAAGAATGAACAGCGTACTGCTATTCAGATCAATATCTCAATGCTAGATACTCCGACGCATATCAGTCATGCGAAAGGCACGATAAATGTCTGAAGTCAATTTCCAGCTAATACCTTGGCAAAAAGAAGTGATGGCGAACCCAGCACGCTTCAAGGTTATCTGTGCAGGGCGGCGGTGTGGGAAGTCAAGGTTGGCGGCGGTTACGTTATTGCTGGAGGGGTTGGAGTGCCCACAAGGCTCTGGTGTGATGTACGTCGCGCCCACACAATCTCAAGCGCGGGTGATTATCTGGTCCTTACTGCTGGAGATCGGGCGTGACGTTATTAAGTCCAGCCACGTCAATAACAGCGAAATCACGCTTGCCAATGGTGCGGTAATTTATGTGCGCGGCGCGGACAGGCCGGATACTTTACGTGGTGTGTCCCTTTCATATGCGGTGCTGGATGAATATGCTGATATGAAACCAAGCGCTTGGGAGGAGGTCATTCGGGCATCCCTCTCTGACCGGCGTGGTCGGGCGATGTTTATTGGGTGCGTGGTGAAGGACACATTAATTCTTGGTGAGAACGGGCTGGAAGAAATTGGAGACTCTCCAATTGGGTATTCGTCAGAAAACAAGATGGTGTATGGTCTTGGCGGTTTCCATAAGGCTACTGACAGGTATGCAAACGATTTGATGGAGACTGTGAAGATAAGGACTAAGGCAGGGATAGAGCTTGAGGCCACGCCAAATCATCGTATCTGGACTCCGAATGGTTGGGTTCGCATGGATGATTTGGTTTTAGGGTCAAAGACGTTCATGCAGTACGGGCAAAATGTGTATGGATCCGATTACTGCGACAGTGATTTTGCGTATTTTCTTGGTTTGTATCTTGCTGAAGGAAATCTTGAGCGAAAGATTTACCGGACATGCATTACGTCTGGTGATGAGTCTGTGCACGAGGCGCTATCGCAGTTTGGATTCAAGCGTTACGATGGGTTTCATTCTAGGCTGAACTCAAAGGAGTTCATGCTTCGTTTGCAAGAGTGGTTTCCAGATGCAGGCGCTGTGAAGGCGCCACAAAAGACGCTAAGCAGAAAGGTTCTTGGGTTGAACCGCGAGAGCTTGCTGCGTTTTCTTGCGGGGTATTTTGATGGCGACGGCACGGTTGCATCTAGCGCATCACACGGAAAGCCACGACAAGCAGTTGCTTGCACAACGTCGAGCGAGAAATTGGCGAAACAGTTGCAAGCGTTGCTGCTGAATATGGGCTATCGGGCCTCAAGGTCTATGTGCGTAACGCCACCAACTAAACGGGTGAAGGTTTCCTCTGTTGGGCACAGGATTGAAATAAACGGAACTTCTGCATACAAATTTATGCAAGATGTCGGGCCGTTCATGATGGATAGAAAGAAGCTAAACGCACATGAGTGGGTGGTTGGCGGAGGACATCAGTATTGGTTTGAGAGGTGCGACTTTGGCCGGCTAACGAAAAATGATGGGTATTTGAAGCGTTGCGACAAGATCACAGAATCAAAGCTAAATGATATTGACCCAACACATAAATACGACAGACAACTCTTGGCTGATGAGGTGGTAGAGGTATCTCGGTCATTTAATCGCACTTTTGATTTTGTGATACCAGATACACACTCGTATTTTTCAAATGGCCTGGTGTCGCACAACACGCCAAAGGGTAGGAATCATTTCTACGAACTGTTTAATCAGGAAGACGATGAATGGAAGTCGTGGCACTTCACCACGGCGGATAACCCACTGATCCACCCGGATGAAATTGCAGCTGCAAAGCGCACCATGTCCACGTTCTCGTTCAAACAAGAATATATGGCGTCGTTTGATAACAGCGGCACGGACACGTTCAAGGAAGAGTGGCTGAAATACGGCACTGCACCCAAGGGTGAGTACAGCACATACATAGCGGTGGACTTGGCAGGGTTTGAGGCGGTGAGTAAGAAGAACTCCAGCCTGGATAGGACGGCCATTGCAGTGGTGTTTGTGACGGACGAGGGTAAATGGTTTATCCGTAAGATAGAAAGCGGACGATTTGATGTGCGCGAGACTGCAGTTCGTATCCTGAAGAATATTAGGGACTTCAAGCCGGTTGGAATAGGAATAGAAAAAGGAACTACATATAACGCTGTCATGCCTTACCTCGGGGACTTGATGCGCAAAAATAATATCTTCTGCCACATACAGCCACTTACCCACGGGAATCAGAATAAGAACGACCGTATCATCTGGGCGCTGCAGGGTTTGTTCGAGCATGGACGTATTACTTTGAACCGGGATATTGAGTGGGATGTATTTATTGATGAGTATCTGATGTTCCCTACGAAAAACGTACATGACGACTTGATAGATGCACTGGCGATGATTGCTCAGATGGCGACGACTACGTATCAAACTGGCGATATGGACGATGAAGTAGAAGTTGTTTCAGATATCTGTGGTTTCTAATACAATCGCGCCTAATACCACGGAGCAAGTAATGGACGACGAAATCAACTACGCTAACACTGGTCAGATTATTGACCCGCAAGATAGCGAAGAGGAATCCAAGAAAGAACCGACTCAGCAGGAGAAGGAACTTGTTGCGTTCGTGGTCGATCACTGCGAAAAATGGAGAACGTACCGCGATCAGAACTACCTAGAGGCTTGGAACAAGTACGAACGCATCTGGTTAGGTAAGTGGGATGCGTCAGATAAGGATCGTCAGTCTGAAAGATCGCGGGTAATTAGCCCAGCAACGCAGCAGGCAATAGAAACTAGGCACGCCGAGATAATTGAAGCGATTTTCGGCCAAGGCGAGTTCTTTGATATTGCAGATGACCTGCAGGATAAGCAGCCACTTGATGTGGAAATGCTCAAGCGTCAGTTGATGGAGGACTTTGCGCAGGACAAAATCCGTAAATCCATTGATCAGATTGCCCTACTGGCGGAGATTTACGGCACTGGCATTGGTGAGGTGACGGTTTCGAGCCAAAAGCAGTACAAACCCATGCAGGTTCCGGTTGATTCGCAGCAAACAGCTTATGGTGCTGGCGAAAAAGAGCGAATTTCCGTCAAGATCAACCCGATTAACCCCAAAAACTTCCTTTTCGACCCTAATGGGACGGATGTGGATGACTGTATGGGTGTGGCAATCGAAAAGTACGTTTCAATCCACAAGATTGCAGCCGGGATTGAGTCTGGAAAGTACAAAGATGTAGATATTACGTCGATGTATGAGTCTGATGACCTGGAACCTACGCAGGAAACGACAAATTTCGAGGACTCGAAGGTCAAGCTGCTCACATATTACGGTCTGGTGCCTCGTGAGTACCTGCAAGATGGTGAAGAGGTCGAGGACCTCGGGTTCAACGAGTCTGAGACTGAAGATTACGAGGACATGGTGGAGGCCATCATCGTCATTGCCAATGGTGACATCTTGCTCAAGGCTGAAGAGTCACCATACATGATGAAGGACCGCCCGGTTCTGACATATCAGGCCGATACCATCCCGAATCGTCTACTTGGTCGTGGAACGGCTGAAAAAGCGTTCAATATGCAGTCGGCTGTTGATGGGTCTATGCGTTCACACATGGACGCATTGGCGCTCACCGTTGCCCCAATGGTGGGATTGGATGCTACTCGCTTGCCACGTGGTGCCAAGTTTGAAGTTCGTCCGGGTAAGGCATTCCTGACAAATGGTGCACCAAACGAGATCATTTTCCCGTTCAAGTTCGGCACCAACGATGGCCAGGCCATGCAGACCTCGAAAGAGTTCGAGCGTATGCTGTTAATGGCGACAAGCACTGTAGATTCTGCCGGCGCTCCGACACAGGTGTCTCGTGATGCTGGTGGTATTGATATGGCGACCGCAACCATGATCAAGAAGTACAAACGTGTACTGGTGAACTTCCAGGAAGACTTCCTGATCCCGTTCATTTATAAGGCGGCGTGGCGTTTCATGCAGTTTGACCCTGAGCGCTATCCATCGGTGGATGTGAAGTTCATTCCTACGGCGACGTTGGGTATTGTGGCTCGTGAATATGAACAGAAACAACTGGCGTTCCTGATTCAGACATTGGGCGCTCAGTCTCCACTGACTCCGATCCTGATGCAGTCAATTGTGAAGAATTCCAGCCTTTCCAATCGTGAAGAAATGCTGGCGCAACTTCAAAAGGCTGGTCAACCAGATCCACAGCAGCAGCAAGCACAGCAGCAAGCCATTCAGATGGAAATGCAGCAGAAACAGGCTGAGACAGCCAAGACAATGGCTGAAACTGAGCTTACCAAGGTGAAGGCACAGCTTGCACCTAGCGAGACTCAGGCCAAGGTTGTGGCAGCGCTATCCAACAACCTCAATGAGGATGCAGAAGGCGCTGACTTCGAGCGCAGAGCAAAAATTGCTGATCTTATGCTCAAGGAAAAGGACATTGAGTCCAATCATGAGATTGCACGGATGCAGATGGCGATGAAAAAAGAAGATAACGAAAAGTACTTGCAATCCGCGAGTGAACTATGATCCTCGATAAGGTCAAAAGCCTCCTGCGCCCAGACGTTGACCCATCGGTCAAACTCACTGGCGTAGGTGTCTTTATTGGTAAGACTTTTGACTGGCTAGAGACACGTATCGCTACTCTTGAGAAGCGGCAACTAGAAAAGGGCGATAAGGGTGAGCATGGAGAACGAGGGCCAGCAGGGCCAAAAGGTGCAGATGGAAAGCCCGGGGTTGATGGGAAGTCAGTCACCGGCCCAAAGGGTGATAAGGGTGACACTGGAGCAGTGGGCAAAGACGGCAAGCACGGGGTATCAGTTGTCGATGCCGAAGTCGCTGCAGATGACCACTTGGTACTGAAGTTATCCAACGGAAAGATTATTGACGCTGGAGAGTTACCCACAGGTAATTCAAAGGGTTATTCAGCAGTTCATGTGGCTGGTAACTCATGGCAGATTACGGTATCATCAACTGCGCCAGCAGAACCGCAGTTAAACGATTTGTGGCTACAAATTTAGGAGCATAAACAATGGCGACGTTCACGAAATTCGATCAATTTGTAGAAGACCTTGCGAAAGGTGTCCACAACTTATCCACAGGGCAGATCAAGGTTGCACTGACTAATACTGCTCCTGTTGCAGCAAACGCTGTGTACGCAGATTTGACATCTCCGTTAGCGACCACTAACTTGTCTGGCGCTACCCCATTCAACGTCACGACCACAAGCTGTGAGCAAGTGTCTGGGACTCTCTCACTGGTGCTGGTTGATTTGACGCTGACTGC
>OFRB01000186.1_pt1 | contig 16411 bp, 16 predicted proteins | sample 1543021 | NCBI WGS metagenome assembly OFRB01 (sample SAMN07774230, study PRJEB24372) | wastewater metagenome | isolation source: Exp Tend CN 0WW | collected 2016-02
CAACACCTACAGCACCATTGATATCCATGAGGCATTGGCCGATGGTTCCCTGACCAGTGAGTTTGATGAGCACCTACGCAATCTGCTGGGTGGGATTGTCTATAACTTGCATGGTGCATTTGGTTCCTTCAAAGCAAGTCTGATGGAGAACCAAGCCATGGATGCCACAGACGTATGGCTCAAGGCTTTGAACACTGGTGTAGCACCATTCGCTAGTGAGGCACTTGGACACATCGCTACTACCCCACAGGTGGCATACGCTCTGGAGCAAGTAGAAGCCACAGTCCGAGCTGCATTGGAAACCAATGAATCTCAGACCAAGATGGTCTACAAAGAGCTGTACAAGCTCTATGGTGAAGCAGAGAGCATCGTCACTGTGCAATCCTTGATTGATGCTGGCTTGGATGCAGCTACAGCACAAGCAACGCACGACATGTTGTTCAAGCTGGAACAAGGAACAGACAAGCGTTCCAACTACCTGGCTCGGTTTGCAGCCCTGGGGCTTGCACACCCAGTTATCAACCAAGTATTGCAGGCAGCCACAGCGAAGGAAAGCCGTAAGGCGAGAGACGGAAAGACGTTCATGGAACGTCTGGAGATCATTTTTGAGAACATCATGAAGATGTTCCGTACCTACGTGACCCACACATACCAAGGTCAGCCTGCCAATGACAAGCTGTTGTCTCTGGTGGGTCAACTGGTGGACATCGAAGCCAAGTACCAACGGAAGATTGATGCCAAGGCCAATACGTCCAACATCCTGGAACCAATAGAAGCCAAGCTCAAGGTGTTCGTTGAAGCGACGGGTGCCAAGATAGAAAAGGTTGCTGGTTCCAACTACATCCGAAACCACAAATACACTGCTGTTAAGTTGGCAGGTGGACTGGTAGGGACAATTGCTGGTGGGCGGGCAGACCTGTTCATGGATGGTTTGTTCCGCTTACGTGCTGAGACCTTCAAGAAGCGTTTTGGTGTAGTGGCTTCATTGGCTCAAGCGTATGTTGGTCAGAACGTGGTGTTCCAAGGCCTGCTACGTATGACCAAGCTCTTGGAGCATGATCGCCAGAAAGAGGTTGCAGGCTGGGCTAAGACTGCTCTGGAAGCCTATGTTGATAGCGGCAAGATGCTGCGTGGCAAGTCCAAAGACAGCGTAGCTGCCCGAGCCAGTATTACCTCAGTCTTCATGCGTACCGGTGCACACAACCTGATGGGTGACTTTGACATGGCTGGTATTGAGCAGCTGGTCACAAGTAAGGCTGCATTGGACACAGCTATTACTTCTTTTGAGGGTAAGTTGGCCGTTCACGGTAGGGCTGCGCCCTACTACGTGAACCAGGCCAACGCACTTGGATATAAGCTGGCAACCGGAATTGCGCGTACTAAGTTTGTAAACCAAAATGCACACGCTATCTCTCGCTTGTCAGGTACTGGCCAAGAGTCGAATGTATCTACTGCACAGGCCGAGCAAGCAGAAGCCACACTCAAAGTACTGGTGACCTTGTACGCACTCCGGTACTCAGACTCTACAGCGGTAGGTCATGCAGCTAGGGTGATCAAGGCAGAGAATGCCCGTGCCGACAAGATGAATGGCTTGGAGATGACTCTCCTGTTGCAGAAGCGTTTGGAGACTGAGTCTCTGGAACGCTTGTTCGGTAACAACCCTATGCTGATGGTGCATGGTTACACCTCGGAGATCTATGATCCCAATGTGACTATCAAGACGGCCAATGTCTTGGAAGGCAAAGCACTGCTTGAGCAAGGTTATGTGAAGCGGTCTGAAGTACCTCGTGATCCTGCTGACAATGACCAGGATGTCAAGCACCTGTACGTTCTGCAAGATGGTGGAGTACCGCGGTTTGTATCTGGTGCCATGTCCAACAGGGGTATGCAAGCCAAGGGAACCACAATCCACAACGGATACACGAATGCCTACAACGCAACCGGTATCGCCAATGCATCGCAGAATGCTACGTTGATGCACGATAGACAAGCAGCTATCGCTGATATGTTCCGACCTGGGCCAGTGAAAGACCTGTCCAAGGAAAAGGGTAGTTACCTGGTTCCGGTGTTCAATGAGTCTGGTGTCGTGACTAACTGGCGCTACATGATGGCCGAGACTACCAAGGACAGCGTGCTGAACCGTAACAACCGATTCGACAAGGTACTGGGGACTATCGCCGGTTCGATCTACGACAAGGAAACCAGCCGGGAACAGAACATGACCGCGGTTAAGGCTTTGCATGATCAGTTCAAGACTGATTACCAGAGCAACCCAAAGAGCTACATCAACATTGGCCCTAAGAGCGAAGATCCAGAGATGAAGGAGATCTGGAATCTGTTGCCAGAGGACACACGCAAAGATATTCGTGAGGTATGGGGTCACAACGGTATGACCGTGAAGGTAGAGAACCTGGACATTGTGTTTGGTTATCGCAAGCTGACTGTGGGAACCGTATTCACCAAAGCCAACGAAGAGCGGGACGCTCGTAAGTTAACTGGCCAACGTACTGAGGTCATGGCATTGAAGACCATTGATGCTTGGCAGAAACTCATCGTTATGCTGTTTGAGTTCCCACTGGTTGGTAGTGGCTTGAAGCAAGGCTTGACCATGGAGGAAGCCAAGAAGTACGCACGTAAAGCAGGAGCCAACGCAGTACGTACAGAGCACATCTGGCAAGCCATCGTGTCGGAAACCAAGGACATCATTGTGGTGAAGTCTGGTTTGGTATTACTGGGTAATATGAGTTCCAACATCTGGTTGTTGGGTATGTCCGGTGTACCGATCCTGGATGTTATGCACCACCACCTGGTTGCTTGGAAGGGAGCAGTTTCCTGGAAGAAAGATACAGAGGAGCTGGAGCACCTGAAACGTCTTCGTGCTACCGGTTATACCCAAGGTAACAAAGCCGACATTGATCGCCGTATCCTGCGTCTGGAGGATTCCTTGGATCGTAATCCAGTGAAGGAGTTGGTCGAGGCTGGTTTGATGCCTACGATTGTTGAGGACATCGATCCAGAGGACGATATCTACTCGTACAAGAGCCACCTGGTTCGCAAGGTGGAAGGCTATACAGACAAGATGAATCCGACACTGGTGAAGGCAGCACGTACAGCGTATTTGGCACACGACACCAAGATTTATCAAGCCATGAGTGATATGACGCGGTTGTCAGACTTTATGGCTCGGTACACGATGTACCAGCACTTGATCAGCAAGAAGGAGCCATTGAGTAAGCAGGAAGCCACACAGAAGGTCAGTGAGGCATTTATCAACTATGACATCGCTTTACACCGTAACATTCAGTACACGGATGACATGGGTATCACGATGTTCACCAAGTACTTCATTGGTATCCAGAAGGTGTTGGTTGATACGTTGAGAGAGAACCCTGCACGAGTGTTGACAGGTGTGTTGCTGTCTAAGTTCCTGGGTTTAGGTCCCACCGTTCTAGACGGCTCCATGTGGAGCCATATTGGAAATAACCCATTCAGGTCTGGCCCGTTTGAGTTGTTGGATGCACTGGATGAGCTACCCATGATCAATGCACCATTGGCATTGTTCAATATGGGAGGCAGTCCAGCACCATAAAGCTCCTCGACAGGATTACGCCTGTGCGTTTAACGGGCGAGCAGCCCGAGCCATTTGTCTCACCAGAGTTACCCCAGGGTTATTGCCCTGGGGACTTATCATCGGGAATTGAACCCGACTCCCTTCACACCAGTCCTCGGCTAACGAGGTGGATTAGAACCACCCTTTGAAAGTAAACGTGCGACATCAGATCGCCCCAATTGGCTGCTGGCCGCTGATGCTTAGGGGTGCCATCCCCGTGAACTAACACACGTCTACTATCAAAAGGTCCCCGTCTTTCCGGGGTGCCAGGATCTCTCAATCCGAGTCACTGCGCTTGTTGCTGTCGAAGTAGTTTCTAAGCCCATAAGCTGTGAATACCGCTGCCGCAACAAAGTCAAGAAGTAAACCTCCGACTATGCCGAGGACAATGATAGACAATGCGCCCATTGCGAGCGCAGTGAGTACCGCTACTGCGGCTACTAGGTAGCCGATAAGTTTAAGTACTCCCATAACATGTTCAACTGAACAGGCTAGTGGTCTTAGGTGCTTCGGTCACAGGGTAGTCCGGTGTCTCAGCTTGAGCCATGGCTTCAGGGGCAGTATCTTCAGCAGGTGCAGTCTCTGGTTGAACCAGAGTCAGCTGACCTTGCTTGGAGTCAGTCGAGAAGCCTGGGATGTCCAGGTCATCGATGTTGATTTCCGCAGTTAAGCCGCCTTCCTTACGGCCAGCTGTGAAGGCAATGTCCACAGACTTTCCAGTAAGGTTAATACCTTGTTGAGTAACATACTGACGCAAAGCCTCAGCGATTTCAGATTGTTTTAAGTTGATCTGCATAGTTTCTTTCTTTCATTGGTTATGGGTTTATGACTCAGGCAGAACCGTAACGTCCGATCAGAGCAGCGTCTGCGAGAGCACCACCCTTCCCTTTCGTATCGAGTTCCCGCCATTTCGGCCATAGCAACACAGCGGTGCTGCGTGCTACGTCCTTCTCAGTACCAATCAATCCAGCTGCTTTCTTCCACTTCTGGGGAGTGATCATGGTCAGTGGGTGCCCTGCACCTTGTACTAACCCTTGAACCACTCCAGCCGCATGACCGAAAGTGAAAGCTGATCCAGCACCTTGCTTGGGCATGATGTGAACCAGCTCCAGGAATACTGGAGCACCTTTATGTGGTGCCAGGAAGTCAGCGATCTGCGCCCCGTTCACGCGGGTGTTCGTACCAATCTTGATGAGAGGCATGTTCAACCACGCAATGGGCTGGTCGTTCTCAAGAACAACCAAAGCCCCAGAGCTGCCAGGATCAATTCCGATGCGTTTAGACATCAGCAGTGGCAGCAGGAGTTGCAGCCTCTGGTTCAGTCTCGTAGGCAAAGGGCAAGGTGCCCAGTTCCATGAGAGACAGTTCAATGCCAGCTTTAAATCCAGCAAGTAGATCACCTGTGAGAACTACAGGCGTTTCTCCACTTACAACCATCTCGACACCTTCAGGCATCTCAAGCATGTGCTTGAGGGTCTTGACCTTCTGACTATGCCAGCCGGCCATGATCCGCACGAACTGTTCTAGATCATCAATCTCAATAGTGGGGGATGCTTCGGTCATACTGGTTTAACCGAACAGGCTAGTAGTTGGCTTTTTCATACCACCGCCAGCTGCCATCTTGGGAGCGCCTGCAGTACCAGCTGCGCCAGCACCTTTGGCTTTGTTGCGTACCTTGCCATTCCACTTGTCAGCCCAGGTGTTGTAGAACACTGGCTCATTGGCAGCTGCACGGATCTCGGCAGTTGTCAGGTGGTCTTCAGCGCGGAAGAACTTGTCGATCTCGTTCTCATCACGGGTTTCACCGCTTGGAACATAGACACCGGCGTCGTTCTTGACATTCTTGTCCACAGTCTGTTTGATCAGACCGATGACAATGTCCTTGCCCAGCAAGTCAGTGATCATCTCGACCTTGGTAGGTACTTCAGCTTTGGCTTCGAAGCTGTACACGTTAACCACTTTGGTTTCGGTATCCAGCTCAGCAATGTCTTTACCCACTGCGAGCAGTGTCAAAGCATTGGCAGCGATGAAGCCTGGCAGGTAGCTCTTGACTCCATCCTTCTCGTAGAAGTTCTTACCACCTTTGGCGGTACCAGATGTCATCCACAAGGTTTGGTTGATGTCACGACCTTCAGAGGTCTTGGCTTTGAGTACCAGACCTGTTGCACCACCAGAGGACTTGGTGACATAGGCCAGAGTGACCTTGGCTGGATAGAGGCCGGATTCCAGTACACCACCACCACCGACTGAGTCTTTTTCATCGGCAATGGAAGCATCTGTTGCGAGATTTGCGAGTAGGGACATGATTTAATTTCTTTCAGGTTTTTTGTTGGTTGAAAAGGCACTGACTACGCCGTTAGGCGTAGTACTCTTTCAGCCGGTTGAGGACCAGCTGAATGTTGTTGTCGATAAAAGTTTCCTTCGTATCGAACAACCCAAGAGGCCCGCGGAGACGTTCATTGACCGTCTCTTTGTTGATCTTGGTTTGGAAGACGTACTTGAAGCCAAGTGCCTCTTCTTCCGGGGTGATGGTCAACAGCGGTGAGCTGTAGTCCTTCAGGGCCTTCAGCGATACCTTCTTGGAGGAGATGATCGCGCTGAAGTAGCTTTCGATGCCGTTGTTTTTCAAGGAACCTTTGACAGGTACCTTGGTTTCCATCAGCATCTCGCTTTCGTTTAGTGTGTCGGACGTATGTGCCGTGAAGATCACACTCTTAGTAGACAGGGCTACGCTCTGCTGCATCAGGTTCTTGAAGTACTGGGCAAAGTCACCCCATGCCTTCATACCGTTGGCAGAAGGCAGTACATAGATACTTTCGTACATGTCCAGCAGGTAGGTCAGGCTGTCCACCACGATGGTGTGCACACCTTCCATGGTTTCGGCTGCCGTGAAGGCTTCGATGACCTGGAGGGGATCGGTAATGGTGAACTGCTTGAACTTGGCTTTGAAGGGCAACCGCTTGCCGGCTTCACAGTTCAGGTACATCACGCCTTCGGGGTTCTCCAGTCCCATGAGGGATGCAGACTTTCCGGTGGCTGATTTACCGCACAGCAAGACCAGGTGGTCATTGACTTGTTGGCTCATTGGTTTCCTTTGGTTATTTCGAAGAAGTGCCCGGAGGCACCTGCTTACGCTGTTCCTCCCAGTGGGCGTCCAGCAAGTCATCAATGACTTGCTTGCCGTGGTCGATGTACAGCTGGCGCAATGTTTCGTGGGAGTAGCTGACACAGGGGATACCCGGTCGGGATACCTCCTGCACATATGCGGCGATACGGGGATCCATACCGCTACTTCTTGGCTAAGGTCTTCATCACGGTGACCATGACGGTCCCCATAACTTCCGCCTCATCGAGCTTGTCGGGCATCTTGTCGTTCAGGGAAACAACTCGTTGGCGTATGCCTTCAAAGTCGAAACCACCGTCGATCAAAATCATGGCGTAGCGCAGCAACATGTTGTTGCGATTACCGTCTCCCGAGTTGTTCAGAATCCATCGCTCCAAGTTGTCCATAGACTGCTGCGAATCAAGTAAGGCTTTGCGCTCTTCGTTCTTGCTGGTCTTCGGTATGAAGGGCAAGGCGTCAAGTACTTCGCCTTCGTTGTACTCGTAGGTACCGTCATGGGATAACCACTTACGTGCACGCTGGTTAGTCGCAGTGTCCACCTCGAAAGGCAGCCACTGGTAGACGTTGACCATGAACTCTTTGTAGTCCTTGGCATCCAGCGATAGTTCGTAATTGATCGGCAGGATGATGCGGAAGCGGTTATCGTCTTCCGTGTGGCGCTTGGTCGTGTAGATCAAGAACTTGTGGTTCTTGAGCAGCAGCTTGGCAGTACTGATATTGCATCCACCATCCACATCGATCACTACCAGGTTAAACCCGGCAATGCAGTTTTCCTCGTTGCGGTAACCGCCGTTGAGGTGATGTGCTACCCAGTGCAAGCCAGGTGCTTGAGTCAGCCTATGCAGCTGGTCAAACGGTGCGTGCTCGTTACGGTAGTCGGTGGTCATGTCTGTGCTGTAGCTGATCACCATCTTGGCCATGTCAGTCTCTTTCAGGGTTTCTCCACGCAGGAACTCGATACCATCAGCAAAGGATTTCTTGATGATGATGTTGTTCTTGTAACCCCAAGCCATGGCTTGTGTGAGCATCTCGTTCTTCTGACTGACCCCTCCTTTATAGAAGGGCAAGTCTTCAGACAGATCTGCTTGAGTTACTTCCTGCTTGGAAGCACCAAGATACTTAGCCAGCTTTACCCAGGGTCTGTCCCGTGACAGTAGCTGAGCAAATGCATCACCGGAATCTTCTGCCAGCTTGATAGCGTTGTAGATGTGTGCATCTTTGATCTCTGTAGAGTCATCGATAAACGCATACGCTCCTGCCAGCTTCAGTACCTTGAAGCTACGGTTCTGCATCTCACTGCGCATTACCTCTTGGTGACTAGGCATCTGATCAGACCTGGCCTCACATACCAACTGGTACTCATTCAAGAGAATGCTGGTGGCTTTGCTGATCACCAGTTTCTTGTTGGCATTGATGATGTCTGCCAGGTTTTCCAACCTGTCAGCCAGCTCTTCTACCTCCACCACATTGGTTTGGTTGGTACGGTCCTCATACATCTGCTCGGCTGTGCGGATACGTGTCTTCGTAGTGCTGCGCACATAACCAAAGAAACAACGACGTGCATAGCCTTGTTCCAGCATAGCCATCAGTGCTTCTTCAGTCTTGGCTCCATCCAATAAACGACTGGGTACACCAAACATCAGCAGGTTGGCTGGTGTCTTGCCGATGATCTCTTCACTGCGCTGGTTATCAGCACTGTTCTTGATCAGTTTGGCTTTGGTTAGTCCCTTGTCGTACAGCTCAATGAAGGTGTCAAACACTTCCTGGTTAGCTGACAGATTGGCAGCTACTTCATCCATGATCAGGTTCATGGAACCCGCATTGGCCATCAACAGCTTATGCCGCATCTGCTTGACTGCAGGTGCAGTACCTGAGTCAAACGAGAACAGCATGGGGCCAGAGGATGCAAACTCCTTGGTTACACGAGCCAGTTCTTCATCTGGATCAGTGCTCTTACGGTTGGCTCGCTTCACAGCGAGCTTAGGCAAGTTGTCCTCGGCCATGATGGGGAAGGTTTCCTCAATGAACCGGTTACGGAACTGGAGGAGGACTTCTTCTTCCATCAGGTTGGCTGACAAGGTTTTACCGTAACCAGAAGGAGCCAGGTTCAATGCGTAGAGATTGACTGGAATCTCGCCTTTGTCCGGTGTGTCAATGCTACAGCGCATCTGAGCCGCTGCCATAGCAAAGTAATACGCAACCATTATGCGAAAAAATAGTGAGTCATCCCGTTGCGTCCTATCCCGCAAAATGCCTACCAGCTTTTCTGCTGTAGGGTGGTACTCCATCTCGTCAAAAGAAATCATGATTACTTGTCCTTAAATTGAATTACGCAGTTGCACGTTGACGTGTGACTACTAAGCGGGATGTGTGGGCTGTACTGGCGTTGAAGTGCTTGCTTACAGCGAGTTTTGTAGCGCCTGCCTGATACATGGCGTTCATTGCATCCACTGTTTCTTGTGGAAACTTGATGTTTTTGTTGCTACCAAAAGTAGCTCTACTTGCAGACTGGATCAGGTTGCTGTGCTGAGTAATGAACTGGCACGTTTCTGGGCTGTAAACCTTTGGCGTGATGCCCAGGGCCTCACACAAAATGTCCTTATCCAACTGCAGTCCCGGTGCCCATCCGTTGGCGTATGCCCATTTTTCAAATACTCGGAAGTCTTGCCGCCAGCTGTCGCACACGGACACACCGCAACCGCCATAGCGCCCAAAGACCTTCATCTTTGGGTTGGTGCACCGTTCAATCATTCCTCGCCAAACCCCATACACAGGGCTGTCTTTGCGTAGTTGCATATGGGGTTCCTTGGGTTAGCCCATCAGCAGATCACCACTCGCAATGAGGGAATCTTTCTGTGAGCAGATTGCGAATGCTGGGCAGTACTTGCAAGCAGTGACTTGGCCAGGCACTTCTTTGATGGCTCCAGTACCACCATTGGTGGTCATGAAGATCACTGCTTCCTGTCGAGAGTCGAAGTTCTTGGTGCTACGAGACTTGGTGGTGTCACCGCTCTTGTAGTACTTGAACTGCGGCTCACTACGCCACAGCTCTTCGTCATCGCACAGTGGCAGCGACTCTTCATCAGTGTCCCAATGCTTATCAATGAGGTTGACCTTAGCTCGGATGAACTGTTCGGTCTCGCCCACTGACATTAATGGAAATGACTGCTTGTGGAATCGGCGTGGTGGGTAGCCTGGATCAGACTTCTGCATCCCACCCTTCCAGTCAGTGAAGATGTAATGGATGTCCATCTCGTCCTGGTGGATCATCTTTGGATTGAGCCAGCGGTAGATACTTCCTTGTTGGATGTATTTGTTGGCATTGACCTGGTTCTTGTACGTCCACACTGATGTGGTCTTAAAGTCCTGTACGCGGCCTTCGCCCACGAAGTCGAATTTGCCTGTGATAAGCCACTTGCCCATCTGACGCTTGATACGTTGCTCAAGGTAGATTGGGATGATGTCATCTGTCAGCTCATCGTCTTTAGGGTTGATGCGCACACGGTCAATGACCCGCTTTGGATAGCCCAATGCTGCCATCGCTGGCCCATGGTTGGTGATCCAAGCCTTCTCAATGCCGTCATGGATAGCTGAGCCCATACGACTGTTCATCATGTCTGCCAAGTTAGGCATGGACTCACCAGCTGGGATGCGTGCTGGCAAGATGATCTGTCGTAGTGGTTTCAGCAGTGTGGTGGTACTGATAGTGTTGGGTGTATGGTCATGGTCGTAGTAATCTGAGGACAGAAATACGGCCAAAGCCAGGGGAACATCCCCCACATTAGCGTAGGTTTGGGTCATTGAATTTCCTTTTGGTTTGCGAGATAGCGCACGGAGGCGCTTACCATGTCAGCGATTGATGTGGTCTTCCTGCTCGCGGATATACAGGTCAAGTTTTGCCAGGGCATTCCATGCCTCATGAGCAAGATGCAATAAACCACTGTCTGAGTCGTTGGTCTCACCCATGTGGCGTTTAGCTGCATGGCGTTGCTGGGCATCCTCATAGCGTCGGAAGCCATCAGGTACTGCAATCCAGCCGTTGTCGGTGTATTTGGCTGCACCGAAGGTACCGATCTTGGCTACCTCAGTTATGGCCCGTGCCATGCCACCGGTGATCAGGTGCATTCGCACCTTACCTGCGTCTACTTTGGCACCTGGTGTGTGCTGGTCTTTTCCGTGTGGATCTGCCTCTTCTCCGAGTGAGAGCTGCTGTCCCAATGGGTGTGTGATCTCTGTGTTAGCTGCTGCATCGGTAATGCAGTCAAGACAGAAATCAGAACAACCAGCTGTGAGTGCGGTGCATCCAATTGATTTGCAGCGTATGTATACCATTTTTTATTCCTGTATTTGAGTGGGAATTGAGGGGAAAGGTTTGGCAACTAATTGCCGAAGAAACTCCCCGGAGGGAGTCTCTTCACTACGCTACAAAATGTCGCAAACGCCAGCTGAGCAGGCCAATTCCTTGGTGTTCACTGTGGTGTCGTCTTTCTCCAGGTCAGCCAAAGCTGTCCAGTCAAATGACGGCATACGTGTCTGCAGAGCTTCGAACTCTTCCTGGCTGCACTCTGTGTAAGGAGCTTGGCGATAAGAGTGGTCTGAGTGAGGCAAGAAGCTCACACCGGCCAACTTGTCGAAGTTGCGATACACCCAGTCACCAACACCCATCCACTCATGATCTTTGACATAGACCGTGATGGATACGTTGTGCTCACTCCAGTGGGTTTGGAACATCAGGTAATGTTCCAGCTGCTCCAATGCAGACCGGTCATTACGAAACACTGCTCGAGCTGGGCCCTTCACAGGGAAGCTAAAGATGTCAGTGCTCTCTGGTTTGCCTACGCAGTCTTCTACCGGAAAGCCTTGTGAGCGCATCAACTTAGCCAGAGGATCCTTCTTGTCAGCCCGAACAGTACGGACGTAGTACTCTGAGTAACGTGGGTGGATACCACTGGCACTGTCTACCAGTTGAGATACGGTACCGCTTGGCTTGACTGTCGTGATGGCTACTGACTGGTTGATGCTCAACTTAGCAGCCCACTCTTTGTTGACTGCAATGGCGTAAATCTTTAATTGCTGCAGCCAATAGGTAGCTTCTTCAGTAGTTCGGCTCAGGACCTCGTGATCCATAATTCCAGTGAAGGACACACCTAACAAACGCTCTTCAATTTGGTTGTTTTTCCAGTCCTCGCGGACATAGCGGAAGTCTGTAAGTAGGGACTGGTAAGTACCCATAATCACAGCGATTTCAACCTTGTCCTGGAGTTGTTCAAGTGTGTCACCAGTACGGATGATTACTTCTGTAAGGTTACAAACACCTTTGGAGCGCAGCGTGATCTCTGCACAGGGATTTACACCAATGACTTGGCTGGCATCACGACGGCCAGACTCAATGGCTTTCTTGACTGCTGCCGCACGGTTGAAGATGCCACGCTCACCTGACTTGGATTCGATCAGCGACAGCCACTCCTTCATGAACACTTCCATCTGAGGACGTTCTGTGTAGGCTGCTGAGTTGTTAGCTAGTGCACGTTGTGGATCTCCGATCCACCACTGACCGTTCTTGGCTGTACGCATACGGTCATCACTGACATTACTCAGTGAGATGAGTGCGCTCCGTCGCACACCACCGACAACTACGATGTCGGCAATCTTGCAGACAATGTCATGGCACTCGACGGATGTGAGCTTGCGACCAACTGCAGCTTTGAAAGTCTCTACAGTGAACTTGAACAAGTCGACCAAGGGGGCTGGGCCGGAGGCCCTGCCACCGAAGGTCTTGAGCTTGGCTCCAGCTGGACGTACCTGGCTTACATCCCACTGGGGGATAAAACCACAGTACAGACTGTTCAACAGAGTACGGTAAGCAGCTGCCCAACCTGATTTACTGTCACGCACCTGGATGGTGAAGTCTGCTGGCTCCATGTGGTCTTTGCACTCAACATGGTGCTTGCCATGCTCGTCCAGAACGACCTGGGCACCAATGATGGGTAGCTTGGCGATGAACTGGCGTTCAACGCTGAAGCCCATTCCGGTACCACACATGAGGATGTAGAGGATCTCGTCGAAGGCTCGGACATCATCAATGGCTACGAAGGCACAGTTGTATCCGGCCATGGGATCACGTTCCAGTGCAGGACCTGATGTCATCAGTGCACGCATGGAGGGCATGACATCCAGCTTCTGAATGGCAGCTTGGATCTGTTTTCTTGGGTAGTGCTCTGGGAACTTGTTACCAAAGTAGTCCACGTATCGCTGGACTGTCTCGTCCCAGTTCTCACGGCGTTGTTTGGAGTCAATCCAACGGGCGTAACGACTTTTGTGGACGTACTCTTGGAGTTGGGTGGGGAGTTGAGATGTCATTTGCGGGGATTACCTTATAAAAAGTTGTTGAATTGACGGAATTTCCGCAATTAAGCCGGAGGCTTCTTAATACACGCTCAATTGGGGGAGGTGAGTTTAGCTCCAATTGATCAATTGGGGTGCTATAGAATAGCAATTAGCTCAATCAACCCAATTCAATCAAATGACTGACTGCGTTAACGTCTGTGGAACCGGTGGATGGTCTGGTCCATTACCTGGCGACCCGGACAATAACGTCCTACTGTCAGCAGTACCTGCATTTGGGGGAATTGATGTTTCCTGGACGTATCCAGTTACCAATCCCTTTGCGGTAGCCCATGTCTTGTTGCACCGCGGCATCTCCGCGAACTTCAATAGCTCGCGCTTACTCCAGATAGTCTCTGGGAATTTCTTCTATGACAAGCTGGATGCGGGAAGTACCTACTTCTACTGGATCCAGATCGTGTCAGTCAATGGAACGGTGGGAGACGTAGTTGGTCCTGCTTCGGCCACTGCCAGACCATTGATCGCAGATTTGATTGAGCAGTTAACTGGACAGATTGATGCTGGTTTATTGGCTCAATCCCTGAAGGGAACCATAGACAACATCAGTCTTGTCAGTTCGAGCCTGGCTGCAGAGATCTTTGACCGGCAAACTGGAGAGACCTCATTTGCTCAAGCACTAGAAGATGTGCAAGATGGCGTTGCTCAGGCCAATACCTTTATTGCAACAGAGATTGCTTCACGGACTTCCGCTAATTCAGCAATAGCTGAACAGATCAGCCTGGTATCCGCTACGTTAGGTGGCAGCATTGCTGCAGTTTCTACACAGCTCACTGCACAGGCTACAGCCACCGCGGCCAATGCTGCTCAAATCACCCAGGTGGCAACGAGCCTTGGTAATAATATAAATGCGGTGTCTACGTCAATGACCGCAAATGTTGACTCAGTCCGAGGGACTGTCAATAGTATGTACACAGCAAAGGTCACAGCCAATGGACTGGTTGGTGGCTTTGGTTTGGCTAATAACGGTGCTCAAGTTGAGGCCGGCTTTGATGTAGATACTTTCTGGGTTGGTAGGACAGGGAGCGATAAGCGTAAGCCATTCATTATTAAGGATGGCGAGACCTTTATTAACCAGGCAGTTATCAATGAATTGACGTTCACCAAACTCAGGGATGAGTCTGGTAGCGTAATGGTTAAACCTGATCCATCGACAGGTAAATCCAAACTCAAGGCTGACTATATTGACGCCAATAGTATTGTCATTACGGGACAGACTGTTGCAGGGAAAATGATAATCACAGGTAATACCATTACTGTGTATGACGCTGCAGGTATTGTGCGTGTCAAGATAGGTAACCTGTCATGACCTATGGGATTCGTATTTACAAACCCAATGGCCAGGTGTCTTATGACACTGATATGGTTACTTGGAATCAGCTGGGTGTTATTAGCTTTCCAAGAAACTATTCATTCTCTGCTCCTATACCCGCGGCAGCCGGTAAGGAAACACTCTTGATGTGTTTCTTTGTGGATGCACCTCCTATAGATAGGGAGGCACACGCTCCCATATATTCTTTGAACGGTGGGACCTTTTCTGTTTATCCAGGGTTCTCAGGTACCTCTGAACCCGTTGCTTTTATTGGGCTAGTTAGATGACCTATGGTTTCTCAGCTACGAATGGAAGTAATCAGATACTCATCTCAGACGAGGTAAGGACTCTTCACTTCTATGAGAAGGCACGTCATTACGGAACTGTGGCTGATTCATTCTGTGGTGGATTCAGGGTCTATTCCTTTATAACGACTACACCCGACATCCCCATCCCATTCTTTACTGCACCAAACGTAGGTGATACATATGGTATTACACGTATCTATGGTGGGCCAGGTGGTTGGACAATTGAGATAATCCACTCAATTAATTATTTCTTGAACTGGATTGGCATAGGTGGTATGCCAGAGGTCTATATATTCAGTGACCTTAATAATCGTCCAGTGCCATATATCAATGCCAATGGTGCTACGGTTCAGGATAATATGGGATTGGTGGTATATGGTCCCAATGGACCAGGCACCATAGCCCATTTTGATAGTAGATACCTGCCACTGGTTATTACTGGTGGCTGGAGTGCCACACCACCGGCAAGCCCATTTGATAATAGTATTTCACCTGGTGGTGGTAGTGCTATGTTTGATGAACAGGTAATGAGTGCCAATGCCCTATATGCTTCCAATAGGGACTCACCATCACTGTCTAATTCCTTCGCAGCGAAGAACTACAACGTTGTACCTGGTTCTAATATAGTGGGTAGTAAACCCATCTTCAGTTACTCAGCCATGGGTCAGTGTGAGCGAGATGCTGCCTTTGATGACCATAGTGACTGGTATGTAAGTGGTCTGTTTGGTTCACGGTATGGTGGAACTATCTGGGCCAGTAGCTTCTACTGGTGTTTCTACCGTAGTGCCATAGGTAGGGCATACGGAAGTGTTTTCTGTTCCTGGGCACCCGCAAAGCGTGGATATGCCTACTCAATTCGTAGGGATGAGGCCGGTGCGAATGGGATATTTGGTTTGGTAGGTATGGCAGCAGGTGCTGCTTTCGGTGGATCTGGTGGTGCATTCCTGGGTGCAGCCTATGGAAGCACTATCCAGGTCGATCCCAATACCACTGTAACGTCCAATGGTTTATGGCCGTATTCCAATAAAACACTCAATACAGGCGCATCTGCAGTGCTAATGAGTGACGGTGCCTTATACGACTGAGCATCAATTGGCTTCTAATTGGCAATTGTCTGTATTGTTATGCGACAATACGTTCATCAATACTGGATGGCTGGCACCTGCAGGAACTTCCTAATGGATTCAATTAGTCCTCACTACATTGGTAGTAAGGGTTACTTTTACATTAAGGAGTCTCACTATGTCCGGTCTTTCCGATTACGCAGAAGCAGCTATCATCAATGCCGTACTGCGCGGCACCAACTTCACAGCCCCTACAGTCGCGTCTCTACGACTGGCTCTATTCACAGCTGATCCAACGGATGCCGGCAACCTTAATGAGGTAGCTACCGGTACCTGGTACTCCCGCGTGTTGACTGGTACGTTTACCGCACCATCTCCTTCTGGTTCAACTCAACAGTCGTCCAACGTGGCGTCCATTACCTTTCCAGCGGTCACCGTATCTGCTGTAACTGTGACTCACATCGGCATCTTTGATGCACTCACTGCAGGCAATATGCTGTTCAGCGCACCCATGACTTCCAGCAAGACGCTACAAGTTGGTGATGTATTGAGCTTCGCTCCCGGAACCATCGTCGCTTCTCTGGATTAATA
>OFRB01000187.1_pt1 | contig 16325 bp, 28 predicted proteins | sample 1543021 | NCBI WGS metagenome assembly OFRB01 (sample SAMN07774230, study PRJEB24372) | wastewater metagenome | isolation source: Exp Tend CN 0WW | collected 2016-02
CGACCCAACGGGTGGCGAAGGCGCCGAGCAGGGTGGCGGGAACGCCCGCCACCAGCGACCAGCGGAGGACCTCGCCGTCGATCAGTCCCTGGCGGCGGTAGCGGTCGGCAGCCAGGAGGGTGCCCGGGACGGTGGCCGGCAGCGGGGCCGCCAGGGCCACCATCGGCGGGATCCCGAGGGCGACGAGGATCTGTCTTGGTGTGCGGTGGTCGACGTGGCCGCCGGGGGCACCGCAGTGGGCGCAGTCGGGGTGGTCGTGTAGTTGGCGTTCCCGAGTGTGGCGCCATGCTGCCGTCGAGTAGACGGTCATGGACGGGTCACCGGCCCGGCGTCGTCCGGCCGCTTGTGTGCGGCGATGGGAGGCGGTGTGTGTCGGGCAGTGGCGTCCGTCGGTGAGGACGGGGCAGCCTGGGGTGGCGCATGGTGTGAGCTTCGAGGGCATCGGTGGCCCCCAAGGTCAGGCCGGACGCATGTTCTCCACGTCGCCGGGACAGACCTTGTCGGCGAGCAGCACGGCCAGACGGTACGTGTTGGGGTCGCTGTAGGTGATCTCGCCGGTGAGGGCCAGGCATGCCGTGCCGTAGGTGAGGTCGAGGTTCTCGTCTACGCCTGTCGGGTAGATCGTGCGTGCAAGGCGACGGCCCTCGGCCGCGGCCTCCATGCATGAGGCGTAGGCGGAGCGGTAGGTGATCTCGGGGTAACTGGTGGGCTGGCAGGAGCGCCACGTACTCACGCCGGAGGACGCTCCAGGTCAGGGGGACTTTGGGTCCTCCCCCACCCCTTCACCAGTCCCAGCCGCTCGTAACGCCCTCTCGGTTGGCGATGATGGTGGCGATGGCGGTGCGGGCGGTGTCGATGGGTCGGTCGCCTCGCACCCGGTTGCAGTGGGGCCACACGTCGTGGTGTGCTGCGGCGAGGTTGGTGGGGTCGTAGAGGGCGCCGCCGTGGGTGGTGGGGGTGAGGTGGTCGGCGGTGTCGGCTCCGGGTCGTCCACAGAGGTGGCATATGCCGCCGTCTCTGCGGATGACTTGGGCCTTGACTCGCTGCCAGGGGCGTCCAGTGCGCTTAGGCACGGGGGGTGGGGGTGTGTCCGGGTCGGTCCCATGAGTGGTGCCCGGCCGGGGGGCGCAGGTGACCGGCTCGCACGGCCCACGGTGGGACGATCATGTCGAGGGTGATGTCGACGAGGCAGCGGTGGAGGCGGGCGAGTAGATGCATGGGATCCACCCCCGTAACGTGAAGCGACCCGCACCGGTGGGCACGGGTCGCAGTCAACGAATCATGGAAGGTATAGCACACTTCAGCGTCACGCGGTGTGACGCTGACGCTTGGGCTTGGTCCGTTCGGCCCGCAGGGCGTCGGCGATGGCCTTGGCGGTGAGCTTGCCGTGGGAGTGCATGGAGCGCACGGCGCCGAGCGGCAAGGTGCGGCCCTCGGCTGCCCGGTACTCACCACAGGTGCGGCAGAGGTCTGCGTAGCGGCCCTCGGCGATCGGTGCGAAGTGGCCGCCGTCGCGAGCACACGACACGCACCCTCTCATCGCCTGCTGCACCGGCTTGGGCTCGGCTGGGCGCAGCGCCTGACGCAGCACCGTCTCGACCCTGGTGCGCAGCACGGCGCTCTGGCGGGCGAGGACGTCGCACCTGTGGTCCACCTCGTCGATCAGGTCGGCGTCGTCGGATGTCCACGCCTCAACGGTGTGGGGGGCGGTCAGGCACCATCCGATGTCAGCGAGTGCCCGTGCGGCGCCGGTGCCTGTGGGTGGTGTCCCTCCGATGATGGCGCGCAGTCGTCGTGCCGTGATGGTGACGAGGTCGATGTCTGCGTGGATGGCCTTGGCGGTGCGTTGCCCGGCGATGGCCACTTCGGCGCGGGCGGTGGCGGTGGTGGCGGTGGGGTCCGAGTGGGAGCCGAGGGCGCGCCGTCCGGTGCCATCACGGGACCCGGTGGCGATGGCGGTGCGGGCGTCCACGTCGGCGAGCACGTCGAGAGCGGCGTCCAACGGGGACGGCTGGGCGGTGAGCCACACCAGGTGGGCGTGGGCGACGTCGAGGGCGCGGGTGCGGTACTCGGGCCTCATTTCACCCACCCGCACGCTCGCTGCGCCTCCGTTTCGGCACGTTCCTTGCTCCATGCCCACCCGCAGCCAACGAGACGAATGCCACGCCATGAGCGGAACGACCACCCGATGAGTCGCTGACGAAGTTCGTAGTTCGGGTTGGAAGAATTTTTGCAATATCCGCAATGACAGGTCACGTCGTCTCCCTCAGGTCGTTGATGTCGAGCTCGTAGTGCGATAGCTGGTGGGCGGTGAGCCGCTTCTGTCGTGCGGCCTCGGTGGCGCGGGAGGCGATGGCGTCCAGTTCGTCGGCGTCGGCCAGGAGTCTGGCGACGGCGCCCTTGCGGCGTGCCCGCTTGGCGGCGATCCGGGTGCCGGCGTTGGCGGTCATCAGAAGAGCCCGTCCTCGTCTGCGGGTCCAGAGTTATCCACAGGGTGAGTCGAGTTATCCACAGGGTGGGGCGCTTCGGAGTTTCGCGTGTTCAGAGCTTCGCGTGGATTAGGAATGGGAAGTGGAAGTGGGTGAGAAGAAAGAGAGTTGCACTCTCCCATACACGCGAAGCTCTGAGCACGCGAAACAAATGCGGAGAGTGGTTTTCCGACGGCATCCGGCCACAGAGCGAAGTCGGGCGACTTTGCGCCCTTCACGCCGACATCAGCCCGCCAGTCGGAGTTATCCACAGGGCGGACCCATCCGAGGTCGATCAGCAGCTCGATCGGAGCCACGAAATCGGCGATCTTGTCGAGTCCTTCGCCGGGTCGGCGGATGGCCCGTTGGCAGTCGGTGAGGCGGAATCGGGCACCGTTGGAGGCCGCCCATTCGAGGACGATCTCGGCCTGCTTGACGGTGTGCTCGACGGCGAGGCCGAGGACGGCGGTGGCGTGTCCGAGCCAGTATCGGCCGAGGTCGATGGCGCGGGCCACGGTGTCGGCGTCGATGGGGGCGGTGGTGTCTCGTCCTTCGGCGATGTGGAGCAGGCCGGCGTATCTGGCGATGGTGGCGTGGAGCTTGTTGGCCCACTCGGCGAGGCCGGCCAGTGGCTGGCCTTCGGCGAGCTGGGGCTCGATCTCGACCAGGAAGGCCTCCAACAAGGAAGCCCCACGCTGGTCGAATCGGAGGTCGGCGGGGTTGGCCCACGTGGCCCATCTGTCGGCGAGGGCGGTGGCGGTGGCGTTGTAGGCGGGTTCGGTGGCGACCTTGCCGCCTCCGAACCGCTTGGTCTGGTCCCGGCGGCCGATCATGTCGGCGGGCAGGGCGAACATGAACCGTGCGGCGAACCCGCGGGAGACGAGTTCGTCGTCGGCCTGGAGTCTGGCGAGCACGGTGGGTTGGACGGCGACGGACACGGTCATGTGCGGGTTGGTCAGCTCGGACCATTCGGGGCCCGTCTCGTTGCCGCCTTTGCGGTCGCGGGTGAAGGAGTCGCCGCCCCACGCCTTGAGATAGACGTTCATGTTCTGGCGTTGGCCGGGCTTGCCCTTGAGCAGCATGTCGAACAGGTCTGCTTCGGTGGAGAGGATGGCGAGTCGTTGTTCGTGGGCGGCGAGCAGCCCGGCGACGGCTTCGGGGGTGGCGTCGTCGGCGAGGAGTCTGGGCAGGGGTGGCATGTTGGCTTCGGCGGTGCGGACCTCGGCGGCAGCGGCGAGCAGGTCGGACATCTCCCCCATGCCGCCTTCGAGCTTGGCGAGCTTCTTGCGGGCGTGACGCAGCCCGAGGGCGGCATCGTCGTGGGCGTTGCGGGCGGCTTCGATGCGGTCGCGCTGCCAGTCTCGGAGCCAGCGGACGACGTACTTCTCGGCGGGGCTCTTGCCTGCCCCTGAGCGCATGGCAATCACGAGGTAGGCGCAGACGGGTTCGGTCCAGGAGTCCGAGACGTGGACGTTGGCTCGCCCGGTGGCGGCGGCGAAGAGTGCCCCGATGGCGAGTGTTGCTGAGGCGTCGATGGGGACCTGGACTTGCTCGGCGACGGCGACGACATGGGCTTGTGCCCATGTGGGCAGGGATGCGAGCGGGAAGGTGGGGGGCGGGTCGGGTGCGGGCAGCCCGTGTGGGGGTTCCCACGGCTGGGCTGGTGCGGCCTTTGTGCCCGGCCCGGCGAGCACGATGGCGCCGGGGGTGGGCGTCTCTGAGCGGTACCCCATGCCGGCCAGGGATCTGGCGGCGGCGGCGTGGTCGCCCTGGTGGCGTGTGGCGGCGAGGTAGCCGAGCTTGGTGTAGGTGGCCTCGGCGGTCAGGTGGGGGTGGCTCGACGTGAACACCTTGAGCACGTCGCTGCCCTTGTGGCCGACGGTGGCGCTCGTGCCGTGGCGGGTGTCTTTGCCTGGGCGCGTCCAGTGCTGCTCACCGGTGGGGTCGGTGTGGTGGAGTGTCCAGCCGTCGGGGGCGAGCAGGTCGGCCCACGATGTGGCGGCGGCCCACAGGTCGCCGGGGCGGTCACCGATTGGGCCACGGTCGAGTGTCGTGGGCGACGCCACTGGTGCTGGCTCGGACAGCATGGTGAGGAGCCAGCCGGGGGCGTCGGCGATGGGGTGCTCCCACGGTGCCTGCCCGTCGATCCACGTGTATGGCTGCCCGGATGGGTGGATGCTGGGTTCGGCGACGATCTGGCCGCCGTGGCCGCGGATGTCGATGCCGTCGGCGAGCTTGGCGTTGCGGACCTCGGTGGGTGCGGCGTAGATCAGGTGGGTGCCGCCTCCACCGGTGGTGGCTTCGACGGTGACGGGTGCGCCATCGTGGCCGTCACAGAGGTCTCGCCAGGTGGCGGCGCCGTCGATGCCGTGCTGGTCGATGTCGACGGCGAACCACCAGCGTCCGTCGGGGAGCTGGTCGGGTGCTAGCCCGCATCCGTGCCCGGCGTAGAGGCCGGTCCACCAGGCGTCGAGGGTGGCGGGGTCGGTGGTGGCGGCGTCTTGCCAGGCGGTCATGGGGGGGTGTTTGCGCCCGGGTGGGATGGGCAGGACCCGTAGCCCTACGGCGGCGTAGCGGCGAGCGAGGGCGTGGGCGTCGTCGGACGTGGGTGCCGGGTCGGGCATCACGATGCCGTACCGAACAGCGACCCGGCAGCATCCGTGGAGTGCTCGATCGACCCCAACCTGGCGGCGATCGTGTGGCAGTGGTCGATCGACGACTCGATGCCGATGGCCCGGCGTCCCGTTCGCTTGGCGGCCACGAGGGTGGCGCCTCCACCTGAGAACGGGTCGAGGATGAGATCCCCGGGCGCCGACACGACGGCCAGTAGGCGTTCCATCAGTGGTACCGGCTTCGGACTCGGGTGGTCGACTGGCGGCACCTTCTGTGCCCGCATCACGAGGTCATCGGCGGCGAACTCCAACACGTTGGGCGTGCCCCTGTCGCCAATGATCGGCACCCCGTCGGAGGCGTGGCAGATCAGCTCGTGACGGTTGCGGAATCCGTTGCCCATGCCGATGGCGCCCTTGTCCCACACGACCATGTTCTGCACGCGGAGATTGCACGTCTCCAGCGCGCCGACGAGGGTGGGCCATTGTCGCCAGTCGATGAACGATAGGACCGACCCGCCCGACCTCAGCATCGGCTTGGCAGCCAGCACCGTCTCACGGATGAGCCACACGAACCCGGTGGTGGTCATCTGGTCGTTGTCGATCGGGTTATTCCTGAACCGCTCACCGCGGATCATCGCCCCGGATGACACCCGCTTGGCCTCGGAGCGCGAACCTGAGGCGTAGGGCGGGTCCGTGACGATGGCGTCGACGGCCGCGTCGAGCTGGCCCAGCACGTCGAGCGCGTCGCCGTGATAGAGCGTCACGTAGTCGTCGGAGTAGTACGGAGTGGTCATCGTCCCCACCTCGCCCACGACGGCGATGCCAGGCTGATCCTGGGGGTGGGGTCCTCTGTCCGGCGTGACGGGGCCAGGGGAAACCTCGTCACGCCGGAGATCAGAACGAGTCGTCGTCGAGGACCACGACCGGCTGGGCGGCGTGGTAGGCCGTCTCGGCAGCGGTGACCCACTCGGTTTCAGCGGGGGTGGCGCGGCGGATGGCCACGGACCCGTAGACGCCGAGGGAGCGCTCTCGGGGCACGGCGTCGAGCTGGGCCTGGGTGGTCAGCTTGTCGCCGGTGGGGGCGCCGTGGGCGTCGTAGGCCTGGCCCCACTCGCTGGTGAGGGTGACGATGTCGCCGACCTGTCGGGGCTTGAGCAAGCCGTTGGCCTCGATCCACTGCCCGAACCCACCGCCCTTGAGGATGCTGCGCACGATGTCGCCCGGTTCGGGGACGGCGACCTCTTCGCCGAGCCCGGCGGCCATGGTGGATGAGATGGTGATGAGGGTGATGACGAGCTCCTGGCGGGGCTTGCCGTTGGCCTTGAGGACGGGGCGGTCCGTGCCGGTGGCGTCGTCGCGCTTGAGCACGTCGCGTTGGGTGGTGCGCACGAGGGCGCCGACGAACTCTTCGCCGATGCGCTTGCGGCGCAGGACGGGTGTGCGGGTGGTGCCGGCCTCTTCGAGGGTGATGGTCATGTCGGGGGTTCTCCTGGTGATCGTCGGTTGATGGATGGGTCAAGCGACCCGGGTGACGGCCTCGCCGAGTTGGCGGGTCGTCGTGTCGTCGCCTGCGGCGAAGCTGGCGGCGATCTCTTCCAGGCGGACGGCCTGGTCGATGGTGAGCGAGCCGATCACGGCTCCGGTGAGCCACGTCGGCTGCACGTCCTCGCCGATGACGAGCGACAAGGCGGCGCGGGTGAGGGCGTCGGGGTCGTCGTCGTCGTGGAGGGCGGTGGCGCAGCGCATGGCGGCGAGGTTGAGCGCGTGTGTCCGGCTGGTCATCTTGCCGCTATGGACGTTGCCCCAGGAGCGTTGCTGGCTGCGTCCTGTGGCTTGCCAGGCGGCGGCGAGCGCCCGATGAGCGGGGGCCATTGCTTCGATGGCGGCGACGAGTGCGGCGTGGTCGCCGTCGCTGACCAACGGGCTGTCGTCGGTGGCCGTCCACTCGGGGCGGGTGACCGGCTGGGCGTCCACGGTGGGCCACTCGGTCTTGGTGGTGCGCGGTGCCGTCGCCCTCTTGGTGGCCCGCTTGGCCTTGGCTGGCTTCGGGGCGGACTCGGCAACGGGTGGCGTGTTGAGGGTGGCGAGGGCGGCTTCGATGGCGTCGAGGTCGGCGGCTGTCCATGGCCCCCTGGGCGCCACGCCGGTCGGCCAGATGGTGCCGAGTTTGCCGGGGTGCTGGTCCTTGACGGCGGCGATGGCGTCTCGGACGTTGGCGCTGCGCTGGTCGATGTCGACGGGGGCGGAGAGGGGCAGTTGGGGGGCGGGCTTGCGCTCAGTGAAGATGCCTTTGACCGACCGGGAGGAGCGCAGGGCGTGGCAGGTAAGGGCCACGTCCCACCCTTCTGCGATGTCGACGTCGAGGATCTTGCAGCCCTTGCCCTTGGATGGCAGGTGGGCGATGAGGGCCAACGTCTGGTCGACCTCGGGGAGCGGCTCGTAGCCGTCGGGGGTCCAGGCAGCGGAAGCACGGGCGTAGATGGCGGCCTGGACGGCGTAGCCGATCTTGCGGACGCTGCCGCCGGTCTTGAGGTCGAGGACGACGGTGCGCCCGTCGGGGAGCACGGCGAGGCGGTCGAGGGTCCCGGCGCAGTCCACGTCTGTGTTGATGACGCAGCGCTCGGCCCAGCCGTCGATGGTGGTGATGCCGTGCTCGGCGAGGGCGGCGGCCCAGGCGTCGACGTGGGCATCCCATGGCGACGGGGGGCGCAGGCCGGTGCCGAGATCGTGGTGTTCGGTGGCGGTGTGTAGGGCGGTGCCGAGGTCGGCGGCGAGCCAGCCACCACCCTGGCGGGTGGCCTCGGCGGCGATGGCGGCGTACGCCTTCCAGGCGTCCTCTTCGGAGCGGACCCGCTCGATCAGCGTCGGGTCGATGGCGAAGCCCCGCACGAGCATGCCGTCTCGCCATGCGGCGTAGTCGCCGTTCTCGGCGTCGTCGCAGAAGGTGGTGACTCGGGTCCACTTGCGGGGCTCACCGGTGGCCGGGTCGGTGAGAACGTAGCGGCCGTCCTCGACTACGGGGCGGGGCTTGTCGATGGGGTTGTCGTGCGCCCATGCGAGAAGGGCGGCCTGGTCGGTGTCGGCGCATGCCGGGATGGTGAACGGCCTGTCGGTGTCGTCGTCGAGGATGATCGGCGCCGTGGCGCTCATCGCCCGGACTCCGCCAGGAGGCGCACCACGTGGTTGCGGGTGCCGACCGGCGTGGGCACCCCGACCTCTTCGCCGATCAGCCGCCAGTCGAAGTCGTCCCATCCAGCGGCGAGGACGGAGGTGGTCAACGTGCCGTCGGGGGCTGTCTCGTCAAGCCAGGCGATGATCTCGGCGGCGTCGGCGACCTGGGCGGCGTCGAACGCGGTGGCGAGGTGGTCGGCCGCGGCTTCGGCCTTGTCGTCGCCGACGATGTCTCTTGCTGGTGTCATGGTGCCCCCTGAATCCGCGGTGTCCGGTCGGGGGTCATCATGGACCCGGACACGCCACCTGTCAATACTCCGGTTTGGGACTTGACAGCCGATGAGGGGGACCCCATGATGGCGACATGACCCAAACCACCCTCCACACGGCAGCCGATCGGCTCCTCGGTGATGCAGGCCCGCTCGAAGAACTGGTGGCCGACAGGCGGAACCAGGGCGTGTCGTGGCGGAAGATCGCCGCCGAGCTGCGGGACCTGACTGGCATCGACGTGACCCATGAGACGCTGCGGTCGTGGTTCCCTGAGACGGTGGCGTCGTGAGCACCTAGTCCACGACTGGGGCCCGGATGCCGGGCGCTGGTGCTGCTCCCTTGGCTCCCGCCGCCGAGGTCGAGCGGCGCCAGCGCCGGGTGGCTGGACCATTGGTCCTCGTTGGGGTCACGGGGATAGCACTCGTGGCCGGTTGAGGAGCCGAGCAACCTGGCGGCCGGTCGCTACCGGTGCCACCCGATTATCCGCAACGGAGTGCAACAGGGAGATGAAGGTATGACCGTCCGTCGTGTCGCCGCTGAGGTGGCCTTGGTCGTGTCGGTGGTGATCGTCGCCACCGCCACCGGGGCTGTCTTGGGGCTGCGTGCCTTCGACCGGTGGATGTCGGCACCCGCCCGCCCCAACCGAACCCTCTAACCAGCTCGTCGACACAGGGAGAAACCGAGTCATGAACCCCGGCCACAACTACACACTGCACCTGCACGACAACCCCGACCTGACGCTCGACGTTGGGCGCCACAGCCGGACCCCTGGCGGGTGGGTCGACCTCGGCCCCATCGCGATCCACGCCGATGACATGGCGGCGCTGGCCGACACCCTGGAGCGGGCGTCGAGGCTGGCCCGGTCGGTGGCTGCCGACCAGCAGTACGAGCAGGGCGAGGCCGAATCGTGACCGCCGTGGTGCTACCGAGGGGCTACCACCGCCATCCAAACGGTGGCGGGCTGGTCGCTGACACTGCGAATGTGGCGCCGGGCGCCCGGGTCACCGGGAACGCCCGGGTCGACGGGGACGCCGTGATCGGCGGGGACGCATGGATCGGCGGGGACGCATGGATCGGCGGGGACGCCCGGATCGGCGGGGACGCCCGGGTCCTGACGAGCCGCCACTACCTAACCTACGGGCCGGTCGGCTCGGAGGATCGGACCGTCACCCTGCATCGCACGGTCGGTGGCGGTCACCGGATCGTCGCCGGATGCTGGGACGGGACCTGTGACGAGTTGGCGGCACGTATCGCCAAGTCGAAGCAGGCATGGCCCGACGCCGACAAGGCGGATCGCAAGCGGTGGAAGGCCGACTACGAGGCGATGCTCGGCGCCTTCCGGGCGCGGGCCAACGAATGGGAGGTCGAGAAGTGACTACGACAACGACATGGCCGATGACGGCCAACGGCAAGTACCTGGTGTTGCGCACCGTCGACGCCGACTGGCGGTCCCGTGACGGATTCCGGTGGCATCAGACCGTCGAGACGGTCGCCCCTGATTGGGACCCGGACCCGGGCCGTGAGTGTGGCGGCGGGCTGCATGGCCTCCTGTGGGGGTGCGGTGACGCCGGGCTGTTGTCGCCTGACTCCGACGCGGTGTGGTTGGTGGTGGCGGTCGACCCCAGCGACGTGGCGAACCCTGACCGGGCGCACAAGGTGCGGTTCCGTGCGGGGCGGGTCCGTCACCACGGGACCCGTGACGAGGCCGTCGACTACCTGATGGCTCACGGTGCGGCCGGGTTGCCGGTCGTCTACGGGCGTCATTCCTCCGGCAACCGGGGGACATCGACCTCCGGCTACGGTGGGACGTCGACCTCCGGCCGTGGGGGGACATCGACCTCTGGCTACTGGGGGACATCGACCTCCGGCTACGAGGGCACCGCCACCGCCGGGTACGGGGGCACCGCCACCGCCGGGTACAAGGGCTCCGCCACAGCCAGGTACAAGGGCACCGCCACCGCCGGGAACCGCGGCACCGCCACCGCCGGGGACGACGGCACCGCCACCGCCGGGGACGACGGCACCGCCACGGTCGGGTACAGGGGCACCGCCACCGCCGGGGACCGGGGCACCGCCACCGCCGGCCGTGGGGGGACGCTCATCATCACCTGGCGCGACGGGGCACGGTCCCGGCGGGCGGTCGGCTATGTCGGGGAGGGCGGCATCAAGCCCGACACCCCGTACCGGGTCAACGAGCGAGGCGAGTTCTACGAGGTCGAGTCGTGACCGCCATGGCGCAGACTCCCGACCTGCTGGTGGTCCTCGTCGGCTGGGTCGTTCTGACCGTGTGGGCCACCTGGGCGGTGCGGACCCGGCCACGGATGCCGGCGTCGATGCGCCGCCACCACGATGCGATGACGGCCATCGGACGAGGGCACAACCAGAGGGAGCAACGATGACGACGACCGAACCGAAGATGGCGACGACGTGGGAGGAGTGCGCCCTCCATGTCGAGGCCGGCGGGGTGGTGCAGTGGCTCCACCCAGACGGCAAGTGGAGGGACGAGTCCGCAACTGCCATCGACTACCGGGGGTTGGACAACGCTCCCGGCAAGCACGGGTACCTCTCACGTCGCCTCCTGCCGATCGAGGACGCCACCGCCACCCCGGAGGGCATGACGCCCGGCCCCGTGGTGGACGGGAGGCCGACCTGGTACGGGTCGTCCGACGATGCCAGGGCTGCTGGCATGACCGAGGCCCGTGGCAGGCCCGACGACCTGTGGTTCTACGTCGGCCACTGGGCTTGGGCAACGATCGTCCAGGCCCGCTACCCGTTGCCACCGAAGCCCAAGACGGAGCGGGTCTATTGGTGGGTATCCGTGGGTCGCAAGGACCCGAACGGCGAGGTCATCAAGTGGGTCACGAAGATCGTAGGCAGCGAGCCACGGGTCTACTTCGCCGGTTGCGGCTGGACGGAGGTGTCGTCCCCCGATGGCACCGTCGAGGTGCTGGCCGAGGACGAGTCGTGACCGCCACACAGCACCGAATCCGGCTCCGCGAGGTGGAGGGCGAGCGGGTCCCGGCGTCGTGGTGGGCGTCCTGCACGGGCTGTCGGTGGATCTACGGCCTCAGCTTCGACGCCGACGTGGTGATCGACGCCCACCAAGAACACCGAAAGGCGAAGTCATGAACAGGGTCATCATCCATGAGGCCCACGTCCAGGGCGACGAGCGCAGCGGCTATCGGCCGACGTGTCGATGCGGCTGGGCCGGTGCCACCGTCGTCAGCTTCGACGTCGCGTGGGACGCGTGGAAGGCCCACCAGGCGTGGGCGATCCTGCACCAAGGGGGCCAGTCATGAGGCGGGCGTGGCTGGTGGTGATGGTGGCGGTCCCGTCGGCGGCTATGGCGGTCACGTGGCCGTCGTGGACGGTGCTGCTGTGGGTGGCCGTGTGGGTGGTCGCCCTGTTCTTGGCGGCGCTGCTGTGGGAGACGACGCCGTGACGGGCGATCTGTGCCCGCACGACGACGACCCGCACTCGTGCCCGCCGTGCCATCGGGACATGATCGCCCGCGAACGCGCCGTCGCACGCGATGCGTCGCGGGTGTTCCCGGCGAAGTTCAGCGGCTGGTGTACCGGGTGCAACCTGGCGATCTACCCAGGGCAGCGGATCACGCTCGTCGACGGTGCCGCCTTTCACGAAGGGTGCGAGCCGTGAGTATCACCGCCGAGATCCACGCCCTCTACGTGTCCGACGACGACATCGCCAGAGCCATCGACTTCATCGACCAGGTTACGTGGCCTGTCATTTACGCCGAGGGCGAGTACATCGTGCAGCGATGGGGAGCTCACGCCTGGCTCGACACCAACGGTCAGCGGTTTTGGAGCCCGGGCTACCAGCGCGGCCATTGGCCGACGATCGCATTGTGCCTGATGCTCGCCATCGGGGCATTCCCTGACCGCGTCGTCACCTACGGCGGCGACCATGTCGCCATCGAAGATCACCAGATCGTGGATGACGACTTTCTCCGCTCCTACTGGCAGGCGTACTACGCGTCCGTCTGGCAAGACATCAACAACGAAAGCGACGAACAATGACCGCTCTCATCCTCGGGATCGACCCGGGCAAGTCCGGGGCCCTCGCCCTGTTGCACCCCGACGGGTGGCTGGTCGACGTGGTCGACATGCCGTCGGTGACGGGTGCCGCGTTGGGGGCGCAGGTGGCGGACCTGTTGGCCGATTTCTCGCCGGACACGGTCGGGGCGGCGTGGGTGGAGAAGGTCCACTCGATGCCGAAGCAGGGGGTGGCCACGACGTGGACGTTCGCCGAGGGTTACGGGGCCGTGTTGGGGGCGTTGGGTGCGTTGCGGGTGCCGGTGCATCACGTGACGCCACAGGCATGGAAGAAGGCGGAGGGGGTGACGGCCGACAAGTCGACGAGTCGTCAGCGGGCGTGCGAGCTGTGGCCGACGGAGTCCCACCGGTTCGCCCGGGTGAAGGACGACGGGCGGGCCGAGGCCGCGCTGGTCGCCCGCTACGGGCTGGGGGTGGGGTCGTGAACAGACACGCCCAAATCAGCCGAGCGCTGGGTGCGGGCTGGACGCCCGTAGGGGACTTCGGGGTCACTACGTGGTTCACGTTCGACACAGGTAGGGGCACCTGCCGGCAGATGATCGTGTTGGTAGGTGAACGCCGCATCGAGATCTCGGTGTCGCCCACGGGCCGAAGCGTTCAGGTCTACGTGGACGGCAAGAAAGTGGAGGCTACGTCGTGAGTACCGTTCCCCCACTCGTCCTAGCTGATCGTCCACCACTCGCCGACGAGTCCCGCTGGCCGTCGTGGCGTAACGAGGCCAACTGCCTGGACACCCCGACCGCCATGTGGTTTCCGCCGACGGGCGTCAACGACTACGCCGCATGTCGGGCGATCTGTCGGGCGTGCACGGTGCGCGCCGAGTGCCTGGATGACACGCTCAGATCGGACCACGGGTTCTCCGGTGGGATGACGCCGAGGCAGCGGGCGGCGGAGTTGAGCCGGCGTCTGCGGGCCACGTCGTGACCCCCGAGGAGCGCGACCGGTACGCGTCGGTTGCGCGCCGTGAGATCGCGTGGCGGGCCAAGTGGTGCGACCGACCGGACAACCCCGTGCTCGCCCGGTCGAGGCGGCTCGCGAGGGGCGACGGGAGGGTCAGCATCTACGATGTGCCGCCGTACGTAGAGGTCCGTGCCGACCACCTGCTGGAGATGCTGGGTGTCGACTGCGGGCATGACGCTGGGGAGACGGAGTGAGCGCCCGCTACATCGTGGGGGACGTGCGGGACGTGCTCGCCACGATCCCTGCCGGGTCGATCGACCTGGTGTTGACCTCGCCGCCGTTCTTGGCGCTGCGGTCGTATCTGCCCGCGGATCACCCGGACAAGCACCGTGAGATCGGGTCGGAGCCTGACCCGGCCACGTTCTTGGACACGCTGCTGGCGTTGACCGCGGAGTGGCGGCGGGTGTTGGCGCCGCATGGGTCGATCTGCGTGGAGCTGGGCGACACGTACGCGGGTGGTGGTCAGGGCCCCGACCCCGGCAAGAACCCGGGCAAGTCGGAGGTGGTCACCATCGCTGCCACCAAGGGCCCCGGCTGGCCTCTGCCGAAGTCCCTCTGCATGATCCCCGAGTTGTACCGGGTGGCGCTCGCCTACGGGCGGAACCCGCTGACCGGTGAGTCGTCGCCGGCGGGGCGGTGGCGGTGCCGGAACGTGGTGCGGTGGCATCGCCCGAATCCTCCAGTGGGGGCGTTGGGCGATAAGTTCCGACCGGCCACGTCGGACATGGTGATCGCTTGCACCAGCGGGAAACGGTACTTCGACCTCGACGCAGTGCGGACGGAGCACAAGCGGGAGCAGGTCGGCAACGGTGCCCCTAGCGCCGGACGGTTGGGGCCGGACGGTGGCGGGGTTAGAGCTACGGAGGCACACCCCGCGGGTGCCCCGCCGTTGGACACGTGGGTCATCCCGACCGCCCCCTACGCGGGCAGCCACTACGCCGTGTATCCCCCGGCGCTGTGCGAGAAGCCGATCAAGTCGATGGTCCCGCTCAAGGTGTGCCGCACCTGCGGCGAACCCTCGCGGCGGATCAGCAGCGAACCGGAGTACGTGGATTCCTCTGGCGACAAAGTTTCCGGCCGTTCCGCTTACGGCCGAGGAGGGGCGAATGATGGAACCATTGCTCCCGTCGGTGGAGATAATCGTGCTACCCGCACAACGCAGACCATCGGCTGGACCGACTGCGGCCACGACGACTGGCGGCCCGGTGTCGTGCTCGATCCGTTCGCCGGATCGGGCACCACGCTCATGGTGGCGACCGGCCACGGCCGTGACGCCATCGGCATCGACATCGACGAACGTAACGCCGAGCTCGCCCTCGATCGGGTGGGGCCGTTGCTGCTCACCGTGGAGCACCTGGCCGACGGCGACGATCGGGCGGCGTCGTGAGGACGTGTGCGCATTGCCGGTCCCAGTGTTGGCCACGATGGGTGGACGACCGCACCGGGCGGGTGTGGTGCTCGTCTGAGTGCCTAGAGCGCGACGAAGCCCCGCACCGGGTGACGAAGCGTCAACAAGAGGGTACCTAGGGTGCCCACGACCTGACCCCAAAACGCGAAGAAGCCCCGCCCCACTCGACCCGGGGCGGGCGGGGAGCGGGGCGGGGCGGCTGACCGTCGGCGGGAGAGGGCCGGACGGTCAGGTCTCGATGGTGGTGACCGTGTCGTAGTCGCCGGAGGTCACGGCGCAGGCCATGTCGACGGCCTCCCGTTTGTTGGCGTATCCCTCGCCGCTGGTGGCCACGATGCGGCCGTTGGCGACCATGCGCCACCCCCATCGCTGGTTTCGGGCGAGGGTGCGACGCCGGTAGACGGTGATGGTCGCTGACTTGCGATCGGTGGTGGGCATTGTTTCTCCCTGCTCAGAAATGTTCGGGTTAGGGGTTGACGAGTTGTCGGGTTCGTGGTTAGATAAGTTCATGAACGACACCGAGAACCCCACCACCACCTACCGCATCTCACACGTCACGGGCTACGGGACCCCCGACGAGGACGGCGTCCGCGACATCGAAACCGAGACCCTTGAGCTGACGATCCGCCAACTGCGGGAGCTGATCCCCCATGAGGTCGACGTTCAGTGGCTCCTCACCTCGGGGTCCCTCGGGGAGCACGACGAGTGGGTGTTGCTTTCGACCCATACCAAGAACCCCACCACCGCGTTCCGCCACCTCTCGAAGTCTGGCGCGCCGCATGGCTCGCCGCCGAAGCGTCTTTCCAAGAAAAGCACAAGTACCAGCATGTCTGCTGTCCCAAATGTGACCACGAATTCGAGTACGAACCTGACCTGATATAACCAATGACCACACCACTACAACAAATCGGAAGACGCCACGGCACCGACAAATCTGTCCACAACATCAAGGGCGTCACCTACCTCGACGTCTACACCCAACACATCCCGCCGCTCGTAAAATGTATGGTTGAGCTCGGCGTCTACAAGGGGGCCTCACTCCGCACATGGCGGGAGTTTTTCCCCCACGCTGAGGTATGGGGCGTCGATATCGACCCCGAGGTGAAGCAAGGCGACCCGAAAGTGATCACTGGCAGCCAAGCCGACCCAAACACCATCGCCCAGGTGGCCCCGGGTAAGGAATTCGACTTCGTAGTCGATGACGGCTCCCATCTGATCCACCACCTGATTGGCAGCTTCGATCTCTTGTGGCCCCGCGTTCGCTCTGGCGGCCTCTACGTGATGGAAGACCTCCTGATGACCTACGTGGGCGATATGCGCTGTACCCGCGTCGAATGGCCCGGCCAAAAGCACAACACCGAGG
>OFRB01000188.1_pt1 | contig 16310 bp, 15 predicted proteins | sample 1543021 | NCBI WGS metagenome assembly OFRB01 (sample SAMN07774230, study PRJEB24372) | wastewater metagenome | isolation source: Exp Tend CN 0WW | collected 2016-02
AGCAGCGGGAGGATTCATTTTGATGGAAGATTTGAGGTTAAAGAGATTAATGATATTTTGGTTATTCTTAATTCAATTCAGGTGCAAAAGTCATAATGGGCTTAATATGGACAAGTTTACAAGCGGTGCAGAATTCAATAAAGCAACGCATACAAAAGTGCAAAGTGCATTTGCTGATGCTTTTGCAAAAGTTATGGAAAATAACCTAGAAAAATATAGAGAAAGATGGAAGCAAGATTTAAGCGAAGTAAATTTCCATCCATTAATGCGCGGGATATTCAAAGATAATGGTAACGGTACTGTATCGCTAGTAAGGCCTAAGCCATTCACTAAATCCTAAGTTATGTTATAGTGTATCAACTCAATCCGAGGCTAATACAGGTAACTGGCAATGTCAGGCGGTAGACCGACACACTATAGCGATGAGATCGCAAGAAAGGCGCGTGAATACCTAGAGATTCACGCTGAGCTTGGCGATGTAGTTCCAAGCGTCGCAGGCTTGTCTGTGTACATTGAAAGAGCAAGAAGCACCATATATCAATGGGCCTCACACGAAGACAACACAGAGTTTGCGGACATATTGGAGCGAATTAACGCTACCCAAGAGAAAAAAGCACTGTCTGGCGGCTTATCTGGTGACTATAACTCCGCTATTGTTAAGCTGCTTTTAGGAAAGCATGGCTACCACGATAAGGTAGACCAAGAGCTAACTGGCAAAGGCGGTGGAGCTATCGAGCACAGTGTAATTACCTTCGTTGGCATAGATGCAAGTTCAGATTAAGTGCCTCAACAAATTCGGCCCCATGATTATCAAATCAAAGCGGGTCAAGATCGCTGTAGGTGGTCGAGCATCAACAAAGACTACATTCGTAGCAGACAAAGTTTTAGCAGAAGTATCTAACGGAAAGATTTGGTGCTGTGCGCGTGAATTCCAAAACTCTATCGAAGAGTCGGTTTATAGGACTCTTGCTGATGAGATTGAACGGCTTGAGCTAACTGGCTTCACGATAAAAGCGCAAACGATTGAACACGTATCCGGTGGGTATATTTTCTTTCGTGGCCTTGCTAGAAACATCACATCAATCAAAGGTATGTTGTCAGGCGTAGACGGACTTTGGATTGAAGAGGGCGAGAATCTAAGCGATAAGACCTTGCGCGTACTTACCGCATCACTTAGAAACTCCGCAAAAGATTACGATGATATGCAAAAGCTCGGCATTGATATTGTCGATATGAAAATGCCAGAGATATGGATTTCAATGAACCGCGGCTCTCGCGGTGATCCTATATCTAAGAAATGGTTAATTAGAGCTGATGCAGAGCTGGCTAGATGCGCATATTACGAAGATGATACCGTGATGATCGTGCAAGCCAATTACAGCGATATGCCGCGCAAGTGGTTCTTAGCATCTGGTCTTGAGCAAGAGCGACAAGACGATGAAAAGAACATGACTCCGGCGCAGTACCGTCACAAATGGCATGGTGACTATTTGGAAACAATAGAGAACGCTATTATCCAGCCTGAATGGTTTGATGCGTGTATTGATGCACACATTAAGCTTGGGTTTGAGGCGTTGGGGCAAGAGCGATGTGCTTATGACCCAGCCGATACAGGTGAAGACCCTGCAGGATGGGGTTACATGCATGGGCCTGTTGTGATGGAAGTCGAAGAGTACGAGGCTGGCGACATTGTTAATAAAACAAAGTGGGCCATCGACAAGACTAACTCTATCAAGCCTGATGCGTTTACGTGGGACTGTGATGGTATGGGCGTTGGAGCCACTTACCAGATCACTGAAGGCTTTGAAGGCAAGAAGGTGCACATCGAGCAGTTCAAAGGCTCATTTTGCCCAGAGAAGCCGGATAGAACCTATCAGAAGGCTGGCGATGTAGAGGGTAAGCAGAAGACCAACAAAGAAACTTTCCTTAATTGGCGCGCTCAGTTCTACACAGTACTTGCTGATAAGATGCTAAGAACCTATTTGGCGGTGAAAGAAGATAAGCGCGTGATTGATCCTGATGAGCTGATTTCGTTTAGCTCAAGCATCAAAGATATAAACGCGCTTAAGACACAGGTTTGCCGGATACCAAAGAAAGACGGCGGCAAGATTCAGATACTATCCAAGCCTGATATGAAAAAATTGGGCATTACCTCGCCAAACATGGCTGATGTGGTCATGATGTTGCAGCGAGAGATTGAAGTGAAAAAGAAACCTAAGCCAATGCCTATTGAGGGGTGGTCATGAGTGAAGAATTGAACGAAGAATTAGACGGTGAAGACGATATTATCGAAGTCCTAGATATGCTATCGGCTGCGCAAGAGGCAGACAAAGACCAGCGCGAGCTAGCTAGGGAGGATGAGCATTTCTACTACAAAGAGGACGGGCAGTGGGAGCCTGATGTATTGCAGCGCTTTGCTGGCAAGCCTCGTTATACCTTCGATAAGACCACGCCCATCGTTGACGCCATACGCGGAGAGATTCTGCAGAGTGAATTCTCTATCAAGCTGGTGGCTGGTGTTGGTAAATCCAGCGAAGAGAATGCCGATTTAATGATGGGCATTATTCGCAACATTCAGAATATTAGTGGGTTCAAAGATATTACCCACCAAGCCGCAACTGGCGCGCTGGTGACTGGTCAAGCTGGATGGAGAGTTACCACTGCTTACGTTGATGAGGACTCATTCGATCAAGACTTGATGATTGAGCTAATATCCAACTTCAATGACCGAGTTTGGTTTGATCCTGCTGCTGAGCGTCAAGACAAGTCAGATGCCAATTATTGTTTTGTGCTTCAATCGCTAAGCTGCGAAGATTATGAGGTCATGTTTCCAGATGCCGAGTCATATGCAAGCGTAGGTGATGACATATCAAGCAACGTTTATGTGAACAAGCCTAAAGTTATCATCGTTGGCGAGTACATCTACAAGAAGACCAAGAAGAAAACTCTTGTGATGATGGATAACGGGCAAGTGTACGAAGATAGCGAAGATTTCAAAGCCATTAAAGATGAGCTAGAGGCTGCTGGAGTTAAAGAGGCTCGCCGTAGAGTTAAAGACGATATTGTCGTTTGTACTCGATTCTTCAATGGCCAAGAATGGTTGGGCGATTCAAACGAAACTGTGTTTGATTTTATTAACGTCATTCCGGTTTATGGTGAGTACGTCATAAGCGAAAACAAGTCTGTCTGGCATGGGAAAATACGCAAGCTAAAAGACCAGCAGCGCGTTTATAACTACGCTCGCTCGCGCCAGATTGAAGAGATAGCCCTTTCGCCTAGAGCTAAGTGGATGGTTACAGGTGAGCAGATAGAAGGATTTGAGGAAGAATTCGCAAGAATGAACACCTCGGTTTCACCTGTTCAGCGATACGTACACGTTGACGGGCAGCCGCCACCATTTCAAGCGGGCGGTGCATTACCTAATCCAGCACTTGATAACGCCTGCGCAGCTATGTCGCAAGATATTATTGAGACTGGTGGAGTATTCGCTGCAAACCTAGGCAACAACCCTAACGCGCAGTCAGGCGTTGCTATTCGCCAGCTACAAAACAAAGGCGATACGTCCACGGTTAAATACTTCAATAACCTTGGCATAGCAATTACCCACACGGCCCGCATTTTGGTCAAGGCAATCAAGAAGATTTATGACACCGAGCGCCAAATCAGAATATTGAGTGAGGATAACTCCAGCGAGATTAAAACCATTAATCAGCAGATATTCGATCAACAATCACAGCGCATGATTACCGTTAACGACTTAACCCAAGGTCAATACGATGTTATCTGTAGCTATGGCGCGGCATTCCAGAATAGACAGCAAGAATCAGTCGCGGCTCTCATTGAGATTGCCCAAGTCGATCCTTCTGTTATCCAGCTTGGCAAAGACATACTTCTGAAAAATACCAATGCTCCGAGTATGGACATTCTATCCGAACGCGCTCGCGCTCAAATGTTGCAGCAAGGCATTATCCCTGAGTCTCAGATGACGGACGAAGAGAAGCAAGCGGCTCAGCAGAAAGCACAGCAGTCGCAGCAGAATGCCCAGCAAGACCCTAACGTCATGGCGGCTCAGGCTCTAGTTATGGAGGCTCAAGCGAAGATGAAGGGCGCTGACAATCAGGCGCAGAAGGTTCAGTATGATGCGCAAATCCAAATGGCTAAAGTTGGGATTGATCAAGAAAAATCCCAATTCGATATGATGATGGAAAAGCTTGATAAGCAGGCTGCAATACTTCAAGCGTTCTTTGATGGTCAGAAAACGCAGGCAGAAACCAAGAAGATTATGGTCGATACCGCTATCACTGGTTCACAAGCCATTCAAAATCTTGAACAGCAAGACAGAGAGATTGCACAAACAGACGCAATGATTGATAATTCAATGCAACAGATGTAAAGTATGTTCTACGCTTACGTGAGGCTTATCACGGCATTTTACTTAAAGGTGACAACATGACTGACGAGCTACAAGACGATATTGAAATCGTTCAAGAAATTGAACAAACTGAAGACGATAGCGTCGATTACTCCGAAGCGGATCATCAAGACGAAAGTCAAGATGATAACGATTCCGAAGCTGACTTAGCCCCAGCTGGTGAAGGCCAACACAAGCAAAAGGTCAAGCTCACTCCTGAGCAGCAAGCACTCTTTGAGCAGAAGACCGCTAAAAGAGTTTGGGCGCAAAAAGATGCTGAACGAAAGGCGAAAGCTTTAGAACAGGAGCTTAATGCGTTACGTGCTGAAAGAGTGAGAACTGCTGCGCCCGTAGTGCCGCCAATGCCAGACCAGTTTGAAGACGGGTTTGAGCACAAGCTGGCAGAGCGGGACAAGGCGATAGCTGCTAAGGGTCAATGGGACACAGAGCAAGCTTTTTACGCTAGGCAGCATCATGAGGCTGAACAACGGGCACAACAGTTAAAGCAAGAGTCTTTGCATACGACTGTAGCTGAATACTCTAAGCGAGCGCTTAAATTGGGTGTGAGCAAAGAGGAATTAGCAAGCGCGGGTACAGCAGTTGCAGGTTATGGGATTAATCCCGATTTAGCAGAAGCAATTTTGAATGATGACAATGGGCCGCTTATTACGACCTACTTGGCAAACAATCCAGAAGCGCTAGAAGAAGTTGTTAATCGAAACCCAGCAGCAGCAGCTCTATACATTGCGCGAAACATTGTACCGAAACTTCAGCCACGAAAGACCAAGACAACCAATGCTCCTGAACCAGCACCGGTACTTCGTGGAAATGGCGCACCGCCAAAAGACAAGTATCATGTTGAGGGAGCCATCTTTAAATAAAGAGGGCTAAACCATGGCTAACAATCTAACCGCGAATACTACCTCGAAAGTAGCGCGAATTTTCTTAAAAGAATTTGAATCTTCGCGTGTACTTTCTAAAACTGTTAATACCTCATTAGTATCACCTGAGTTCACGCCTCAATTTGGCGATACTGTAGCGTTCAAGCGTCCACACCAATATCGTTCAGTCTCAACCGCTGACGGTGATATTTCCGCAGAAACCAAAAACAGTATCATCTCAGGCACCGCATCTGCCACTGTTCAAAACTACTTGACTGTTCCAATCGAGTGGACGAACAAAGAAGAAGCGTTGCAAATGGATCAGCAAGCTGAAATCCTGCGCCCTGCCGCTCAACAATTGGCAATCGACTTAGAAAGCAATTTTGCTCTCTACATGCAAAAGAACTCAGGATTGCACTACGGTACTATCGGTACTCCCATTGCTTCTTGGGCTGACGTTGCTGGCACCAATTCATTGCTAAGCTCTGTTGGCGCGCCGATGTCCGGTAACCGCTATGCTGTGATGAACCCTTTCGCCATTCAAGCATTGGCCGAAGCTCAAGGTGGTTTACACTCAGGTTCAAACAACCTAGTTGATACCGCGTGGGAAAAAGCACAAATCAGCCGCAACTTTGGCGGGATTCAAGGTCTTGTATCTAACTCCTTGCCTACCGTTCAATTGGGTGCAACTACTGACCGTCTTGGTACTGTGTCTGTAGCTCCTGATGCGACTTACGTAACTGCTCGCTTGACCATGACACAAACCATTACCGTTACCGCATTGTCTTTTAGCTTGGCAAACGCTGTACGTGCTGGCGACACAATCAAGGTTACCCAAGCAGGTCGCAACTTGTTGAACGTTCGCTCACGTAATGTGGCTTACGATCAATCTGGCCCAATCTCTTGGTATTACAAAGTGGTTTCTACCACTGGCACTACAAGTGGTGCTGGTGCTGTTGCGCTGACTGTAACCGCTGCCGCAATTTACGAAGCAAACGGTCAGTACAACACAATCTCTAGTGCGATTGAGGTTGGCGATACCATTGAAGTATTGGGTACCGCTGCTGCTTACGTACAGCCAAGCTACTTCTATCATGAAGATGCGTTCGGCATTGGTTTCATTGATCTTCCCAAGTTGCACACATGGGATACAGTGATGAACACCAAAGACGGTATCTCTATCCGTATCACTAAGTACTCGGATGGCGATAAAAACAAACAGTACCTACGTGCTGACTTGTTGCCTGCTTTTGCCACGCTCAATCCTTTGTTTGCTGGTACTTTCTACGGCTAATTCTTGGCCCCGCTTCGGCGGGGTATTTTCTTGGAGGCTGTATGACCCACATTACCCTATTCAAAAAAATCAATGGCTCCATTGTTAAGGCAAGCATCTATGACCGTGACCTAGAAGTCATGCTTAGTGAAGGCTGGCTAAAAACAGGTCAAGAGGCGATTGATTCAAAGCCAGAAGTAAAAACATCAACCACTAAAAAAAGTGACAAGTAATGGCCTACACAGTCGAGCAGGTTATACGTCCAGCGCTGCAAGAATTGCTTGTACAGGGTTCAGAGACACCGCTTGAGGCTGATGAGTACCGAGATACTATATTCGCGCTCAATACGTGGATGGCTGATCTTGAGGCTCGCGGCGTTGATCTTGGCTATACGACTGTAGATTCATTGTCAGATGTTGTAACGGTTCCAGATGGAGCAATCATGGGCATTGTGTCAAACCTTGCGCTATTGATTGCCCCACAGTTCGGCGCTATGCCATCAAATGAGCTTTACCGCAAAGCTAAGCGCGGAATGAATACGATCTATAAGCTAGGTCAAGTAATTATTGATAGCGAATATCCTCACACTTTACCGCGTGGATCTGGCAATAACCCAAGCCCATTCTTGGGTGATAACTTCTATCACTGGAATGATGGAAGCGTAGGTGATGCCGATGCCAATAGTTGATCTGCCAGTATACGGCGGTTCATACGCCACCAAATCAAAGCTGTTCAGCTCTCAGCGTTGGGTGAATATGTATTACTCGCCAGCTCAAGGTGCTGCGCTTTCTGATGGTATGGCGGTAGGTGTTGAGGGTGTTTCGCAAGTAGCTACCGCTGGAGATTTTCGCTACCCATCTCGCGGGTGTCTAGTAATGGATGGAATCCCGTATCGTGTCCAAGGTGGTACGTTACAACGTCAAAATGCTGACGATACTCTGACAAATCTTGGTGTTATTGCTGGTGAAGAGCGGGTGTCACTTGCCACTAACGGAACTCAGTTGATGGTCGTTAACGAGCTTGGTAACGGGTATATCTACGACAAAGATACATCCCTATTAACTGCGATCAGTTCAACGGCCTTCACGGGCGACAACGGCAAGCCTTTAAGCGTTTGTTATGCCAGCGGTTACTTTGTTTGTCCAACTGATGAAAAGAAGTTTATAGGTTCAGCGATTGACGATGGCTTGAGCTGGAATGCGCTCGACTTCTCAAGAGCCGATGGTGACCCAGATAAAATAGTCTCTGATTTATCGTTTCGCGGACAGCTCTATATGCTTGGCGAAACTACCACAGAAGGCTTCCAAAACGTTGGTGGTGCAGACTTCCCTTGGGCTAAGAATGGAATATTGATTAACAAGGGCTTGTCTTTTCGCCATGCGGTAGTTGTCACATCTGATGCGTTCTTTTGGCTTGGTGCTGGCGTTGGCGAGACTCCTGCGATTTGGTTCTCTACCGGACAAGATGCTAAGAAGGTTTCAACCGATGCAGAAGACTTCTTTATACGCGGCGAGCTAACCAAAGAAGGCATAGAAAATACCTTTGCTTTTTCATACTCACTAGATGGTAGTTACTTTGTTGGGTTCACATTCCCATCAAAAACGATTGTTTTCAACATAACATCTCAACGCTGGTTTGAGCGTGAATCATTGATAGATGGGTTGGCCTATAGATGGCGCGCTAACTGCCTATGTCAGGCTTACGGCTCTATCTATATCGGTGATTTTAAAGATGGGCGCATTGGCAAGTTAGACGACTCGTTATTCACTGAGTATGACGGATTGTTGGTATCTAAGTGGATCGGCCAGCCTTTCTACAATTCAGGCAAGCCGATATTCATTATCTCGGTAAAAGTTACTTGTGAGGCTGGTGTGGGTAACGCACTGTCGACCGACCCAAAAATCAGATTGGCGTTTTCAACTGATGGCCGCACAGAAGGCTATGAACGAGAAAGATCACTTGGGAAGGTTGGCGAATACCACCGAATAACCAAGTGGAATCGTTGTGGCCGCTTTGATCATATCGTGATGTTAATTCTAACGATGAGCGATAAGGCCAAACGAATGATTTTGAAGATTGAGGCAGACATAAGATGACCTTAGCTCTACCTCCTTTTGAAGTAACGAAAGACGACTTGCCTACCGATCCGATGCGTTTGTTTATGGCCAATCTAGCAAACCTAGACCCGATCAAAGGCGATGGATCACCAGAGGGCGTAGTGGAAGCAATGCTATACACGCCATACCTAAACCGAACAGGCTCAACGGGGACGCTACTATGGTTCAAGATGCTCCCAGAGATAGCGGGCGATGTGAAAATGGGCTGGATAGCTGTGTAATTTATCAGGGTTTCAAGCCTGAATTATTCAAAGAAATAGCTACTAATCCGCTTGTTTTACCTTGGATTAAAGACGACGAAGCGATAGAAGACTTTAACTTTCCAGATTGTTTTTTGTATGTAATTGCGAGTTTGAATGGTGAGGATGTTGGTTTCTTTATGCTCCACAAAGTGAACCTAATCACAGTAGAAGTTCACACCATTTTCCACCCGAAAGCATTTGGCAAAGTATTAAATTTCTCGACGCAGGTTATAGATTGGGTTTTCAGTAATACCGATTACGAAAAGATGATAACCCATGTACCAGAAGATAACCCAAAGGCAAAAAGATTGGCTGAAAAGTCTGGAATGGAAGTTGAGGGAATAATCAAGAAAAGCTTTAGGCGAAACGGCCAGAATATTGATCAATTTATTTTAGGAGTAAGCAAATGCCAGTAATTCCTTTTTTAGCAGGCGGGGCAGGAAGTGCAGCGGCTGGACTTGGTGTTGCAGCTCTCGGTGCTGGCGCTTCTCTGTATGCCGCAAACAAACAAAACCAAGCGTCAAAAGATGCGGCAAAAGCCCAGGCAAATCAAAACGCTTCTGACCGCCAGTTTCAAGTTGAGATGGCAAACCAAGCGCGCAATGACGTTACTAACATGTATCCACAGATGCAGCAAAACGCAATGTTGAGCGGTCAGGCAGCTTTGACGACTATGAACAACGCATTCCCGCAACAAACCTATGCGAGACAGCAAGGCACTCAGAACGCTATAGCAGCGCTGCTAGGCGGACAAGGTAAGCAGATACAGCCAAACTTTAATTTCATGCCTAAACAGCTACCAAATTATCAAATGTATCAAAGCCCGGGTCAGGTCGTAGGGCCAAACCAAATCAGCCCGCAGCAAGCATTTATTAGTCAAATGCCTGCACAAATTACAGCAGGGATGGATGAGGCGCAGTCGCGTGACTATTACGGCAGAATCGCTCAAATGTTAGGGGGCAAATAATGACACCATATCAGACATATCCACAGGCTTCAGGCGTTGCTCCTCTACAGCCATACCAGCAATACGCGCAGCAAAATGCTCTTCCTGACAACCAGTATCAAGTTCAGAATTTTGACCAGTCAGGATACCCTCAAACTGGGTTGGCAGGTTCTGAGCAAGCATTGCAAGGCGGCTTAGCTGGCGCTTTAACTGGCCTACAGTACGGCACAGGTCTTGCTCAAGGCGCATTGCAGGACTACGGCCAGCAAGGGCTAAACAGCATTTATGGTGGGCTGAATCAAGCTCAAGGCTATGGTGCTGCGCAACTTGGTCAGCTTGGGCAAACGCAAGCCGACATTAACCGTATGATGACAACTGCGGGCAATCAAATAACCTATGGCGGCAGGCAGGCTAGAGGACTTTATGACCAAGGTTTAGGGCAATTGCAGCAAGCAGGTAATCAAGCTGGCCAATATCTCAATCAAGGCGCAAATCAGGCATCTATCGCAACCATGCAGGGTATGGGGGCACTTGGTCAAGCGGGTGCGCAGGCTGGCCAATACCTGAATCAAGGTGCTGGTTCTCTTATCTCAACCGCTGGCTTAGGTGCCAATGAATTGAACATGGCGAGAGATAGAGCGGGCCAATATCTTAACCAAGGTTCTAGCTCATTAGGTCAGGCGCAGACGCAAGGCCTTGGATCTATAAACTCAGCTTACGATCAAGGCGTTAGCGCTCTTTCTCAGTTTATTCAGCCCGGGATGAATGCGTATAATTTGCAAGCCGATCTATCTGGCGCGAATAGCCCAGAAAGACAAGCTCAGGCTTTCGCTAATTACCAAGAAAGCCCAGAGCAAGCGTATTTGCGTGAGCAGGGCTTAAGAGCTGTCACTCAGAATGCGCGAGCCGCTGGCGGTGTTGGTGGGAATGTCTTGAAGGAGTTACAACGCCAAGGTATTGGAATGGCGGCGCAGGACTATCAAAACTCATTTAATCGCTTGGCCGGACTAAGTGGTCAGGGTTTGAATGCGGCCTCCGGTGTTGGTCAACTGAGAGGATCACAAGGTCAAGCAGCCGGAAGCTTAATATCGAATATCGGTCAAGCTCAGGCACAGCTATCGGGTCAGGGCGCATCACTTGAAGGTCAGCTTGGTCAGGCTGGGGCTAACCTGCAGTCTAATCTTGGGCAGGCATTGGCTGGACTATCTGGTCAAGGCGCTGGATTAGCTGGCTCATTGGGTCAATCTGGAGCTAACCTACAATCTAATCTTGGCCAAACTCTAGCAGGTTTACAGGGTCAAGGTGCAAACTTATCTGGCCAGCTTGGTCAGGCTCAGGCTGGATTGTCTCAAGGCGCTGGAGACTTAATGGCTAACCTTGGGCTGAACCGCGCAAACCTATACGGCCAAAATGCTAACCTACAATCTAACCTTGGTCAGCAGATTGGTAACGTGTATGGGAATATGGGTCAGAATGCTATTGGTGCAGGTCAAAACGCTGCGAATATCCAAGGTAATTTAGGCGCAAATATCGCTAATTTATTAGGCGGTGCAGGTAACCGCGCAGCAGATTACGCGTATAATACGGGTAACAGCTTATCGACTGGCAGAACTAACGTAGGCAATCAAATTGCAGGGCTTCAAGGTCAAGAGGGTGTCGATATTTCTAACATGCTCGGATCAAGCGCTTCAAACATTGCTCAACTGCTTGCGGGCACTGGTGACTCGATTAACTCGCAACAAGCTAACCTTGCGGCATTGCTTGCTAATATCTCAACTGGTACAGGTAGCAGTGCAGGCAATCAAACCAGCGTTGCACGGTTCCAGCAAACGCCTAACTACCTTGGGCAATTAGGTCAGATTACTGGCGCGGCTTCTGCGGCTCAAGATGCGTATGACCGCTATAGACAGCAACAGCAAAACAACAACTATTACGACTACAACATGACTGGTGGTAATTATGCCTAATGGTATTGCTCAAGCTCTAGGTGGTTTCTCGGCTGGATTGCAGGGTAATGGCGCGCAGTATTCCGCTATGCTCGACCAGCGAGAAGCTCTTGATCGTGAAAAGCGCATGCAAAACGAAGCGCTAAGCCATGAACGCCTAAAAGCTATGGTTCAGGATTCCTACGGGGTTAAAACCCTACTGGAAAGCGGTAAAACTGATGCGGCATTAAAGCTGCTAAAGAACCGCATCGACCATATCAATAAGCTAGGCGGCGATCCTACTGATACTAAATCGGTATACGACCAACTTGTCAGCGGTGACCCTACGCAATTTGCAGCAGCACAGAAGACCTTAACCGATGTTGTTGATGCTGGCGTTGCTGGTGGATTATGGGCGCCACCACAAGAAAGCCTTGAATCTAAAAAGTTCACAGCTCAGCAAGATCAGTTCAAGCAAGAATTCGAGCTTAAGAAGCGCGCTCAAGACTGGAAAGAAGCGCACCCAAATGAAGGCAATGCAAGCAATCCTTATTATCAATTTATCCCAACATCTGAAGGTTTGGCGGTTGGTAATGCCCGCACTGGTCAAGTTAGCATGGCTGGCGGCGGCGCTAACGGCAATTTAATGCCTATCGGTGCAGATGTTGGCCTAAAAGAGCGTATGGCTGGAGCTTCTGCGACTGGAGAGGGCGAGGCTAAGCGCGTTCTAGACGCCAAGGGTGCAGAGAAACGTGTTGCACAACTTAGTGAAGGGATTAAGCAAGCTAAAGACCTAATCCCTAAAGCTACAGGCAGTATGGCCGGAGCTGCTAGGGATGCAATGGGGCGCGCTGTAGGTGTTTCAACCGAAGCATCTAAAGCGGCTGCTAGACTTGACACCTTGGCTGGCTGGATGGTGGCAAACGTTCCAAGAATGGAAGGCCCTCAGTCAAATATTGACGTAGAAAACTACAAAACAATGGCCGCAAGAGTTGGCGATCGTACCGCTACGCAAGAGGAGAGACTTGCCGCGCTTGATGAGCTTGAGACACTTCAGAATAAATACTCTGGCATGAATAAAGAAACTATCGCTGGAAAATCGCCAAACTTATCAGGCCAAGATAAGCAGGCTTACGACTGGGCAAAAGCAAATCCCAACGACCCAAGATCGGCACAAATTTTGAATAAATTGGGGGCTAAATAATGGCCTTTGATCCAGATGCATACCTTGGCTCAAGCTCAAATAGTTTTGATCCTGATAAGTATTTGAAGGGATCGACCTATGAAGACATCCCCGCGTTCGTAGATGAAAACGGTAAGCCTATTCCTACACCTCAGCAATTCACCAAACCACAAGAAAGCAATACTTTTGCAGATGTGGCCAATGAGGCAGCGCTAGGATTTACGCGTGGGGGTGTAGGTCTGGTAGATGCGCTTGGGAGTGTTGTTAGGGCGCCAGTAAACGCAGCGCTTAGAATTGCTGATGTTAATTATCAAATACCTACGCTAAGAGAAAGCTTAGCTGATACTAGCTCAACACTAGAAGGTCAGCACATGCAAAGCGGGTTGCCACAGAGAATCGTTAGCTCTGCCGCGCAAATGATCCCGTCATCGTTATCTATTGGCGTTGCCGCTAGAGAGGCGGCTGCTAGTGTTCCACAGATAGCGCAAACAGCTCAAAACATGATTCCAGCTCTTGCTAGACAGATCGGCACTACTACAGCCAAAGGAGATACGTTTTATGGTGGCGCATCTGGTGTAGGTTCGGAGCTTGGGCGCGAAGTTGGTGGCGATAAAGGTGCTTTGATTGGCTCGGTTGCTGCGCCAATGATTCCAGCTCTAGCTGCGCAGGCTGGCTCATCTGTACTTAGAAAAATATTTGGCCCAACAAATGCGGAAGGCGCTAGAAATATACTTGATGACTTTGCATCATTTGGCTCAACTCCTACCGTTGGAATGATGACTGGAAAGCAGGGCATCCAAGGTGCTGAGAATGTGAGCGCTCCTGCTATGGGTGGCGCTCCGCTTAGAAAGGCAAGCGAGAAGATAGCACAGAACATGCAAAATAAGCTTGGCCAAATAGCCAATGCAATTAGCGCGAAAGAAGGCGCTGAAACTGCTGGACTAGCTGTTCAGAAAGGCATAACTGGAAGCGGTGGGTTTATTGATAAATTCCGCCAAAACAACGCTGTACTTTGGAATAAATCAGACTCATTGATAAACCAGAATCTTCCTGTCGATTTAGCAAACACTAAAGCTAAGTTAGCGCAGTTGGTTCAGGGTGGCAACATGGGCGCTATTTTGGATAACCCAAAGCTGGCGCAGATAAAGCAAGCGCTTGATGAAACCGCAGCGGTAGATTTTGAGGTAGTAAAAAAGCTACGAACATCTATTGGCCAAAAGTTAGCAGGCAATGATCTTGTAAGCGATATACCAAAGGCTGAGCTAAAACAGGTCTACGGGGCGCTATCGCAAGATATTAAGAGCTTGGCACAGCAAAGCAGCCCAGAAGCGCTCAAGGCATTTGAGCGCGCAAACTCATATACAAGTGCAGGCCATACTCGGATTGATGACTACCTTCAAAGAATTTCTAACAAAGTAAATCCTGATCAAGTATTCAAAGATATTGCTCGCGGCGGTGAAGGCATTAAAGCAATCATGACCGTGAAGAAATCAATACCACAAGAAGATTGGGAAGTGGTCGCCTCAAATGTTGTTAGACGATTAGGAAAAGCAAGCTCAGGCGGCCAAAATGCTGTTGGCGAAGATGCCTTGGGTGATGCCTTCTCTATCAATAAATTTGTTACCGATTGGGACAAGTTAGGGCCAGCAAGAAAGGCCATATTTAGCGGTAGCGAAAAACTTGATAGATACGCCAACGATCTAAACAAAATAGCCCGCGCAGCTTCGGTGGTTAAAGAGTCAAGAGCACCAGCGGCTAATGCTAGCGGATCGGCTCAAGCAGCTTCTAGATACGCAGCAGGAACTGGTTTGGTTAGCTCATTGGTTACTGGAAGCCCTACGCCAATACTTATTGCATCTACTGGCGTTGCATTTAACAATGCAGGGGCAAGACTAATGAGCAATCCTAAGTTTGTAGCCATGCTTGCGGCTAGAGCAAATAAGCCGGTAACGAAAGAGTTTTTAAGAGGTTTAGTAGGTCTTGCTAATGAGTCTTCAGCACAAGATGCCGCTGATATTTACGAATTCACCAAAGAATTAGAAGAGGATAAATAATGGCTCAAAGATTACTAGACGCATTCTCACAATACTTTAGCAATGGTGGCGAGGTATTGACTGATGGACAGTTAAGGTTTTGTGTGTCCGGTGGAAGTACAAGTGATTTGCTTGACACCTTCTCGGATATAAACCTCGATAACCCCAATACAAACCCTTTGCCGCTTGAGGCGGGCGGGCGTGTACCTGATTGCTTTGGTTATGATCAGTACTACAAAATCAGATTAGAGTTTACTGATGGCACATTGATACAAGAATTTGATCCTGTAGGCGGCCCCGCATCTGCTGGCGAGTTTGGCCCATGGAATAATGAAAAGGTTTATAGCAAGAGCCAGATCGTCACTAGCGGCAATAGATACTGGCGATCGGTTGATAACGGCAATCAAGGCAATGAGCCTAGCACTACTAGCGATTGGGCAGAGATTAAATTCATTGAGCAATATCTGGCTGGTGTTGAATATCCGATCCATTTTATCGTTCAGGATGCCGGATTAATTTACCGTGGGCTACAAGCTGCAAACACAGGCCATACACCCGCATCTAATCCTGATTGGTGGGAGCGCATTGGCTCAATACCAAAATACTCCACAAAAGTAACCTATGCGCAATATGAGCGGTCTTACATAGGATCAGTGGTTTATGTATCTCAACAGAATACAAATCTTAATCATGACCCTTTAACTGATACGGCTTATACATGGTGGAAGCCTGAGTCACGTATAAATTTAGAGGCTAGCCCACAATTAACACAGGTTAAATACCTAAGCGGCGGTGGTAACTTATTCCCAGAGTGGGATAATTGGCTAACCGACTCAGGCAGCTATGCAATTCCAGCAGCTAATACTGTGCCAGCTAATACAATATTGGTAGTTACCAAGCCTGATAAATACCGCACCAACACCCCAACAGTTACGCCAAGCGGTGGAGATTACTTTGAGTGGTCTGGTGCAAATGATTTTGCTGGAATTCAATTGCTAACATCCCATATCGAGGTATTAAAATTTATAAGCAACGGCTCTAATGGCTGGAGGATTGGCTAATGATTGATTCAAGAAACATCTTTGGTGGGACGACAGTCCAGTCAGCAACTAAGAACCTATACAATGCTTGTAGTACCGCTGGTTACACGGCTATTGCCTCTATTGCCACAAGCACTACAGCTAAAACCTCTGTGTCTGGTGCATTAACAGCGAATACTTTAGTTGATCTTATCAATGAGAGTGGTAGCGCAGGCTATATAAGTCAGCTATCCATATATACCAACGATGCAACAAGCAG
>OFRB01000189.1_pt1 | contig 16309 bp, 27 predicted proteins | sample 1543021 | NCBI WGS metagenome assembly OFRB01 (sample SAMN07774230, study PRJEB24372) | wastewater metagenome | isolation source: Exp Tend CN 0WW | collected 2016-02
CTGAAAGATGACCTGTTGCTTGATGTGGCACCGAGGGAGTACTTTCTTGATAAGATGGGTGTTGACCAAAAATATTACTCATTACCTCCTGCCCGTACACAACCGGCGGCAGGCGTTCCGGCAACACCTGCAGATGCAAGCGGAAATACAATGGCTGTGAATGAAAACCTCGCCGGAATGTCTGGACGTAAATTCCAACAGCTTGAAAGGATTGTCAGGAAATTTAAAGCGGGTAAGTTAACCAGGGAGCAGGCCGCAATGATGCTTAAAAACTCATTTGGAATAACCGATGAAGATGTTTCTTTGTTCTTGGATGCAGATAGCGATGATCAACAATTTGCCTCACAGGAGGAGCTTGATTTTGCGCTGCTTGAACAGTTTGAACAGGTAGGGGAGGACATGGATCTGTTTGATGAGATTGGCCGCAAACCAGCCAAAGAGCAGGAATATTTTGCAGATGTAAAGCAGTTGAGCCAAATTGAGAGCAATATCATCAACCTGGTAAGAAAAGATAAAAGGATAACGCCTGAAGTGATTGCACACACATTGAAAATTGAGCCAGCAACGGTTACCAGGGTAATGTCGGACCTTGTTGAATCAGGGTTGCTTATAGAAATAAATACAACTGTGGGCCAGGACACCGTAATTGAACGTACAGCAACACAGGAACAGGTTGATGCCCCAAGGCCGTCAACAGTTGATATACTGTTGAGGTATAGTTATGATGGCCCAAAAGATGAAAGGAACAGGCCATTTTGTGCAAAACTGTTATCCCTTAATAAATTATACAGCCGGTCTGATATTGAAACAATAAGCATGAGACTTGGGTATTCTGTTTGGGATCGCCGTGGTGGCTGGTTTACACAACCTGATGGAACGCATAGACCTTTCTGCAGGCATAGTTGGTTCGCTTTAACAGTAATACGTAAAAAATGAGTGCAAATATATTATTCATATCAGAACTTACATTAAAATCCAGAACCGGAATCAGTGAGGCTATTGATGGAACAAGGATAAAACCTCAGATAAAGCTGGCACAGGATATGTATGTTCAGACTGCTTTAGGCAGCAGGTTGTACCAACGCCTACAGACAGGTATTGATGCCAGTAATTTGACAACAGATGAAACAACGCTACTGAATAATTACGTTACGGATTGCCTGGTATGGTACACGATGAGCCTGTTACCCATGTCTTTAGGTTACCAGATATTCAGTAAAGGGGTGCTGCAAAAAACAGCAGAGGAAAGCGAAACTCCTTCACGTTCAGATTTAGAGGCAATATCTGGTTCGTATAAGCAGACAGCAGAATTTTATAAGCAGCGTCTTATTGATTACCTGCGTGAAAATTACACGGCTTTCGCTGAATACAATAATCCAGGTTCAGGTTGGGATGTAATTTTTCCGGAAACAAAAGCATATACCTGCCCGATTTATTTAGGAGATGCTTATTCAGAACAGGCTAACAGGTCATATTCAGGTAATAATGTTACAAGTGTTGGCAGTGGTAACATAGAAGTTACTCCAAGTATCGGGGCTACTTCATTCACCGTTTCATCGTTACCATCTGGCGCATCAATAATCGCTGCAATACGTAGCGGACTTGGTAAGGGTATAACAACCGCCGGAACTGCAAATACTGCTTACCTGCAGATCAACGGGAATGTAGTTACACTTCCAATAGGTGACCAGGTTGCAGATTCAGGTGATGGTATCGGCGAACTATTTATTTTCACTTACAGATAATGGCAAGATATAAAAAATCAATAATCGAAAAAGTATTATTCCATGACTTACAATCAGGTAATAACAACATTGCAAAGCCTGTTACAAAGCCACGCAATGATAAAAACGGTAAAGAACGAAACTCCGGGGGAATGGTTAAAAAAGACAGAGATTGAATTTCCTGTATGTTGTTTTTCCATAAATGCCGGTTCGTTCAATAAAGGCAGACAGCAGGTGTATAACGTGCAGTTCTTTTTTTTGGATAAGTCAGGCGAAGATAAGGAGTTTGAGCAGGAGGTTATTTCTGATCAGGTTGGTATCGGTTACGATATTACAGAACTTATGAGGGCTCCGAAACGTGATTATTCCATACCTGATGATATTGGATTTGACACAATATCTGACAGTAAGTATGAAGATAATCTTGCAGGAATACAAATGACATTTGATATAGAAACGCAGAGCGACTTTGACGGTTGTGATGCACCAACAGTATAATTATGAAAAAGCTGATATTAATATTATGTATGTTGACCGGGGTAGTTTACGGGCAACGTTGGCAGAATATGCCGCAACCAGGTTATGGGCCTATAAAACAATTATGGGTAGATAGTAATCTTGTGATACCTACTGCAACACTTACCGGAACTTTAATATCCGGTGGGAGAGCTATCGGGCAGTTAAGATATAATGAATCCGATAGTTCATTGCAGGCTTATACAGGGTATCAGTGGTTGAATCAAAAGGGTTCCGGTGGCTCCTCCTCCGGCTGGTCCTTAACAGGTAATGCAGGTACAACAGCAGTAACTAATTTTATTGGAACTACGGATAATGTGGATTTGGTTTTTAAAAGGTATAATATAATATCAGGCAGAATAGGGGAAAGTACATCGTTCGGGATGGAATCTTTATTAAATAACGCAGGGACTGAAAACACTGCATTTGGTGTAGGCACTTTAAAAACAAATACAAGCGGTATTGGTAATGAAGCGTTTGGTAATAACGCATTAAATTTAAATGAAACTGGCACAGGAAATACAGCTATCGGAGGGTCTGCGTTATTATTAAACAATAGCGGTTCTAATAATGTAGCTATTGGTGGTTCTGTATTATCAGAGACTATTTCTACCAATAATAACACGGGAATTGGAGTGGCCGCATTAGCATTAAATACAGGGACGGGTAATATAGGAATCGGATTTAGTTCTGGTAAATATAATACAACACTATCAAACCGACTTTTTATAAACTCTTTAAACCGTACGAATATTTTAGGTGATACCACCCAATCGATAATTTACGGCGTACAAGATGCAACGGCAGCAAATCAAAGGCTTTATTTAAACGCTAAAGTAATAGCACCATATCTACCCACAGCCGTAGGATTATATTCAGTAAGAGCAGATGCAGATGGTAATTTAAGTATTGCTGATACAACATCAGGCGGCTCAGGCACAGTAACCTCCATAGCCACCACTTCACCAATGACAGGCGGCATAATAACCACAACCGGAACTATCGGTATTAATAACGCAGCAGCAGACGGCAGCACAAAAGGGGCTGCATCATTTACAGCAAACGATTTTAATGCAAGCACCGGAAATATAAGTATTGATTACACCAACGGTCAAGCATCATCAGGGAGTACAAAAGGTTTTTTATCATCAACAGACTGGACTACTTTTAACAATAAAGGTAATGTAACCAAAGTAGGAACGCCGGTAAACAATCAAATAGGTGTATGGACAGGAGATGGCACAATTAAAGGTGTTTCTACATTAACATACGATGGTATTTCATTGGTTACGTCAGGTGCATCAACAGGAACTGGAACAACTTTTTCAAGTACAACATCAGGGTTTTATCCAGCGCAATTTTTCAGCTCCGGCAATGATGCCTATGTTACTATTGGCAAAACAGTTTCATTAAATAATGCAGGGGCTTTTCATTTTAATTCTGTTGGTACTAACTCTACGTCAAACTCTTTAAGGTTTGGATTTGCCAGCAATTTTGATTTGATGACATTACAGGCAACCGGAAGTGTTGGTATAGGTACGACTTCACCCGGCGCACAATTACATACAACAGGTACAGTAAGGCTGGCAAACTTTGGCGCAGGTACAGCGACATTTGATGCAAGTGGCAATGTTTCTTCTGTAAGTGATGAAAGGCTGAAAAATATACAAGGGTATTACCGTTCCGGTTTAAAAGATTTGATGAAAATAAAACCAATATTTTTCAAATGGAATGAAAAAAGCGGAATGGAAACAGAAGAAAATTATATAGGATTTTCTGCTCAGAATATTAAAGAGACTTTAGGTGATGGAAGTTACGGCGTAAATAAAGATGGGTATTTATCAATACAGGACAGGGCAATTATGGCCACGATGATAAACGCAATTAAGGAAATGCAGGCTGAAATAGAAGATTTGAAAAACAAATTGAAAAATAAATGATACGCTTTCCCAATACAGATGATTACGTAAAAGCTAATATTAATATGGCTGAATTTAAGCAGGATAAAGAATTTGATAATGAAGTTTTTGGATGGTATCGGGGGCAGTATGTCGCTATAAAAAAATGAATAACAACGAAACTATATCACCTGAGCAAGAGGTTTCTTTCAGGCTGCAAAAGATACTGATAAAAGAAGGTATCTGCCCTACTCAGGAAACCATTGATAAACTTATAAAATACATTACAGATGAAAAAACTATTGACCTGCTTAATACTCATTTTTTGGGTAAGCGTAATAAACGCCGCAACTTATTATATAAGTCCAACCGGTAACGATGCAACGGGTAACGGCAGCTTAAATTCGCCTTGGAAAACATTAAAAAAAGCCACCACATCAGTAACAGGCTTTGGAGATATAATCCATGTGAAAGCTGGCACATACATTGAAAGCCAGACAAGCAATTTAGCAGTAGGAGTAAGCATTGAAGGGGAAGGGATAACGTCAATTATTAAAGCCAGCTTTTCTACAATATGGCAAATGATTATCAATGCACATAGTAACGAAGGAACTAACGGCAACCAGCATATAAGTAAGTTAAAATTTGACGGACAAAATGCTACATCTTGGGCTATTCAAATTCAGGGTAGAAGTAATTTTGAAATATTCGATTGCGAAATAATTAATTTCAAACAGAGGGGTATCGTGTGGGGAGGAAGGAGCGATAACACAGATAACCCACCAACTATTTACGCAACAGGGAATAAGGTTTATAGGAATACAATACTTAATAGTGGAGGTTTTGACGGCACATACGGTTATGGTTGTTTGAATATAGGAGGGCAAGACGGGATGCTTATTTATGACAACACGATTATAACAACAGGAACTAATCCGGGATGGCCTATTAAACTTTGGAATGACGGCTACGTAAAAGGTTGTAAGATTTATAATAATATTCTTAAACGTCCACCTTATCCGTATCAATATAATGGTATTGGAAATTATTTTGATTTTTGTATTGAACTTTTTCACCAATGGGGTATCGAAATCTACGGCAACACGATTGAAGGAAGTATTGATTTGAATTGGCAACTGAAAGGTAGCTATGATTATTCAGCTTATATCCATGACAATATTATCGGGAGAAACACAGCCGCGGCACATTGCGAAACAGGTGTGTGGTTAGAGTTTGAAAGTGAAGATGTAATAATTGAGAACAACACATTTAAAAACCTTTCACAACCAATAATGTTTTCCTTACGTCCGGGCAGTTTTATGAATAACATTACTATTCAGAAAAATCTTGCTTATAATATTGGTAAAACCGATGGAACTAAGCAGGGAACTGCTATAGGGATTATTATGAATGATGAAAGCACAAATTATAGTGCTAACAACTGGTTTCTAAATAACAATACTTTTATTTCAATGATGGGGAACAATGCGCCTTATTTTGGTATTAATATACCGGGCGGCAATACTTCAACCAATGTAAAAATTAACAACAATATTGTACAGGGATTCTCTTACTACGTTATGGATTGTGATAGAGGTGGCAAAGTAAACGGGTTAGAAATTAAAAACAATATTCTGTACAACAACGCATCAAATAACGCTATAAGTTTCAGAAACGGTACTCCATTAAATTATACCAATACAGGCAACCTAAATGTTAATCCTGTTTTTAATGCAGCTTATGAACCAACAGCGGTTGATAAATTAGTTTATGGCTATACGGCTGGCAGTACACCACCACCAGTGCCTTGTGTTTTCGTTTACAGCGATTGGTCGGCTTGTGATGCCAGTGGTATGCAACGCAGGACTGTTATTAGCCAAAGCCCTGCAGGTTGTTATGGCGAGCCCGATTTAATACGAACCTGTACACCACCACCTGTAAAAACATTCCTTTTTACAATCTGGGTTTACACTGATAACACAATCAGCAAAAGCAAAAAACAAAGCAGTACAAAAACTTTACTAACCAGTATTAATGTTTACAGCGATGGGAGCATTATACAAAATCCTAAATAGCTATGTCAGAAGGTTGGGCAATATTTTTAATCAGTGAAGCCATATTAATATTTGGTGGCTTGATTGCAATTTATGTACGTGTTAATGTAAAGCTGGCTGAGCTTGATTTACGTATGAAAGTCAGCGAAAAACGAACCGCAGATATGGAAAGCAAAGAAGATAAAATGAATGTTAAACTGGACACCATTAACGAAAAAATAAACATGGTACTGGTTGAGCTTCAAAATAAAGAAAACCGTCATTAATAAATAAAACCATGAACTACACAACATTAGTATTATTTGGATTGGGAATGCTGGGCGTTCTTATTCACAACTTTGTTAAACTTGATGGCATTAACCGTAAGGCAGATGGCAAAGTAAATTTGCTAAAATACTTGAGTATTGAACGCTTCAGTATTCTTATTTCAATTTGCGTTATTGTTGTTTTGTTGCTTGTAAAAGAGGAAATAAAGCAACTTGAAAATGCTGGTAACTTGCTTGGACTTGGTTTTGTTACAGCTGGTTATATGGCCCAAAGTATAGTTGTTTCATTTATGGGCAAGGCTCAAAAATATGTCGATACAAAAAAAGACGATGAAACTATTTAACTGGATAAGAAAATACAAATACCCGATTGTAGTGATTCTTCTTTTTGTAACCATTGCCATCTGTGTTTTTATGTCCATTCAGGCATTAAAAAGCGATCATTCGCTCGATAAGGTTAAGCTGGAAATGAAACTGAAAGAAGATGCCAGGTTACAGCTTGAAAAGGAACGGGCAGCATGGCAGCAGATAGTTAATCAGCAAACAATAAATATACAGGTATTACGGGCAAAGGATTCAGTTGTACAACTATACATAACCGATCTTAATTACCGAATTGATAACCTTCCAAAGCAATACAATGAAAAAGCAAAAGCAATTAATAATTTTTCTGATGCTGATCTGCAGCAGTATTTTAACCAGCTCCCTGTACAGCCAGACAACGATTATTGAAAACAGTAAGTTAAGAGATGCGGCAAAGCTGATTGAGAAGGGTAAAATTGATGCAGAAAGGGTAAAGCTGCTGAATGAAAAGATTGCCTTTTTAAACCAGCGTATTGCATTAAAAGACAGCGTTATTGCCAGTTACGATATTAAAGATGCTGCACAGGCGGCTATTGTTGAAACCTACAAACTGGAAGTAAAAAACCTGACTGAGCAAAGGAATCTGGCGGCCAAAGAAATGAAGCATCAGAACAAGTTGCTTAAACGGCAAAAACGAAAAACGGTTTTTGCGGTTGTGGGCACTACGGGAGTATTAACAGCAGCATATTTTTTACTATTAAAATAATTATCATGATAACAAAAGACGGTTTAATTAACTCAGCACTTATATTTATTTGTTTTATTGTTTGGTTTGCTTTACCTATGAGTGTATTAAGCGAAAACCATCCGCAATTTGTTACGATATTAAAAGTTATAGGAACAATATGCGGATTTATTGGGATTATAAGGTTTATCATAGCTTATAAAAATCAAAATAAGTAACAATGGAACTTCTACTACACCGTAAAATACTGAACGAAAATTCAGCAGAGGGTAATTTGTATATTCAACAGCCAGATGGCGCCTGGAAATGGTTTTGTAATACTATTGAAGATAAGGTAAGGGCAAAGCCAGGGGAATGGAAATCTGAATTAAAGGTGTATGCAAAGACATCTATTCCTTATGGAAGGTACCAGGTATTAGTTACCTGGAGTAATCGTTTTAAAAGACAGCTTACAGCCATACTAAACGTACCTGACTTTGAAGGGATTAGGATCCATAATGGTACAAGCGAGTTATCCAGTGCAGGGTGTATTATTGTTTCATACAAAGATGATGATGCAAACCACAGACTTATTAATGATAAGGGTGCTATGAATGATCTTTGTACGATTGTACAACACACTCAGCAGACTGAAAAGGTTTGGATAAATATTGTCGATAAAATGCCGGAATGATCAACAATATCCTGTAACCCACGCCATTTCAGTCATTGCAAAATCCCGGTATAATTCATACTCAGGGTATAATCTCCACCACCCGTTAATAGCCCAATCGGCCATTGAACCTGGGTCAAAGAATAGCGATTTTATATCTATCTTTTTACGCTTACCATTGATTACAGGGTAAATAAACAGCCACCCTTTATCCTCTTGTACTCGGTACATCTTATTTTCAAATTGTACCGAGTCGCCTTTTTTTATTTGATGAGCATATTGAATTTCAGGCATTTATTACTTGTTTTTTTATTGTTTCGACAATACATACGTTGCATCGCAATGGCGTAAAGTACCGCCAACGTAGTTTCTACGCTTTTTCAAAGCTCCCGAACCTACTTTGCGATGCAACGGCCCCCGGTTCAGTCAGGGGGAAACAGCTGCCACTGCGAGCAACACAGTGTTTCCAAAAGACTACCCTGCCTGTTCCTTCCAGTCCTTTCGTGCCTCAGTCCTTCGGAAACACCGGGGGCCGTTCTATGCAATGCCACTTCGGTAATTCTACTGAGCGACATATCATGTATTTGTTTTTTTGCCAACGCTTCTAATACATTACTCCGTAGCATCATTTGTTCTTAATTTCATCTTATTTTACCACACCTCAAACACTTTCTTACTTTTTTATAGTTTTTAGTTGTTGGGAACCACTCATGTTCACAATCCGGGTATTTCCATTCAAGTAATACATTTATTGCTTTAGTTTCCCAATCTGTTGTTTCCTGTAAATGGAATAAGTCTAAAATTTCTTTTAATGCTTTGGTCGCATTTAATTGCATATCTATCATAAATCTATTATCCATATTAAGCGTATTTTCTGTAAAAATTTAGTGCTGATTGAAAATCTTTAAACCAATATCGTTTCCTCACCCCGTCATAATCTAAGAACCAAACAGTATATTGCCTAAACGTATGACAAAACTCTATGCTAAGGCTTTTCATAAATTCTCTTTTTAGAAATTTCAAAATACTTTTCATCTTTCTCTATTCCGATAAAATTCCGATTAAGTTTTCTGCAAGCCAATCCTGTTGTGCCGCTTCCCATACAATTATCAAGTACAGTATTGCCTTCATTTGTGTATGTTTTTATGAGGTACTCCATAAGTTCAACGGGTTTTTGCGTTCCGTGTAATTTTTCTCTATCATACGTAAAGGTTAAAATAGATTTTGGGTAGCCACTTTTAGTTTGTTTCCACTTTTTACCCTTTTTTCTGCTTTCCCTTTTACCAGTTGTTTCGGTTTCAAAATTTACTTTTGTAATATCTACATCAATTAGTCCTTGCGGATTATAGCACATTGTTAAACTTGTACTTGTTGCTGAACCTTCACTAAATACGCTTATAATTTCGTGTTGTTTTAATGGCCTTGCTTTTGCATTCAAATGTCCTGTTGCATTTAATTTATTCCAAATAAAATCGTATTTAAACCATTCAAGATTGCTTACGTTTAAAACGCTTGTAAAAGGCTCTGTACTTGTCAAAACTACTGTTCCGTTTGGTTTTAAAATTCTTTTATAGTTTATCCATAACAAATCTAAAGGTATAATACTATCCCACTTAGCCTCTGTCGTTCCATACGGCAAATCGCAAAGTATCATATCAATACTTTTATCAGGTATTAAAGGCATTATTTCTAGACAATCCCCATGATGTAGTTCTATCATAATTATAGTTTAAAAATTGAAATACACTTTAATTCATAACACCACCCACGCCAATAGTCGCTACCTATTTCAGTTACAAAATATAGAAGCTTGCCTTTTTTTATCCAATCTCCTTTTTTCATTTAAATTTTTTTAAATACATGCTCCGCAGCACAAAAAACAAATACACCCAGCTTCAGTAATTCTATTCAGCGACAGAATAAACCATGTACGGCACTGCATAGAACAAGCGGTTTGCCAATACCGCTTAACGCATACTGCTGATTCGGTCTTTCATTCTGGCGGCATCGGCAAGCCGCAAACGTTATGTGTAATTGTTACCAGCATACCATTTATGGGGCAGACGGATAACTGTATTATTTTTTTTGCCCAAGCCACACATTAGTTTCCAATTCAACTTTTGACTAAAACTTCAACATTACCCATAGTCCTTATAATCGGGTCGCCGCCTCTGCCTTTGGTTAATATTATTGGCTCCCATTTGCTAATGGCATTATTATACGCCATGTAAAAGCCAGTAACAACAACCTCTGCTCCATACATTTTTATCGTATCGCCAACTTTAATAGTTGTAGCCTGCTCTTCGGCTGTTTTTAATTGTAGTCCATTTGTCCATTTCATAATTTTTCGATTTCGGTTTTAACTTCGTTCCAGTATTTATTTTTTGTCTTTTGGTAGCCCTGCATAATTGTTTTCCCATATCCAATATGGGTGAAGTTTAATTCTTCAAGTCGTTCATTAACCATAATCAATGCACAGGTTTTTGCAAGGCTATTGTCGTTTATAGGAAACGCTTTGTTAAAGGTTTCAACTAAATGTTTTGCTTTCTCTCTTGTTTTCATACCTTATAATTTTATTGAGTTTTCAACTTCGTTGCCAAATACATCCCAACCATCTGATTTTATCCTTGCAAATAATTCCAACTTAGGTAATTCATTGCCAAACATTTCAACTATTCTGTCTCTTATCAGTTGTGGTTTTCTGCTGTGTATAGTTCTTTCTCTTGGTGCTTCTTGCAGTTGCCTTACTTTTCTGCTTTTAAGGTGCTGTGTCATTTTACCTTTAGTTCCCAGCAAAACAATTTCGCTTCCTTTCATTGTCCATTGTCCCATAAAGCAAACTTGTTTCCCGCTTTTTTCTTTCTTATTCCAAATGAAAGCAACTGTTTTGTATTTAAAGCCCCAAGCCCTCATTACTTCAATCGCATCAGGTATGTGAGCATCGGTAGTCCACATAAAGCAAACGCAATCATCCGCAGTAATATTTTTAATTGGTAGTTCGCAAATATCTTTCGTTTTCATTACAGAATAAGCCCTTTCAATTTCTCTGTGATGGTCGTTTTTATTACTGCTATACATCCTATTACCAAAGTCCCAAGCAGGGTCAGCATAAATAATGTTATACTTTTTATTCATAAACTATACACTCCTTTTTTATTTAAGTTCCTCTCATATTTTATATAAACGTATGCTGCCTCAACTGCTTCAATCGGGCTTTCACCATAAAATACCTTCCTTTTATTTGTAAGGTTTACTACCCATTTCTTTTTGTCCTTTGAGTAATAAAGGCTATGCGTAGCCCGTACTGTATTTTCTGAAAAGGTTTTTAACCCATCCAGTAGTTGTTCAAGTGTTTCTAAATTTTCCATTTCGTTTATATTTAAAGTTTAAAAAATACATGCTCCGCAGCTTCAAAAAAATAATACAGCCGAACAATAGTTTTTCATAGCAGCGACATCAATTAGCACCCACAACTACACATAACAAACGGTTTTGCAATAGCAGGGCTGACGGAAGTCGGCTCAACATTGGTAAATAAATCAACTTGTGTACTCATTTTCATCTTTTAGTTATTAATGCCCTGCCATCGCAAAGCCGCAGGCGTTAGCGGTAATTTACACACGCTCCTTAACATACATTTCCTCAATTTGACCAAAAGTGAAATGAAACCCCCATTGGCTATCGTGTGCAATATATTCACTTGCAAAATGCTTATCCTTTAGTTCTTCTTTTTCAATTTCACTTTTTGAGAAGAACCATTCCAAAGCATCCGCACGTAAACTACCGCTAACAGCACCTTTGCTCAATGCTGGGCTTTCGTTTTTTAAATTTGTTTTTTCTGTGTTCATAATTTTCGTTTTTAAGTAATTTTATCTTATCAATCCCGCACTAAGCAAAGGTGCAAAACGTACTGCAAAATGCCGCTACAACCCTTCGCCATGTTTTTACGTTGTCATGCTTCCAACTCCCAAAACATCCGCATTTTGCAGTACGCTCTGGCTAAAAAGTGGAGGTCAAACGCAATTCGCAGTACATTGCGTTTGCAAAAGACACCTCACTTTTTTTGCTCCCGGCCTTCCAAGGGGAAGTCCTTCGCAAACGCCAGAGCGTTATGCCCAATGCTAAACAACATCAGACAAAGCATCATCACATCGAGAAACCATATCCTCAAATTCCGAATTTTCTTCACAATCAGGATGAGCATTCATTGAATTTGCAATTCCTTTTAAAGCAACTAAAAGAGCATCGTATTTTTCTTTTGGGAGTATTGCGAATTCCCCAGCGGTTACTTTGAAATTTTTATCCATTTCAAAAGTCCAAGTGGTTTCTTCAAAATCAGCCGTTACAGCTGTTCCGAATTGTGTTTTTAATTTTGACATATTTCTGTTTTTAAAGTTTGACAATCAAAAGCACTTGGCATAACACGTGTTTTGCGTTATGGCGGTTGACGTGCTTAATTCAACCGCAGTAATTCTATTCAGCTTTGGTGCTATGCCGACAGTTAGTGCTACTAATCCGCCACATCGCAAAGCACCTTAACGTTGGCAGAAATGCTACGAGACCCTGCGAACTGAAACATCATACCATTCATTTTCTTTTTCTATTCCTATGTATGGAATGTTTAATTTTTTGCAAACTGCTCCAGTTGTATTTGAACCCATACAATTATCCAATACAATGCTTTCTGAAGTAGTATATGATTTTAAAATTTCCTCAACCAAAGCAAAAGGTTTTTGAGTTGGGTGCATTTTCAAACCATTTTTCTTTTGCTTATCACTTGGGTACTTTAATACACTTCTTTGATACCTTTCAGTACTATCATAAGAAGTTAATTTTTGACCTTTATTATAAACATCACTTTCAATACAATTTATTTTATGTTCTGCTTTACTTACTTTTCTAATATGTCCCTCTGTTTTTTGTGGGTAGAATTTAGGAGTTTTTTTATAGAACACTAAAATATTTTCGTGTGCTTTCATTGGCATTTTTTTTGCGTTTAAATGACCAGTCGCTGAAGTCTTTTCCCAAATCCATTCATATTTAAGCCACTTAATATTTGAAGCTCCTAAAACTTTATCAAATGGAGTTTGAGCAAAAAGAATTATTACACCTCTATCTTTAATTATTCGCTTGTAATTATCCCATAACTTAACTAAATCTATTGGAGTATCCCATTTGCATTTAGTTGTATTGTAAGGCAAATCAGCGAAAATAACATCTACACTTTTATCTTTAATGTAAGGGAATACATCGAAAAAATCTGCGTGAAACAAAGCACTTCTGCCAACATCGGTTTTGCAAAACGGTGGCATTTGTACTAATATTGAACTTGGTTGCATCTATTGAACTTTAGTGATTAATTGAACATTTGTAATTCTATTTCCACCGCTTCGCAAAGCCGTGAAACGATGGGACCGCCATCTTACCACCCTGAGAGAAAAAAGTGATAAGGCAACAGTCATTACAGTTTCGATTTTTCTTTTATCAAATCAAATGTCTTTTCAACATACTCATTCATATCCACATGACTTCTTTTACTTGCAGGATGAGCAACCTTTATTAGCTTTTCTAAACTAAGCATCGGGAAATCATAATGAACCATTGCTCCTAAAAGGACTACTATATCTCCTTGAAACAATTCAACCCTTTCAACCCAATCAAAAACAAGTGATCCTTTTTCTTTTCCCTCTGGCAGATAATCAACATCATAAAGATTTGTCTTTAAGATATTCATGCCATGATGCCTACATTTTTCAATTACCCTGTCAATAAGTTTCCCGCTTTTAGTTTTACTGTCAAGCGGTTTCATTCCCGGCTTATTATGTAGTCCTACAAAAATTACTCTTTTCATATTTTAAAATTTAGAGATTCACTTTTTTCAATACAGGGTGGTAAGAACGTAATCCAACCATTCGTACCTCAATTCCTTTGTCTTACTTGGCGGCCCCATCGCCCCAGAAAACTCAAGAAACTCCTAACACATAACCAGACGGCGGCCATCACCAAATTGCCAAAATGCGCCGGTTTCTTTCGGCCTCATGCACCCCTTACTTTTTCGTTGCACTTAAAAGCGGGGCGCACTTCGGCAATTTCTGGGGCGTTAGCCGCAAGCCTAAGAAACAACATCGGAGAAATCAGCAGTTGCCAAACTAATTTCCGACACATCAATTTTAGCTTTTGACTTTGTGTGTATCCATTGCTTTATTTCAAGCAAAGTAGTATTGTCATCAAACACTTTTGTTTCTTTCACATCTTTGTAATTGTCCATTCCTGTTTGAACAAATTGAATGATTGTTACTGCTATTTTCATTTTTATTTGATTTTGTGAGAAAGGCCAGCGGCTAACAGCGGTTTTGCAATAGCCGCCTGACACATCTCGGTTAATAATTAAATTCTTCTTTGGCGGCCATCGCAAAGCCGCAAAACGTTGGACCGCCATCCTACCTCTCTAAAAATTAACGCAGCTTATCAATAGCCCATTTTTTAGCCTTGCTCAGTGTCCGTAAAAATGTACCATGATAACCTTCGGAAAACAACCAATGCCCTCCTCTACCTATTCGGCAACACCACTTACCATGCGGCCTTTTGTAAATAAAAAGGTAGTGGCCTTTATGGTAGCCGAAATAGTTGCCTGCCGTTGTTTTCTTTATATTCATAAATTTAATTTTTAGAGAGGTAGACGGGATATGCCCGTTTCGTTCCTCAACTCCTGCATCTCCCTGATGGCGTTCCAACGGCCCAAGAAACTCAAAAAACACTCTGCACATAAACCCGGACGGCGGCCAACAAGTGAATTGCTAAAAGTCCGCCCGTTTTTTTCGGCTTCGGTCGCCCCTCTCTTTATTTCGTTCCTCAATAAATCGGGGCGAACCTTCAGCAATTCTTGGGCCGTTATAAGTAATTGCTATCATCACTTCCTTGAACAAGTTTCCTTGCAATACAACTGAATATTTGAACTCCTATATTCATCAAGTGAAATTGTCTTTACTTGTAAATCGTGTTTCATTACTTCCTTAGCAAATTCATTTTTACTTTTAGTTGTCATTGTATGTTCAACTGCAACTCTAATAGCGTTACCACATTCAGGGCAAACACTCATTTTTACTTTTACATCTTTTTCTTCAATTTCCATTTTAATTAAGTTTATCGTTAATAATCCGCAACTACTTATAACAGTGGTTTTGCGTCAGTTTTTGCCTTTAAGCATTGTGCTAAAATTGAACATTCGGATAAGGCAAAAAACCGAACGCAAAACCGTAAACGTTATGACTCATGCCTACCAGTCTGCTAAAATGGTAAGTCTTTTTCATTTGACCTGTCAGACAATATTTCATTTACAAGTTTTGACACTTCTAATTCTTCTAACTGATTATCCAAATATTTACCAGTAGTGAAATAAAATATATTTTCCAATTGGTGATAATATTTTATATCTATGCCGCAACTTGCGTTTCTATGTTCATAATGTAATCCATTGCCATCAGATGTAATTATAAATAAACCCCATTCACCTACACTTTTTGACAATAAATGAAAGTCGCCGCCATCGTGGTTTATTTCCCATCCAAGTTTTAAAAGTGTAACCCAGCTAATAGGGATGGGTTTAAATATTTCATTAAAGTTGTCAGGATTTTCAGACAACCATTTCAAGTCCTCCCAATCAACTATATTAGGAAGTAACCCATCTTCGCAAGATTGGTAGTAAATAACATTACCAATTCTTAAATCTGTTTCTTTTATCATTTTGACGTTTTTAATTCGTTTAATTACCCGGTACGAACTGCCAACAAGGGTATTGCTGCAAGTGTGGCATTTGTTAATAATTAGGCGGAAGAAAATCACGGCATCTTATCTTTTCAATCAGCAGGTGTGCCGCCAATTCCACACCTGCATAAATACCCGTCCGTTGCACTGAAAGCTGCTTGCCACCCTTGTGCCCTTTCAGTTCAATAAATTCCATTACCGGTATTTGGCGGCTATGGCGTAAAGAAATTGGCGTTGCTGCGGTGAATGGACTGGTGTGGGGCGGCATTATTGGCTTGGTGGCGTATTGGCTGTATGGCAGCTTCGCGCTTGGTCTCGTGATGACAGCCGCCATGACACTCAATCTGGTGCTGGCGGCCACAATGGGTGTCTTGGTTCCGGCGCTCA
>OFRB01000190.1_pt1 | contig 16205 bp, 25 predicted proteins | sample 1543021 | NCBI WGS metagenome assembly OFRB01 (sample SAMN07774230, study PRJEB24372) | wastewater metagenome | isolation source: Exp Tend CN 0WW | collected 2016-02
TTGGTGCTGCGCAAGAAAAAATGGGAACTGTTTCATGTACATGCACTTCACGAACTCTCCCATACCGAACGCGACGAAATGAACGTGTTCGCCAAAAAACAGATCGTGCTGATGGACATCACAGAAAGATTAACGAGGTAAATTATGGGTTACAGGAGCCAAGTAGTATTTGCCGTCCGTGGCAAAAAAGAAGACGTCATTCCCGTGTTAATGACACTCCGGCTGAAGGGATCAACAGCTATAAAAGAAGCACTCAATGAGTTGTCTGCCAGTGAGTGCGACGGGATTTTGACACTGGCGGGTCAGTGGGACAGTGTTAAGTGGTACCCAAACTACGAAGATGTCAAGGCACTGACTGCGATCTTTGAGAAATTCAAAGACGAAGAAAACGAGGACGGACGGAGCTTGTTCGAGGGCGCGTTTGTTCGGATCGGTGAAGACGCTAATGACGTCGAGACCGATTACTGGGGGGACGATCCTTACGACCTCGTTTCCCTCAACCGCACCGTGCATCTCGAAGTCCCTTATGGAACAGAATATCCATTGTCCGCCGTCCTCAGTTGAAGTCGTCGACACAGACAACCCGATGATCAAGCACGTCTTTTATGACAGGCGTCTGGTGGCCGAATTCGGCCTGGAGCGTGGTGTATGGAGATGTCATTTTCGTGCAGACGCGCCAGTCTTGTACGATTTCGATGAATTCAGAACGCGGCTGATCACCCCTGTGTTAAACCAGCTAAACCTGTTGTACAACGTGACGAAGAGGTTAACGAGATGATCGAACTAACTTATCACCGCATGTACACCCCGCCGCACCGGTTCGACATCAAAGTTGGTTCGATGCACGTGGGCATGCTGCGCATCCTTCAATACTACGGTGGGAAGGGTTCGTACGCAGGTGTTGCGCCGACGATCTCCTGGGCGCTTGATAAGCACTTCACGCCCGATGAAGTTGCCTTCATCACCAAGTCAATCAATGACGAAGCGACGCTGCGCAACGTGACTTTAAGGATGACATCATGACCGACGTCGAAGAGAAAACAGAGTTCACGTTTGACGAACTTTCAGAGAAAGCCAAAGACAAAGCCCGCAGTGACTACACTTCCGGCGAATACCTGCACGAAGATTGGTGGGAGCACATCTACTACGACGCCGTGAACATGGGCCAGATGCTCGGTATCGAGATCGGGGCGACTACACACGTCAGCACCAAAGGCAGGAACTACACCACCACCAACATCTGGTTCAGCGGGTTCGGCTCACAAGGCGATGGCGCGTGCTTCGACGGCACCTACAGGTACGCGCCTGACGCTGCGAAGCACATCGATCAGGAGACCACCGACGAAGAGTTGCTCCGCATCGCGAAGGAACTAACCCTGATGCACGTCACCCAACGGCTGCAGGGGCTTGAATACTTCACCGCGGCCATCCATGCCGAAAGGAATAACAGCATCAGAACAGAAATTCGGGACTGGGGTGTTGATGAGGTAGGCGAGCCGGATGAAGAAAAATTCCGGCGACTCATGCAGGACTTCGCTGACTGGATTTATAAGCAGCTCGAAACCGAAAACGACTACCTGTACTCCGACGAGTATGTGGATGAGCAGATGTCAGAAAAAGATTGCATGTTCGATGAATCAGGGGTAATTATCTGACATCTAAGTTAGAATCAAGGCGCAGACCTCGGAAGATTCCCGTCTTCCGAGGGCCACTTCAAACAACTTTGTCAATGAAGGACAAGCGTCATGAGCAAATCAATTCTAACGCAGAGTAGACTTAGAGAGCTGTTCGACTACAACCCTGAGACTGGGGTATTCACGAGAAAAATCTCAAAAGGGAGCCGAGCATGGACAGGAAAAACATCCGGGAATGTGTCTACGAGCGGACATGTACAACTATTCATCGACGGCAAACTACGCGCCGCACATCGAATGGCATGGCTTTACGTACACGGTGTTCTCCCTACCCACTGTATTGACCACATCAACGGGAGCCGCGCTGACAACCGCATCGTGAATCTCCGCGACGTGACCTTTGCAGAAAACTGTCAGAACAAACGTGCCTCTCGGAGTGATAGCACTACAGGACTCATAGGGGTATCACCTCACGGAAGTTCTTGGCGCGCACGTATTCAGATTGGTTCTACCCGAAAGAACCTCGGCACCTTCGCTACTGCGCATCTTGCGTATGCAGCGTATTTAACGGCTAAGCGCCAACTCCACACGACATGTACGATATGAAACAAACCGTCACCAAACCCGTTAGCTGGTCGTTTAGTAAGTTGCAAGATTTCACTCGCTGCAAACTAGCGTACAAGATCAAACATATCGACAAGGTCGAGGAGCCAGAAAGACCTTTACCCAAGGGGAAAACCGAACACAGTAACGATCGTGGTACCCGTATTCACGACAATATCGAATCCTATGTGCGTGGCGAACATGACGCGCTCTGCTCAGAGGCGGATAAATACTTCGGCACCCACATCGACCTGCTGCGCGTTTTGTACGCAGACGGCATGGTCGAAATGGAGGGGGAATGGGCGTACGACCGTGAGTGGGAAGTGTCCGAATGGAACACCGGCTGGGTACGTATGAAACTCGACGTTCTCGTGCGTCTGTCGAAGACACAAGCCATTGTTGGGGATTGGAAGTCCGGCCGACATTTTGGTAACGAAGTTGCTCATGGAAATCAGTTGAATCTGTACGCGCTGTCGACGTTCCTGCGCTTTCCAGAACTCGAAGAGGTGTGGGTTGCCGATTACTACATCGACCACGGCATTACGACCGAACGGTACTTTACTCGTGATCAGGCCCTGCGGTTCAAGGCGGGGTTCCATAAACAGGGCGTAACCCTGACTGACTGCACATCGTTCCCTGCAAACCCCAACGTGTACTCGTGCCGCTGGTGTCCGTGGGGGGATACCGGGCACTGCACCGTGAGCGCAAAGAAATGACTATCTACAAACCCATGGCCCATCAGGCTATTTCAATTAAACACAATGACACCGCTCCAGTCGTGTTCGACGTATCAGACCCTGGTACTGGAAAAACATTCGTGCGAATCATGGGATTCGCCAAACGTCGACGAGCTGGGTCTGGAGCCCTCCTTGTCCTGGCACCACGAAGCCTATTACGATCGGTCTGGGTTAACGACATCGCAAAATTTGCTCCGCACCTCACGGTATCCGTTGCCGATGCGAATAACCGGGCCGAGGCCTTCGTAGAGGACGTGGACGTTTATGTCACAAATGTGGACGCCGTCAAGTGGCTCGCAGAACAGAAGCCAGCCTTCTTCAAACGGTTCAGCGAACTCGTTGTTGATGAGTCAACTGCCTATAAGCATCACACATCTCTTCGGTCAAGAGCCGCTGCCAAAATAGCCAAGCACTTCAAATACCGCTGCTGCATGACTGGCACGCCTAACGGCAACACCATCACAGACATCTGGCATCAGGTGCAAATCCTCGACGAGGGCAAGCGCCTCGGATTCTCCTTCTACAAGTTCCGCGACGCCGTGTGCCAGCCGACACAGGTCGGACGTATGGCCCAGGCTATCCGGTGGAACGACAAAGAAGGCGCAGAGGAGGCTGTCTTCGGCCTGTTATCTGACATCGTAGTTAGACACAAGTTCGAGGACTGTGTGGACATCCCGGCGAACCACACGTATTCGCTTGATTACGAACTATCACCTAAGCAGATGCGCGCGTACTTCGAGATGGAGCAGACACAGATGCTGACGCTCGCTCAGGATCGTGTCACAGCACGTCTGACCGGCAAAGGGGCGATGCCGAGTGTCCTGGCCATCAACGCAGCCGCTGTGGCAACGAAGCTGCTGCAGATCAGCTCAGGCGCTGTATATGACGGCACTGGGAAGTATGCGGTGGTGGACACCGTGCGCTACGAGATGATTCTTGACCTCGTCGAGCAGCGCAAGCACAGCCTGTGTTTCTTCTTCTGGAAACATCAACGCGATGCGCTGGTTGCGGCCACGAAGCGCAAGGTCAAGTTCGCTGTGATCGACGGCGGCACGTCTGATCGTGACCGCGACGAGATCGTCAAGGGCTACCAGGCCGGTGTGTACCAGACGATCTTTGCTCACCCGAAGTCTGCAGCGCACGGGCTGACGCTGACGAAGGGCACCGCCACGATCTGGCCCTGCCCGACGTACGACCTTGAAGTGTTCAAACAGGGCAGCAAGCGCCAGCACCGCATTGGTCAGACACAGAAAACAGAGACCATCGTCATCGTGGCCAAGGGCACGATCGAGGAGAAGGTCTACGAGCTGATGCTGGGCAAGGACGCCCGCATGACGAACCTGCTCGACCTATTCGGCACGTTGACGCCCGCGGCCTCTGCCACCAAACCCAAGAAAAAGAAAGTGATGGAGACGGCATGAAAGCAGGATGGAAAAACCGGATTGAAGAACGCCGCTACTTTGAAGAGAAGAAAGTAGCCCAGTCCCGCCGTGCCTCCGAAAACATGCGCGTCCGCATGGCGATCGAATGGAAGCAGGCTGAGATGGCCAAGGTGGAAGAAAGACGTGGTAAACGGGTGGGGCAGATATGAGCTGGGCATCAGCACTCAGGCAGCAGCCGAGGACATCGCGCCCCTGCACAAAGTTCACACGACCGACGATTCCGCAGCACACACCTGACTGGGCGCGTCTCGTGTCTCTTGACTTCGAGACGTACTACGACCAGGACTACACCCTGTCAAAACTCAGCACGTCTGAGTACATCCGCGATCCGCGGTTCAAAGCCCAGATGATGGGTATTAAGGTAGGCAATGGAAAAACTCGAATCATCCCCGCAGCGAAAATTCGTACCGAGCTGGGTAAGATCAACTGGGCGACTCATTCTCTTCTGTGCCACAACACTCAGTTTGATGGCTTTATTCTGTCTCACCACTATGGTATTCATCCTGCGTATCTGTACGACAGCTTGTCTATGGCTCGGGGGCTCCACTCTAATGACATTGGGGCTGGCCTTGACGAAGTTAGCATCTTTTACGCTGGTGGTGGAAAGATCGAAGGCTCTCTCGAGAAAACCAAGGGCGTTCTGAACTGGGACAAGAAACTGTTCGCCGAGACAGCCATCTACTGCGCCAACGACGTGGACGAGATGGTGCGTGTCTTCAAGCTGATGCTGCCCAAGATGCCGGCCGACGAGATGGATCTCATCGATCTCACCTGCCGCATGTTCTGCAGCCCGGTGTTGAAAGTGGATATACCCAGAGTCGAGAAGGAACTCGAACGTGAGCTGGACCGACGCGAGAAACTGATGTACGCAGCAGTGACTCCGGCCGACTGGGAGGACGCCAAGCTCCTCAAGGGCAAGGAAAAAGAACTCACCGGCAAGGAGCGCGACATGCTGATTATTAAGCGCGTCATCGGGTCCAACGAGAAGTTCGCTGACCTGCTGCGCGCCGAGAGCATCGAGCCGCCGATGAAGATCAGCCCTGCGTGGATGAAGCTGGGCAAGGAAGAGCGCGAGTCGCCCGAGGGCGAGGCTCGAAAGTACGCCTACGCTTTTGCCAAGGACGACATCAAGTTCACCGACCTGCCCAACATGGTCGAGGATTGGGGGTTCGACCTGGAGAAGCCGGATCAGGTCAAGCTCATGGTCGCCAAACAGGAGCGCCTGCAGGCTCTGGTCGATGTGCGCATTGCGGTCAAGTCCACTACCAATGTGACGAGGGCCGAGCGCTTCTTGACAGCTGGTGCCAACGGCATGAGTCTACCGGTGGGCTATGCCTACTACCGCGCACACACAGGGCGCTGGGGCGGGCAGAACAAGATGAACATGCAGAACTTGACCCGTGGCGGTGAACTGCGCCTATCGATCATGGCCCCGAAAGGCCATAAGATCGCTGTGCAGGACTCAGGCCAGATTGAATGCCGTGTGAACGGCTGGCTCTGGGGTCAGGACGATCTGATGCAGGCATTCAGGGATGCTGACCGTGGCATTGGGCGTGATGCGTACTGCAACTTTGCTGATCACGTCTATGGCCGCACGATTACCAAGGCCGACAAGACAGAGCGCTTCGTTGGCAAGGTCTGCGTGCTGGGCCTCGGCTTCCAGATGGGCGCACCCAAGCTCCAGATCACCTTTGCCAAGGGTGCTCTGGGTGGACCACCAGTGCACTTCCCACTGGAGCAGTGCAAGATGATCGTCAATACCTACCGGATGAAGAACCACAAGATTCAGGCCGGGTGGAAGATTTGTCAGAACATCATCGAAGACATGGCAGCCGGCCGCGAGGGCAGCTACGGACCAATCAACTGGGAAGCCAACACCATCTGGCTGCCCAACGGCATGGCCCTGAAGTATCCGGACCTGAAGAAGTCCATGGGTGACAAGGGTTGGGAGGAGTGGACATATCAGGCCAAGGACCAGCGCAAGAAGATTTATGGCGGTCTGCTCTGCGAGAACATTGTCCAGGCCTTGGCCCGGATCATCGTGGGTTGGCAGATGCTTCAGATCAGCCGCAAGTACCGCGTCGTCATGACCACACACGATGAGGTCGTGGCGATGCCGAAAGCTACCCAAGCTGATGCGTGCATCAAGTTCATGGCCAAGTGGATGTCGACACCGCCTGCGTGGTGTTCAGATATCCCGTTGAATTGTGAAGGCGGGTATGACGACAACTACTCAAAATAGATAGCCATGCGCATAACCGATGCGGGGCGCAGCGTATTGGACTCGTGGCTCAAAGTTACTGAGCACGACTTCAAGGTTGTCAACTACGACTCAGAGCGAGGCGAGTGCTGTGTAGTCCAGTACACGGGACCTACCCGTGCCCTTGCCGTCCACGAAGGAACCACAGTCGAGCTTGCTCGGCTGTGGAAATTGGCGCTGATCACTCGGCGTCTTAGTCAGTAACTTAGGAGTTCCCATGATTAAGTTTGAAGACCCTGAGCATTTCGCTCGGGTGCTGGAGTTCGCACTCCAAAATAAATGTATCGATAAATTGAGCGAGAGGCTCGACTACCTGGCGCACTACGCGGGTGGTGAAAACACGTGTCACATCCATAGAGACTGGGCGCCCAACAGCTTCTCGTTCGCCATGAGAAAACCCGATAGCCAGTTCTGGTTCAACGGCGGGCTGATCTACTCCGGCCCCGGCCAGCCGCTCGACGGTTCAGCCCCTGCGTTGACTGTCGGAATAGGGGTCGACAGTTCTCAACATGGCTGGTCCATACACACCTGAGTGTGTTGAAAAAACTCACAGTGCGTTCGTATATCTACGTACGATTAGTCTTAGAATCCACCACACCGAAAGGAAAAACATGACAGCAGTCATCGAAAAAACCACCCGCGCCAAGACCGTCAAAGTGGTCACTGAGCGCCTAAATCCTCTGACCCTCGGTGCTGCCACCGACAAGATGTGGGCGCTGCGCGAAGAGAAGCGCCTGCTTGCAGTTGAAGAGAAGCGCATCAACACCGAACTCACCGCGCTGGAGACCACGATCTTCGGATTGATGGATGCCCAGGACACCCGCAAGGCTGAGGGCAAGAAGGCCGGCATCTCCATCGGTGAGGCCGTCGTCGGCAACGTCGAAGACTGGGATGCCCTGTGGCCCTACATCGTCAAAAACAAGTATTTCCATCTCGTGCAGAAGCGGGTTTCCGATCCGGGTTTGCGCGAGCTGTGGGAAAAGGGCAAGACTGTTCCAGGTGTGCAGCCCTTCACAAAACGCACCCTGAGTGTCCGTTCGCTCTGATATCTAACCTCTAAGAAAGATTCAATATGGCTACCGCCAAGAAAACCCCCGCCTCCAAACCCGCAACATCTACTGCGGTCGCTGTCAAGAAGCCTTCCAGCGCCAATATCGTCTCCATCCAGGAGGCTCTGAAAGCCCAGGCTGCCAGCATGAGCGAGCGTACTGCTCCGCCTTCCGGCAACTCGATTCGCGTGACCCAGGACAAGAAGTTCATCCTGCCGGACGGAACCACCACCCCCGGCCCACTGGAGCTGGTGATCGTGGACTTCACGAGCAAGAATGCCTTCTACGAAGGTGCGTTCGATCCGAAGAACATCGCCCCACCGGCATGTTTCTCACTCGGTACTGACATCAAGAAAATGGTGCCTTCGAAAAACGCACCTGTGCCCCAGTCGGCAGACTGCGGCTCCTGCCCCATGAACCAGTTCGGCTCTGCCGGTGCTGGCAAGGCGTGCAAGAACAGCCGCATGCTGGCCGTGCTACCGCCTGACGCTGACGAGAACACACCGATGTGGACTCTGAGCACATCGCCCACAGCGAACAAGGGCTTCGACGGCTTTGTCACTTCTGTGGCACGTGTGTTCCAGATGCCACCTATCGGCGTAGTTGCCACCGTTGGTTTCGACGAGAACGAGACCTATGCCAAGCTGGTGTTCAGCAACCCTGTACCCAACGCAAGCGTCGGTGAGCACTTCGCCCGCCAGGCCGAGGCTAAAGAAATGCTGGCCGTTGAACCCGACGTATCTGGCTTCGTGAAGGCTCCGCCTGCACGTGGCAAAGCACCTGCTCGCCGTTAATCATGGCAGTGCGTCAGCTCCACATCACAGAGGCCCTCGTGTCGTTTCGGCGGCTGGGCCGAATCATGCACGAGCTGACTCTTGAAGAAGTAATGGCAGCTCTCAGTCTTGAGGCTGCTACTCAGCGCCGGTTGTCGCTCACAACCAAACTGGTAGATCGGGCAGTTCAGCTCGAGAGCCAAATCATTCGTAAACGCCTACAGGAGAAATTTCATGGCAAAAGCACCTAAAACCATTTCCGCCGCTGAGAAAAAAGTTCAGCAGACCAACCTCAAGGAGATGCTGAAGGTCCACAACGGCAACATCAAGTCCATCGTGGCAGAAACCAAAGCAGCGCAGGCGGCGCTGGCTGCTGCCAAGAAAAGTGCTGACGCGCTGGCGAAAGACGCTGAGAAGGCCGCAGCGGCAAAACGTAAAGAGGCTGATACGGCACTTGCGGCTGCTCAGAAATCTTTCGCCGCTGCAATGGCCAAGGCCGACAAAGCCACTGCTGCCGCAGCCAAAGGCACCGAAAAGCTGAACGCTCAGATTGCAGCGCTGGAGGCACTGCCTGTAGCGGCGGCATCGAAAGCAGTCAAGGCGGCTAGTCCAAAAGTGGTGAAGGAAACCGAAGAAGCGTGAAGTAAGGCCGCTCAAACGTCTAAGTAAGTACAGTGTCTTGCGCTGTTTCTTATTTAGACGCAAGATTACCCGGTGAAAAGAAACCGAAAGGATATATGAAACACATAATGATCGACCTGGAGACGCTGGGTACCGTGGCTGACGCCGCAATCATGAGCATCGGCGCGGTACGGTTCGACCTCGACTCAGACAAGATTGACGATACGGGGTTTTATGCCTCGGTCTCAATCGACTCAAACACTGAGTTTAAGCGGCGTATCCAGGAGGACACCCTGCTCTGGTGGCTAAAACAGCCGATTGAAGCACAGACTGTTTTTCATGAGTCTAAGCAGACACTCCCAGCCGCGCTGCACGATCTGGCTGACTGGATCGGTACTGACGACTGCCATATGTGGAGCAACGGCGCTGATTTTGACCTGCCCATGTTGGCCCACGCATTTACCCAGTGCGGCATGGAGGTGCCTTGGAGATTCTGGAATTCGAACTGTTTCAGAACCTACAAGAAGTTACCCGGCGCTAAAAACGTCAAGCTGCCGATGCTCGGTACAAAACACAACGCACTTTTTGATGCGATCCATCAGGCCAAAACGGCACAGGCTATCCAGGCCAAGTTGTTCGGCGGAAACCACGTTATGAAGGCAAAGACATGAACAACATCGACGCAACTCTCGAAGAGCGCGGCTCCCGGTATGGCGAGTTTGCCGAGCACGCTCGGATCACCCAGAACATCAAAGCTGCGATGGTGGACAGCCCCAATTGGGCGAAGCTGCCGCACTATCAGAAGGAAGCTCTGGAGATGGTGGCCCATAAATTCGGACGGCTGCTCAACGGTGATTTCATGTACGAAGATAACCTCATTGATACGGTAGGATATGCTCAACTCGCCCTCAACGACACGAAAGCCGCGAACTCCAAAGTGGCAGAACACCTCACGGTCTCGAACATACCTAGCTTGGCGAAATCTCCGAAGTCGGTGTCTAAACCCAAATAATGCTTCGTTCGAGCACTACGGTGCGCGGGGTATCACCGTGTGCGCCGAGTGGTTGGATGACTTCGATCAGTTCTTCAAGGACATGGGCGAAGCGCCTGAAGGGCTAACTCTCGAACGTAGAAACAATGATCTTGGGTATAGCCCTGACAACTGCGTGTGGGCGTCGATCCGTGATCAGCTGAATAATCAACGGCGAAACATCCGTGTTGAGTATCGAGGTAGGTCGCTGACCCTCGGGCAGTGGGCTACAGAACTTGGCATCCAGTATGACACTATCTGGCGCAGGTATAGCAGAAAGTTAAGTCTGGACAAGGTACTTTCGCCCGTAAGCATCAAAGCGTCAGGATGGAAGCACGGAACACGCACCGGATACGAGTATGGTTGTCGGTGTGCTGAATGCACAGCGTTCAACGCTGCACGGGGCAGGAAACAAAGGGCCGCCAAACATGGCAACACCTGAAAATACGTTCATCGCGTCAGTTCACCGGCATCTGCCGGTTGACCTGTACTGGATGAAGAACCACAACCAATACAACGGCGGTATAGCTGATTGCTGGTACAGCGGCCCTGCGGGCGATCTGTGGGTCGAGTACAAGTTTATCGTGATACCCAAGCGCGATGACACTGTCATTAAAATCACCCTCTCCGAACTCCAAAAGGAGTGGCTTACTTCACGGCACGCCGAAGGGCGTACTGTGGCAGTCATCGTCGGGGCAAAGGAAGGCGGCGCAATGTTCTTCGGCACCGATTGGGTGCCTGAGATTAACGCCAGGCTATTTCGTAAGATGGTGCTCTCGCGAACCGAGCTCGCCATTAGAATAAAAGCGACGGTGTACTAGTACACTGCCCCCCCCCTGTGCGATTTGCACTACCTTTTCAAACATCACTGAAAAAGGATTCTTTTAGGAGCACTCCCATGCGTAACTCTGAGACCGGTCTCTTTCCTGCCCTAGAAGCCGCCCTTAAAGCGGCTTCTACCCCTTTAGATTGTCAAGTATTGTTCGACATGCCTTCGATCAAAGAGCATGCTTCCTCTGTTAACAGAGTGTCGGACTATTTAGGAGGGCTGTGGCGAAAAGGTCTGGTCGTGAGGTTACCTGCCCCTAAAGATGCAAACAACAGGTCCCGGTGGATGTACGAATGGAAGGGGCAGAAGGGCCCTAAAATTTATGATCACGCGCTGGAGTACACACCTAAAGTTCTAGCAGACCGTCCCACCGTTTTAATTACTGAAGAGGGGAACGTCATTACGTTGGAATTTCCCAACCTGGTAATCGTAGTCAAGCAAAAACCTGGTAAATAAATTCTGGCCCTTCGGGGCCTTTTCTCGCCCCTGTAATCTTATGTCTAACTTAGGTCTACTATCAAAAGAAGAAGACGCCCTCGCCGCCGCACAGGGCTGGAGTCTGAACCACGTGTTCGACCTGAGCACCAACAAGTGGCGAGTAATGGTGTTGGGGATGCCCAGCGCCGAGACCGCGGCGCACTTCGTCGTCAACCAAGCCCGCAACGGACACCCCCTTGCGACCAAAGCACTTAGGCTCGTCATGCACGGGCCAGAAAGAAAGAAATGACCTTCCGTCCTACCCTGGCGGTGAACGCCGACTTCGCCAAGATTCAGTACCCGGTCTATGCATCGCCCAAGCTCGACGGGATCAGATGTTCGATCGTAGATGGCAAGGCTTTGAGCCGCACACTCAAGCCGATCCCAAACAAACACATCTACGGGCAGCTTAGCAACCATAGCCTGAATGGTCTGGACGGTGAGCTGATCGTCGGCTCACCGACTAGTCCGACCTGTTACAACGAGTCGGTGTCGAACGTCATGGCGTTCGACAAAGTACCTGATTTCTCGTACTACGTGTTCGATCTGCATGATTGTAAGCACGGCTATGAAGATCGCCTGCGGTTCCTCCACAGCGACGTAATACGCGGCCCGCTGCCTAGCTTCATCAAGATTCTCGAACAGTCCCTCCTAGCCAACGAAGACGACATGCTGGCCTATGAGGCTGCCAAGGTCGAAGAGGGCTATGAGGGCATCATATTGCGCTCGCCCGAGGCACCCTACAAGTTCGGCCGCTCCACTGTGAAGGAGGGGTACTTGTTGAAGGTCAAGCGCTTCGAAGACAGTGAGGCGGAAATCATTGGCTTTGAGGAGGAATTAAAAAATGGCAATGCCGCCGAAACCAACGAGCTCGGACGCACCAAGCGATCCACCGCTGCAGCTGGTCTGTCTGGTAAAGGAACACTGGGTGCGTTCCAAGTCCGGGACGTGGTCACAGGTGTTGAGTTCTCGATTGGCACCGGCCTTACCGCCGCCCAGCGACAAGAAGCCTGGGATCGCCGGCCCGAGCTGCTCGGGGGCTTCGTCAAGTACAAATACTTCCCCGTCGGAGTGAAGGATAAACCCAGGCACCCAGTGTTCCTTGGCATGCGCGACGCGAGGGATATGTGATGAAAGCCCCATATCTCTCAGAGCGTATCGCTATCAGGAACGCAATCGCCCGATGCACAAACCCAAACCACAAGTTTTATAAAGACTATGGCGGTCGCGGGATAACGGTCTGCTCGGCTTGGATCAATGACTGGAACGCCTTCATTATTGACATGGGGCCTAAACCATCTCCGGGGCACCAACTCGACCGGAAGGATAACGATCAGGGCTACTTTAAAGAAAACTGTAGGTGGGTTACACACGCAGAAAACAATCAAAACAAGCGCAACACCATCTGGGTTGAATATGGTGGAAAGACTATTCGCCTTAGAGAAGCTAGTGTTCTGTCAGGCATTAAATACCGCACTCTATTTGATAGGTGGGTTGCAGGCGACGTCGGGCCATGTTTGTTTCGGGTTCCCAGCCACAGTTCCAGAGAACACGCCCCGTTTCGGGTCACTCCTACGAGGGCACCAGCATGATCTCAGCGAAAGTAATCGAAGACAGCACATGCACCCACGGCAAACGTCTGACCACATTTGAGCTGTGCTACCCACGGTTCATTCACTCTGAGTTCATGACCCACCGGGTGTTTAGCCGGAACTCCATGTCAAGTCGTGCGGTACCCGTGGCAAAAATGATTGAGCAGGTGCGCACCAATCCTGCTATGCCTATCCATTGGGGCCTGAACCAAAAGGGCATGCAGGCGGCCGGTACTATTACTGACACTATGGAAGCTGAACAACAGTGGCGCAGGGCCGCTCGGCAAGCAGCGGACTGTGCCGAAGCGTTGAGCGCAATAGGCCTGCACAAACAGGTTGCAAATCGAATCTTGGAACCGTTTCAGTGGATGCGCACCATCGTCACAGCCACCGAGTGGGACAACTTCTTTGCTCTGCGTGAGCACCCTGATGCGCAGCCGGAGTTTCATGCGTTGGCTAATGCCATGCACGTTGCCATGAATGACTCAACACCAGTAAACCGGGGGCGTCCGGGCTACTCTGGTGATGTGTCGGCATGGCACCTGCCCTACATTCTCCCGGGTGAGCGCGAATACTACCTTGGTAAGGTCTTGCCGAAGCTCAGTGCAGCACGCTGTGCGAGGGTGTCGTACTTAACCCATGACGGGTGCAATCCGACAGTCGACGCTGACCTTGCGTTATTTGAACGTCTCGTTGGTGCCGAACCACAACACGCATCACCGGTTGAACATCAGGCGTACCCAGCAGCAGAGAAGACTACAACCAGCGGCAATTTTTGCGGGTGGGTTCAGTACCGTCAGGTATGGAATAAAGCGTGACCGACGCGCCGCTGCGCATCCTGAATCTGCAGGAGGCAGCGGCGTTGCTGCGCGTACACAAGACCACGCTCTCTGAGCGTGCTAAGGCTGGGCTGGTCCCGGCTGCCAAGGTCGGGCGTGCCTGGACCTTCATCGAACAAGACCTCGTTACCTTCCTTCGGGAGCAGTATTCATGTCACTCTACAAAAACCCCGGCAGCGAAATCTGGTGGGTCAGCATCTCGGTCCCAGGCCACAAACGGGTACGAGAATCAACTGGTGAAACTTCTCGCGCAGCGGCGCAAAGAATCCACGACGAGCGCAAAGCAGCAATCTGGAAAATTCCACCAGCCCTGACCGGCAAGACGTGGGGCAACGCCGTACTCAAGTGGGTCGAAGCAGCTCCACGCTCAAGTGCTGAGATTGCCAGCATCCTGTACTTCGGACAACACTTCCCCGACTGCAAGCTCGCGGACATCACACCTGAAACTGTCGACGCCGCGCTGCGCAAGTTCTGCAAGACAGCTGCCAACTACACGCGCCATCGCGCTCGTGTCTCGGCGATCTTGAAGATGTCGGATGTCGACATCAAGCTGGTCACGCGCAAGGCAGGCAAGACCAAGGAGCGCGACTGGTTGACCCACGAGCAGTGGGCCAAACTGCGCGCCGAGCTGCCCAACCATATGCGGGCCATGGCTGACTTCTCCATCACCACAGGTCTGCGCCAGTCCAATGTACTTAACCTCAGATGGGACCATGTCGACATCAAGCGCAAAGTGGTGTGGGTCGAGGCCATCAACGCCAAGGGCAAGAATGCTATCGGCGTACCACTATCAGTAGAGGCTATCAATGTGCTCAATTCCGTACAGGGCACCCACCCTGAGTTCGTCTTTACGTACAACGGCCGCCCAGTCAGCGAAATCAAAACGGCCTGGGCCTCCGCGAATATCCGAGCAGGAACTGGCTGCATGGTGGCGGGCAAATATCGGGGTTTCACCTGGCACGGCATGCGTCACACATGGGCCACCTGGCACGTCCAGAACGGAACCCCGCTAGACGTGCTGCAGAAGCTCGGCGGCTGGGCCAGCTACTCCATGGTGCTGCGCTACGGCCACCATAGCCCCGGCTATCTGGCCGGGTTCGCTGACAACACAACGAAGGACGAAGATGAGTAACTACGACACAGAAGAAATTGACGAGCTCATGCTGGACCTTGAAGACGACGAGGACGTCGAGGACGACGAGCATGGAATCTGCCCCTCATGCAGCGGCTCCGGTGAGGGGCAACACGAGGGTACGCGGTGCCGAACCTGCAGGGGGCGTGGCGAGTCGTGAAGACGTTCTATATACCAAAACGCCGATGAAACTGACTCGTCTTATGTCGAATGAAACATACCTTGACAAAAACCCGTGTCAAGGTTTTTCTGAAACCCGCATGTCTATTGGGCTGGCGGCTGGTGGCTACATCCTTCACACTGCAGGGGTCGGAGGTTCGAAGCCTCCACCGCCCACCAAACAAAGTCATGTAATTCAACAAGTTACATGACTTTTTTCTTTGTCTCTGCATCTAACGTCTTCGAAAGAAATGCCTTAGAAGGCGTTAGAACGGAACAGTATGTCAAGGTCGTATGACAAGGTCCGGTTTAGATCGGACCAAGAGGTACGACAAATCTCAAGTTCTCCAACCCGGGCAACATACCCATTTTTCTGAAAGCAACTATGCAAATTTATAAGACCACAGCGGGCGACAGCCACACTAGTTATCAAGGCAGCCAGACGGAGGCGGCCAAGAAACGCAAGGAGCTGAAACCACTGTACGCTGTCAAGCCTATCTCCCAGACCATCGAGGTGCCTACCAACAAGGCGGGGTTGCTGGCTTGGCTCAACGAGAATGTGACCAGCTAAACTTGCTGGTTAACAAACTCAGGAGCCCATCATGGACAGCGAAACATTAAACCGTGTGGCGCGTGGCGTTGCCTTCGGGATTACATTAGGGGTTGTGTGGTGGGTCTTCAGCCTAATCAAACAATTCATTAACTGGATCATCGCCCAGTTCAAGAAATAACTCATGCAAACCAACTTTCTACTTGGCGCACTCAGACTCACCGAGTCTGCACGGATGGTGCTCAAGCGCCAACCGTATGACCTCATTGCACGCCACGCGATCAATGAGCACGGTCGGATCACTCGTGAGGAACGCGAGCGCAACGAACGCGGCATGAAGACCCTCGGGCCTATCATCTCGCGCTACAAGGCTGATCCCACCAACCCACGATCACGCAACGTGATCATCTACACACGTGACACGTGGGACGAGACCCTCGTCACACTCGAATAGTCACCACCGGCTTCGGCCGGTTTC
>OFRB01000191.1_pt1 | contig 16100 bp, 18 predicted proteins | sample 1543021 | NCBI WGS metagenome assembly OFRB01 (sample SAMN07774230, study PRJEB24372) | wastewater metagenome | isolation source: Exp Tend CN 0WW | collected 2016-02
TTGTGACACCCCATCTCGACTGGCTACTTTTAACGAAACGGCCCGAAAACATCGGGCGTCTCGCAGGACGGTGGGCCGACTTATCCACAGGCAGGATAAGTGCCCCGTCGAACGTGTGGCTCGGGACCTCCGTCGGCGTTCGAGCATCCGCCGATCGGATCGAAGCGCTCTGTGAGCATGACGCGTCAGTCCGGTTCCTGTCCTGCGAACCGCTACTCGAAGACCTCGGGGACATCACTTTGACCGGGATCGACTGGGTGATCGCTGGCGGGGAGTCAGGCCCGAACGCACGTCGGATGAACCCAGGCTGGGCGCAGCGGCTAAGAGCCCAGTGCGCAGAGCAGGGCGTCCCGTTCTGGTTCAAACAGAACGGGGGCACCGGCATCGACAAGGGCGGAGGCGCGTTAGTCGGGGAACTCATCCGGGAACTCCCTCAACCAGCGATCGGGTACACTGGGTATCTCGCCCCCGAACTTGGAGAACCCGTTTGAGTCCCGTCCTTGTTGCTGCCGCTGTTGTTCTGTCCGTTGGTCTTTCGGTCGCGATCTGGCGGCAGGTCAAGGAAATCCGCAAAATGCGAGCCGGGAGCAACGTCGCTGACCGGTTCCTGTCCGGCGTGTCAGAGATCCGTCAGTACCGGAGCAGGCTCAACACTTCCGATTTGGTGCTCGTCCAACGGGAAGAAATGCTGGGCAAGTTGAGTGTCCTTTCGGGGCACATCGCCAGGAACTGGGGGGACGTCGCCCCGAGTGACACCGAAATGCTCGCCGGACGCATGGACACGATCAGCGCGCAGATCGACAGATGGGAAAGCGACGAAGGCGACGCGGTACCGGAAGGGCACGCTACGCTCAGCGAAGCAGCCGCATCTTTCCAGTCGGTTTCCGACAGAATCCGTAACGCCTCCACCGCTTGACGTCGGGGACAGAGACCTTCCGTCTGTCTGACGATGGAGGCCCGCGGACGGTTCGATGGCGCAGACGCGACGTTTTCGGGTCGCCTGCCTACTGAGTGTCGCAAGCCGTCAGGCCCGAGTACTCCCCGCCAGGACCGTCCGGTGCCGGGCTGGTGTCGGAGGTAGCGTTCTGCCTGCTTGGCGGCTACGGCGTGCGGTACGAGGACGCTACCGCCGCTCACGCCGCGATCGGGCATCTCGTCGCAGGCGTGGAGACGGACCCGGGCGCTCACATTCAACGGGGGTGTTCCCGTCGGAATGGCGGGTCGCCCGGGACTACGCCCGGTTTGAGACGGTGTTCTTGCAGTACGCTGAGGCTGGGGACGTGCGGGCGTCGGCGCTGGACCTGTGCATCTGGGCTCAGGCGCTGCAGGTCGGGGCACGGTTCTTCTCGAACGATTAACCGTTCGGGCTGGACATACTGTCAGAACACCGGTAGGGTTGACAGTACGACCGAGAAAGGGCTCGCGCCCGGAAAGAGAACCGCCATGAAGACCGACCAGGACACACAGACCGCTCAGATCGTCCGCCTCTACAACCAGGGCCTATCGCTCCGTGCTGTCGGCGCGATCGTCGGGCTCTCCCACGAGGCAGTCGGGAACCGGCTCCGTCAAGCAGAGGTCACCCGACGCGGGCACCCGCACAACTCAAAGCTCCCGCCGGGCAAGACCTACGCTGACATCGCCGCCGAGCACGCTCTGGACGGATCCAAGGCCCTTGCCAGCATCTACGGCGTGGACGAGCGGACGATCAGCCGATGGGTAGCGAAAGCTGCTCATTGAGCCGCTGCTGGGCTAGCTTCGCCTGACGGTCGAGTTCCTTCGAGATTCTCGGAGCGGGGGCACCATGACCGTCGGCCCATTCCACGAGATCAGGGCTCGATGCCATCTGGGCAAGCCCTCGCAGCACGCGAATGCGGATGGCTTCAGATGTCAGGTACACACCACCTGGGAGGGAAGCGAGTTCTTCCCCGATGACCCGGTGGGAGACGGGAGCATCATCGAACCCAAATTTGCGTCCGATGATGTACGCGGTGACCGGGTCCATGTCGGCGAGTTTCTTGCGGAAAAATTCTGAGCGGGAGAGAAGTTCGACCTGATCCCCGACGCCACGACTCGCATCCGGTATCATGTCCTGCAATTCGCTGCTCCCGGTGGGATCCATCCCGGTCGGAGCGTTCAACGAAAGCGTCGACGTCAGTTCGTAGAGTTCCCTCATCTTCGGGTCGAGCTTCCCTGGATCTCCTCCGGTACGCTTCAGCGCCGCACGGAGGGCAGCAGCCTGGTCTCCCGGCAGGCGAATGGTGGTCCCGGAGTTGTCCATAGCACGCCCGATGGACTGCCGGATCCACCAGGTGGCGTAGGTCGAGAACTTGAACCCTTTGCGCCAGTCGAACTTCTCGACGGCAGTCTTCAGAGCGATGTTCGCCTCTTGGACGAGGTCCATGAGTTCCATGCCTGGGGGCCGTGAGTATCGGCTCGCTATGATGTAGGCAAGCCGGAGGTTGCTCAGCCAGAACCGTTCCGCCGCCTGGTCCGCGAGGCGAATCGTTCGACGGTCGGCGACGGTACGTCCGGCAGGGTCCGGTTTGGCAGATTGAATGGCGCGTCCTTTGGCAATGACGATTGCCAGGTTCGTCTCGTCTGCCGCTGTGAGCAACTGGTGCTGACCGATCCGGTGGAGGTACTCTCCGATTTCGTCCATGCGTGTCTTCCTGTCGAGAGGGCGTTTCGATGGGAAGCTAGCAGATGCCCGCACCGCTATCCCCGACGGGGTTATTCACAGGCCGTGGATAACGCTGCGGTGACCGCATGCAACGGCAGGTACACAGGGTTTGTCGCCCCGAAGCTCGACGTGCCCGCCAGCACCCGTCCGGAGTTAGGACAATCCGATAGGGCTTCGGGGAACAGCGGTGCGTTCAATAGGACCGCCACGTCGATCGAGTGAGGGCGAAAAGGGCACTGCGCCATATCACCTTGGACGGTGCTGCCTCTGGGCGCGGATGACAGCATCCCCATGGACAAGTCGACAGCGATGGACTGCGGGTACCAGCCCTGAATGAACTGAGCTTCAGGTCCAGCCCCAGAACCTCCGGTGAGGCATAGCCCGCCCGAGGGGAGCCGACCGCGGGCGAAAGCATCGTGGAGCGGTGCGAGATAGTCCGGGTGTGCTGTCCATTCGCCCCAGCATGCCGCTTCGATGTCGTAGGTTCGCCGCATCGTTTCCGCGTCGGACGTCGACCAGGATGATTCTTCGGATGCTGCGCGTTCGGTGAGGTGTCGCGCCTGGCTGCGGGCTCCGGTGCCAGATGGGTGCGGCGCGGCGGGCAGGACGACTTTGGCAAGGTATCTGGTCACCTGCCCATTGCAGGGACCAAACCATGAGGTTGACAATCTGTCCTGGCGGCGTGTAAGTTCTAAGGCATGGGAACACGAATCGTCCTACGCACCGGAAGAACACTATGGGCTGTGATGCTAGCGGTGTTCGCTTTCCAGAACCCGGCAAACAAAGCACGTTTGGTCGATGCCACCCCGATCGCGGCGAACAACCTGATGTTCTGCTGCCTTGCTCTGGGCATCATGGCGTTCACAACCCTCGGGATCACCAGCAGCTACCGGAGAAACGGCATGGACATCCCCGCATCGGAGACAATCGCGTTCTTCGGCATGGTCGTAGCAGTAATCGGTGTGATCCTTGGGATTGTCTCGGGGGCAATCTGATGGGCACCGACAACACAACCGTTGAAAGCGCAGCAGAGGTGACACCTGCGCTCACCCAAGACCCGGACCTCGCACGCTCCCAAGCACACGAGGCAGCACGAACGGCAGCCGAACAGCAGATCGCGCTCAAAGCCGAGATGGAACGAGCGCAGGCTGAGATCGACACCCAGAAGGCTGTGCTTGCCGAACAAGTAGCTGCGCTCGAAACGGCAGCACGGGCACAGATGGAAGCCCTGCGAGTTGAACTGGCACCGCTGCAGGAACAGGCGGCACGAGCTGGTGAAGTGATCAACGCCCTTGACTTGTACCTCGGGTCACGCGAACGCGTCGAAATTCTTTGGGACGGCGAGCCTGCCGACGCAAGCACACCAATTCATGTGTTCCAACAGGTGCTCCGCATGGACGAAGAAGCGCTCTACCTTGGAACCGACTGGCGTGACGCCGACAAGTTCTTCGAGTGGATCACTGCCGACTTCGCGAACGTTCAGCAGGTACTCCCCGCAGACAAGTCCGTTGTTGTCGTCCGTCCGACCGTCCGCCGATCACAAGGAAAAGATTCGCTGGCGAACATTGCCCGCGACCTCCAAAACCGGCGCTGTTTCTGGCTGTTCCGAAACGGGACGGTCGTGTCGCTGATGACAACCGAAGACATCGAGATCAAAACCCGTATCCTGCCGCTCCAAACCGAGTTCGCAGCGTTCTTCGAGAACCGGTTCGGGAAGATCGAACCTGGCACTGACGCGTGGGCGCAAGCCGAACGTGCAGCATCGGCAGCGGAACGGCACTACCTGAAGATCATGCTCACGATCCAAGGGGTGATTGACAGGACGACCGTGTTCGCACCGCTTCCCGAGAACGGTGTGAACATCATGTCGATGGGCGCACACGAAGCCGGGAAGGTCGTGATTGTCGCTGACGCTGACAGCAGCAAAATGCTTCCTGATGGTCGTCCTCCGTTCGGAGAGTGGCTGAAAACGAAAATGGCGGCGCTCCGGCCCGGTATGCGAGTGATCGGGAACTGGAACACCCGCGAGTTCACGCGAATGGGTTCTGAGGATGGGTGGAGCCGTCGCCGTGTGAATCCTCGCCTGTCACCCCAGTCCTGTGAGTCGCTGCCATCCCCAGGGGTACCCCATCTTGTCACCGGGCGGAGGGACGGGATGCTTGTCGTCCCGTTCGACCGGACCGAACAACTTTGGTTGAAAGACCCTGACCGTCCGGGACGGGAGACGCTGCGGACCCCTGACCAGCGCGGGTCTGTGCTTGTCGACCCAGCCCACGATTCGTGGGTGTTGCCGTTCGACCTGATGTCGCTTGACGAGATCCGTTATTACATCGGGTCGAGGGACGCCCGATCCCAGCAGCTACGGGAAACGATCCCAGCGCTGATCGCCGCACGCGACGCGAAGACCGCTGAGGTCGAAGCAGAGTCCGACTTCCGTCTGCTACTCGCAGGGAAAGTCGTCGAGGCAGGCACAGACCCTGACGACGCCGACATCATCGTTGACGGTCTTGTTCACCGTTGGAAGATCGAACAGAGATGGGCTCGCCCGCTCCAAGGCACCCCCGATGAAGAAGCCGCGGCGCTCGCCGGGATCATGCGCATGTACACCAAAGATGTCGAAGCAGAGAACGACCCTGCGGCAGCACGGGTACTGGAATCGGCACAGTCAATCGACGGGCTCATGGCTGTCGGACGGAACCGGCAAGGCAACTGGTATGCGTACGCACCAACCGCAGACGCATACGTCGAGAATGTGTTCATGGACCGCACCCGCATCTACAAGAACGGACGGCACGGTGAGACTGACAGGTGGTACCGGGCGCAATACCGGACTGCTGCTGCACTCCATCTGATCTACGAGACTGACGTGTGGTCGCATTGGGATTTCTTTGCTGACCCGAACCTCTATCCGACCGGCACTGTCAGACAACAGACGATCGACACGATCGTCGAGACGATGAGCGGATGGGGCGACCCGATCTGTGTTGTTGAAGCGGTGATGAACGAGAAGCGGGTCTTCAAAGCGTTCTGGTGGGAAGGTGAGGAAGCCCCGGAGACGATGGGTGACGGCATCGTGTTCGACTCGGACTATTACGTGCAGGAACCCGATGTCGGGCGGGCTGCGGTGACCGCCCAGACTGAAGGCGGCGAAACAGCGCTCGAATGGCACAAGGACAGTTTCGGTTGGGATCTTCGCTGGGGGCATTACAGCGACGGGCACGGTATCCCAGGTTTGGGCAGTGTCCCATGGTCCGACCCGAAACGTAGCGAGCCTGCGCTGCTCGTCTGGTCCAACGAAGACATGTTCGCACGACTCGCTATCTGGGGTGCAGAGGAAGACCGGCGCTCCGTCGCCAGGGAGGTCAAGCGGCGGGAGCAGAGCCGCAAAGCATCCCGCATGGAAACGGCGATTCTCGCTGCGCTCACAGACAAATGGGAAACACATCTACGAGCCGAGTTCCAAACGAAGTACGGGTCGGGCTCCGAGCACCTCTGGGAGCACCACAAGGAAACACGAGCGGAGACGGCACCTGCCCGTAATAGCCGGACCTTCCGAGACGCCGTACAGGCTGCTGTCGACCGTCAACTGACCGGAACGGTCGTCTTTGGAAGACTGACCGAAGCCGCCAGCCAGACCCCGTACGCCGACGTCCAGATCGACTTCGACAGCACCCGAGAGGACGACGATGGATGACCTGCCATCCGACGCCGAAATCGCCGGGAAAGTCCATGTGGCTACCGGTATCTGGGAACGGGAAACCGGGCTGCTCGACGCGTACACGGCAGGCATCCCCACGGTCTTCCTTGACCCTCACATCGACCGTGGGACAGACATGCAGAAGACGGCTATCCGGCTGGCGTTTGACCGGCTCGAACGGTTTCACCGCGGGCTTCTCGGCGAGATCCTCGTGAAACCGTCCGAGATGGTCATACTCGGGCGTGATGCCTCTGACCTGTTCAGGCGGTCACCACGGACGTACGAAGTCGCTGCGGTGGTCGCTCAATGGGTTGCTGACCGTGGGCCGTTAGCGGACGGTCTCGACGAATCGTGGGAGCCCACTGTGCAAGATCCACTGTTCCCCGCAGGTTGACAGCCTGTCCGGCGTGTGCGTAAAGTGGACCCATGAGCGTCACCTTCGCACTCGGCACCCAAGACGGCAACCGCACCCTATTAGCGTGCACCATGCCCCACAACACCTGTGTCGCCCCCAACGACCCCGAACACCGCGACGACCAGGCGCAGTTCAACACCTGCGAATGCTCCGTCGACCAGAAAGCCGCCTGCGACATGTGCGGAATGGAAGTCAACGTGTCCAACGCCAACGCGACAGCGCTCCTCAGCCGTCTCGGATACCCGCCCGACGTGCTCGTGGGCGCGGCATCCGGCCCGGAGTTCCTCGGGCGGGCAATGGTCATGGGAGTCGGCTCGGACGACACCGGCACCGACAGCACCCGCCGGACAGGACCCAACGGCGCGACACTCGTCGACTGTGCCATCCGCCCCGGCTACTACACCAGCACACAAACCCGCCTCAGCGACCTGGGTACCTACGCCAACACCCGCGGGCTCGTCGTCATGTGGGGCTGAACGCTCAGAGGCGCGCCCGGTCAAGATCCGCTTCGGTGTGATCTACACCGCCAGTGTTCATCGCCAGATACAAACGGCGTTCGGCTTCGAGCACCTGCTCATCTGTTTGCGGGGTGTGGACCAGCCCGTCTGTCTGGTTGCCGGTCGTGACCACCGCCGCGTTGAACCTTTGGGCCGGTACAGGACGGTTCGCGAACTTGCGCTGTGCGCCTCTGGACAGATCGCCGTACTAGACCATTCCGGTGCGGGCCTGTTCGCCGCCTTCGAGGTCATCGGTATGGAACCAGTGCCCTGGGACGTCGAACTTCCCGTCCGCGAACTGTTGCAGCGTTTCGATCCGCTGTTTCCCGTCAACAATCCGGTACGGGAAGTCGTCTCGTTCGACGTCCCAGACCGATCCGCGCTGGTATGGGGGCGTTCATGTCGTAGTCGTCGCGGTCGCCTCTGGTGAACTCGCCGGTCGTCAGATTGTGTCCGGTGACCCGGAACTCGTGGACGGGTTCCGGAAGCGGTTCGGGTTCCGTGCCGTAGCCGCGCGCTGCGACAGTGTCAGCGTTCCCGGCGGTGCCGGCGGGCGCGAACGAACCTGGGGTGCCCTTACCGGTCTGTGCTCTCTTCTGGGAAGTCATGGACCTATCATGCCACGCCGCTGGACGGGTACCAGACGGCAGTGGGATCATCGAGTGTCCGCTTGGATGCTTCGTAGCCGAGTCCTCCGCCTGGCGGGTCACCTTCGAGTGAGCCAGCCCAAATCAGCCGGGCAACATCGTGCATTCTCGTCGCCGACTCCGGCACCTCCACATGCCCGCCGTACCCGTCCCAGAACGCACCCCTGTGAGCGTCGGAGAACTCTTCGGTTCTGTTGAGCGCCGTAGCGACTCTCGCTAGGTCGACCATACGGTCGCCCCATCCGGCGTCTTCCCAGTCGATCAGACACGCATGGCTGCTGCCGACGAGAACGTTCCCGAGATGCGGGTCGCCGTGCACGAAAACATCAGGGGTCATCGAACGGAACGGGGCGGACGCGTCATCCCAACGGGTGGAGATCCACTCGTGTTCGCGCTTCCCTCGAACCTGACGGAACCGGTCGAGTTGGGCGTCTTTCCGGGAGATCCACTGGCATTCGTGTCCGCTTGTCGGCGCGCTCTCGTGCAGATGCCGGATCACTTCGCCCATCAGGAACATTCTGGTCTTTTTCGGACGAGGGACAGTAGCGAATCTGCGAACGAACAGAACGATCATCGGCGGGTCGCTTTCGATCGTGACGGACTCCAAGAACCTCGGCGTCGGTATCCCCACCAGAGCTACAGCGTCCGAGATTGTCCGCATCCGTCCGATGTTCGCCGCCTGGTCTCTTGTTGAGACACGGGCGACAACGCCGGCGTCCGGGAGATCCCACGTTGTCGACTCCCCTCGGTTCAAACATTCGGATGACGTTGACGGATAACCGCACATTCTGGATGCGTAGCGGACCGCTTCGAGGTCGTTCACCGGGAGGTTCCTGTCTGAGATATGCCCGACATCGCAGCATCGAGCCGTTCGGACAGTCGCAGGTACGCTACCGCCGCAGCTTGTGGGACCAGCCCGTTTCCTAGCATGTGTAGTTCGTCACCGATCCCTGGGGGCGGCCCATCCTGCCGGGATGGACCGCCCCCAGAACGAACCGGACGCCATTCGACAGAGCGGACCGATCTCGACACCAGTCACCGAGTCCTCGCAGCAATCAAGTCGGCCCCAATCCTCGTCACTGTAGTTCGAGTCACCTGCGATGTTGGGCAGAACTGAGACGATGCCCCACACCATCCCATGTATCCGGATGCCACCGCAGATGCAGCCGGCAATGCCCCTGCCCCGGACACATCCGAAGGCAACCCGCGTCCGCCCGACCTATCGCCAAGCACAGCCGTCCCGACATAGGCGGCTTCCATGCGAGTCATTTTCCGGTCAGGGCACGCCTTGGATTGCCCGCAACCAGAGAACCAGCCGTCCTCATGGGCGGCTGTCAACCAACGTCCCCACGCGTCGGGGGTATCAACGTAAACATTACGAGAAGCCGGGCGGAGGCCCTTGGCTTGGGCAAGCAGCGATATGGCATACATCCGAGGAATAGTCGACTCATGTCCCGCTTTGTCTGCGGCCACACCCGACATCCATCCACGGGCCGTGGCCACCTCCACAAACGCCTGCTCCTTCGTGGTGGGTCGGGCGTCAGTCCACGGCTGTATGGACAAATCGGCACCCCATTTGTGGGCGATACGCCACTGAACGTCAAGCGCCGGGACCAAACGAGCGTCAATGTGTCTGTACGCAGCCAAACCGGCCGTTACACCGGCCGCAGCGCCAGTCGAGAAAGCTATTGGCTGCAACCGGAGAGCCGCATTGGCCGCTCTAGTCGAAGAAAGGTTTTTCTCAGCAGCAACCAGGCCCTCGACCGACTCAGGAATCAAGATACCGCTAGGAACCGAGAACGGCCCCCACTGATGAGGCGCGGAAACACCATCCTGAATATCCGAAATGACGGGCTCCTCGGGGTCGTTGGCCCCGGGACAACCGTGAAGGTCAGAAGGGTAGTTACCAATAGCAATCGCATCAGCATCCTGTGTCGCATCCCGATACCCTGCTCGACCAGGAACCGCCACTCGCTTCATATCCCGGGAGGTCAAGGTGGTAATGCCAACCATACGGCGCCCTTCGCGAACGTATGGCAATGCCGTCATGGCAGACTCGTTACCAACCGAAATCCTCGTCAGCGGCCAAGAATTGGCTGTTGAACCAACATCCAGGCCCCACTGGGCACCATCAGACATGTTCTGCAACGAAGCGGCATAGTCCATTGTCTTCATGGCCGCTCGCTGAAAAACAGCATCTCGCCCAGAAGTCGCATCCCAAACGCTGACGGGAACATCAGCTGTGTGATGGTTCCACATCGATCGACGAGAAGTCCCCGGCGAAGCCACTTCCCGGTAGCGGGAATGTGGCTCTACCGTATCCCAAACGGGCGCCACCAGAGGGTTGCCATTGCGGAGAATAGGAATGATTTTGCCTGTGGATTTAGTCGAAGACGTAGTCGACGCGATAACCGGCCAAGTCATATCCTGGAGACAGTCGCCCGACTTAATCGTCCCCCGGTCAGAACGTCCAGAGCCAAGGCGGTATGCGACGTTGCCCTTCGCCAGCACATCGCCCAATTCGGTACCATCAACAACTACACGGGCCGGGTAACTCACTCCGGCTGCGGTAACACCGTTGATCCGATTACCTGTCTTCTGGACAGAAGACATCTTAGCGCGAACAACCCTAACCCCATAATCGGCAAGCCATTCGTTGAGGACACGCTTCGTCAGCTCCGGGGGAATCTTCCCATCAGCAATCTCCTGACTCGAAAGACCCATGGACGGCGCAATCAGCATACCTCTCCGCAGAAATTCACGGTAAGGACCGTACTGGGCGTCATCACCCTTAACATCCATACGCCCAACAGCCAACGCCTGCCCGCCAAGTACGGGCGCGTCATGGGAAATCAATGTCACACTTGCACCCTCACCGGCAGCGGAAACCGCCGCTGTTACCGCTCCAGGGCCAGAACCCACCACCACAACTGTCTTCGTGGTGGGTGGTGGCGGCTTCTTCGTGGTAGGTGGTGGCACAGACACCGGTGGCGCACACGCCAAGACAACCATAGCTATTGCCACGATGAACGAACCCAACTTAACATGAAACAATCTCATGAAAGCGTTCTTTCTGTAGAATGCGGATAAATCACCGAACGCGACCCAAAGCGTCCGCGCTACACAAGGCACCACCACTACCCCGATAGAACCATGCTAGCAGATGCCCGTCGCTGATGCGACGAAAACGGCCGCTCGGAGCCCGAAATCTAAGCACCTACAGCCAAGACGGAAAGTTGCGGGCAGCAAAAGAGCCTCCGAGCAAATCTTCCAGGGGTCCTTCGGAACCGCCAAACACCCATCGAGAGTGCCTCGTCCCTCCTCAAACGGTCGCTGTCGCCCACCATCCCGTGCTGGACCAGTCAGCGGGCGACAGGTCCAGTCAGTAGCGAGCAAGCATTCCAGATGCTGGGTGTAGCGCCGCTAAGCATCGCCTCTGGTCTTAGAGGGGGAGATCGACCGCGTCGGCGTCGGCGCATTCGAAAGCGAGGACCCGCCCGGTAGCGTCGTTGTCAACTTCGAAAGACAGAGCCCCTCGGAGGCTGTCGCCTGGTGGGATATCGCCGACGAGAGTCCCGTCGGACACGGAGAAGAGTCGGCCTTCGTCGTCGCGCATCTCGAAGCAACCAAGCGAAACCTCCATGGAGGTTTCGCTGCTGTTGGACACTTCTACGTCCACCCGGACCTCGTGGTACCCGTCGGCTGCGTCGCCTACCACCTCGGTGACGTCCATCACCTCAGCGGAGTAACCTCCGCTGACTGTAGGCGCGTCTGGCAAATCTGGCGTGCCCTCCGTGCTCGGAACTTCGGCAGACGAGGAGCGGTCCTGGGACGGTGCTGACGGGGCTGTGGTGGTGGTGGTATCAGGCTCGCAACGCGTCACATGGAACCCGCACCCTGTTACCGCCAGCAATCCGACAGCAGCAGCGTAAAGGAGCCAGCGCGGGGAGCCGATCTGCATTTCGGTGGTTCATGTGACGTCTCTCCAAAGAGTGAGGGTGCTACATTTTACTGGGCGAGCAGGGTAGAAACAACCCCGAATCGACGCTGTGTCCGAAGTGTCGGACTCCGCCAGACGCGCGGCATCATTCGAGACGACGACGAAAGGTCACCATGACGAAGCTCATACCGTGCTCCCGATGCCCAGAGTTGAAGCGCGGGCATCGAGGTGCTTGCCCGAAAGGCCCCACGGGCGGCGCTCACACCGCCGCCCGTGGCGGACCCGCCGGACGGTATGTCGGCCCGCCAGCGAACGAGTACATCGAAGGTGAGGGAAAGTACGCCGGACTGCCCCCGGCGCAACAACCGAACCGTGCGCCCCAGTTCGTGTACTCGACCTCCGAATCTGACGCTGACGGGCACATCGCCGTCATGCAGGAACCGGACGGCCCGCGGGGGTATTTGGAAGCCGCATCGCACATTATGGGCAGACCAGTCGATTCGATCCGCGATCTGACGGACGACGAGTTCGCGTCGCTGCAGTTCCGGTCAACCCCGGCAAGCCGTCCGGCGAACCATACCTTCTCCCGTGACCGTGACGGGAACCGGTATGTGCAGGTGAAAGCAGGATGGGAAGACCCTGGGAACCCGTCGTCTGGGCTCCGGTACGAACGTGGGCCGCGTGACCGGTCGAAAGCCCGATGGCAGTACGATCTGATCTGAGACTGGTGCTTTGATTTGTGGAGCTGGGGGGAATCGAACCCCCGTCCGCTGAAGGATTACTACCTGCGATACGACCGTTCCCGACTTGTGGCTTGCGGTTGCCACGCTGGCGGGTCAACTGACCTTCCGGTCACCGCCGAGTCTTTCCTCGAAGTCGGCCCTCTTTCGGACTGTCAGCGGTCTTTCCCTGCGGTCTACCCTCACTTCTGTTGCCAGGCTGTGCGGGTCAGGCCCCGGGTGCCATCTCTGGTCCCTATGCCACGGTGGGCCGTTACCTCGGAAGGTTTCAGGCTGCGGTGGTGAAAGAAGCGTTGCCGGTTCTTTGGGTGCCCCGTTTAGCGAGTCTGGGCAACTCGTGTCGCACAAGCAGCATCTGGTTTCAACGTCGAAACCTGTCAGCCCCTAGTGAGAACGAACTTAGCCGACTCGCGGTTCGCTCTGCAACTCGTCGCCGAGATCGGCGTGAAGACGCTGCAGCGTCGACTCGTATGCGGGGTGGGATGGGTTGAGCGGGACGATGACGGTCTGTCCGCTGTCAGGGTTCCTCCATGTGCGCCCTTGTTTGTCGCCGGCGATGACCTGCCATCCGGTTTGGGCGAGGTGGCGTTCGGTTTGGGCGTCGGTCAGCATGCGTTCCTTGGGTCGAGTGGCAGCGGACTAGGGTACAGGATGCAGCCACCCCTTCGGTTATCCACAGGATATCCACAGGGGGGGTTGACAGAATCGAATACCGAGCGTATCATCCCCCGATGGATACCCACGCTTGGACCCACGTGAGCCCAGACGTCCCAGTCTTCATCTTCGACGGGATACACGCCCATGAATGCCTGACTGCACGGCACGCCCCGACGGAAACGGTCGTCACCTACTGCGGCAGTTGCCGCACTCGCCGCGCATGGAACCCTGACGGGTCACCGTGCATCCCGGCCCAGGACGGGCATACGATGCGCCTGTCCGCATACACCGATGAGGCCGTCTCCCATGCCCGCGAATCCCGTGCGCTCGCCGTCCAGGCTGCACACATGGCTATCGGCGCAGCACACGAACGGCTCGTCTACCTCCAAGACAAGATCGACGCCGGCGAAATCCCATCCCGGTCTGCGACCGACGTCTACGAACAGATCGCGCATTCGGTAAGAGCCTGATCGTCCCCCGAAAGGTCAGGCTCTTACCGGGTGCCACGATGAGGTGGGAGCGAACTGCGGGTTCGCTCCCACCTACAACCTTCGGCTATGCCCACTCCAACGGCACCGCATCCACACCTGCACGGGCAGCAGCCAACACCACATGGGCTGATACTGGCCTGCCTGCCCACGCGTCGACGCCGACGTTGACCATGGGAACGCCGCGGTACATGCGGACCCGCCACTGCTCGTGGACGTGTCCGTGGATCATGGGCAACCCGTGAAACTCGGGGGCACGATCAGCGAACCTGTCCACAGCCTGGGAGTCGCCTTCGTACGGGTAGTGGCAGAACACGAAAACTGTGCCGTCCAAGACCAGTTCGATCGGCCCTTGGACTGTTTCGATGCCTGCGACTTCCTGGTAGCGGGCTTCCCACCCGGCCCGGTCCAAACCGCCGCCAGGCTTTGGGTTTTCCGGGTCGGTCCGGTCGTGGTTCCCTGGGGTCGATTGTTTCCGTCCGTTCAACTGCCCGGCGATGGGCAAGCTCACGTCGATCTTCCCCATGCACCAGTCGCCTGCGTGCCACGTGGTGTCGGATGGTCCGACGGTCTGGTTGAAGTCGCGGACCATCTGTGCGTTCATGGTGTCGACGTCTGGTTCGGGGCGTCCTGCCAGGTCGGCGATACGCGCGTGTCCGAAGTGGGTGTCGGACGTGAAGTGCGTCCGGTCCATGTCGATCTCGAACCTTGAAGTTTCCATGCTGTCAGACTACCGGGCGATTGACAGCATGTCCAGCCGGTTTATGCTGCCTTCCGACGCTTGCCTTTGCCCTTGCGAGGCTTCCGGGCCTTCCGCATCGCCGCATCAGCGTCGGCGCCCGCCTGCTTCGCCTCCTTCATTTTCGCTCCGATCCCGAGCCCCAACGGCTCCACAAGCTCCCCGATCGACACGGCAGCACGAGTAGACACGTCCGTCATCCATTCGTCTTCGGGCTTACCTTCCGCCGACACCGGTATCATGTCATCGCCGGTATCACCTTCGACTTCCGGTGCCCACGACGCGTAGTAAGCGTCATGGTCACGGCCTTGCTCGATACCCAACTCGCCGCAGATCGCTGCCGCCGTTGCTTCAGCGACAAGTTCGCATCGGGCGCGGTAGTCGCGGTCGTTGCTGTACCGTTTCATGTGCTCGGGTGTCTGGAGTCCCGGGTCGAAATGGTGTCCGAGTTCATGGGCAAGGACGCGGACGTGCTGCTGCTGGTTCCGCATGACCGACAGCCGTATCCGGCGTTCTGAATCGTCGCCAGTGGGCGCCGATATCGACCCGCCGGCCGAGCCGGTGTCTTCGACTGTGACTGTGATCCCCTGGGCCTCGGCGACCGCCTTTAGCGAATCGAACGCTTGCCGTGTTCGTTCCGGGTCTGACGTCTGCGGTTTCACCCAAAACTTTTCGGGTGTTTCTCCCTCGGCCGGTTCGATCTGATCGGCGGTGAACGCGACGTTCCGGGACATAAATCCTGCCAGCGTTTTGACTGGCTTTCCGTCTGTTCCAGTGACCGGAACCCCGTCGGCGTCTTTCTTCGGGACCATCCGCGGGATCAGGATGCTGCTGCCTTTTTCGCCTTTCTTGACCTGCCATCCAAGCGCTTTCCACCCCGCATACGAGTTCATCACCGGAACGACCTGTGCTGCCGCCTCACGGTAGCTCGTCCCGTCGCTGTGGGCGAGTTTGGTCAGCCGGTCGATGTAGGCGTACTCCTGGTTGTACGGCGACCACGGGGAACGAGGGACCGCAGCGTCGGCGATCCGTTCCGCGAGTGCGAGCCGGGAATCGGCGGCATCCTCGGTGAGCGCCCGGTAAATGTCGGCACGGACGCGTGCAGCGTGGTCTTGATCGGACGCAGCGGGGTCGCCGTCTCGGATGACTCCGGCTGCAGCCCGAGGATCTATCTCGGCGGACTGCCCCCCGGGCGCGTACGAACCGTCAGTCGACTTCGGTGAGGTCTTGCCTCTTGTCTGTGCCATGGGAACTCCCGCTGATCGTGTTGCCCCTCTATGATGCCGCGGGCTAGATTCATCCGTATGGATGCACCTGAGATTGTTGCCCGACCGCGTGTCATCCCCGCTCACCTGTCGTTTCCGGGCGAGCCTGTCGAGTCTGCCGAACGGCGTGCCCGCGAGCGGTCTGTCCTCATGGCGAAGGCAGCAATTTGGGGGTACCGTCGGATGCCCGCTGAGCACGCAGACCTCACAGTCCTAGATGACGGAACGGTCACCGGCCCGCCTGCGGATCATGTTGTCCATTCGCTGCTCCCGGCGGCGGCGATGGGAGTCCCGCTGTTGACGACCTCGGACACGCAAAGCCTCCCAGGGTCACC
>OFRB01000193.1_pt1 | contig 16077 bp, 22 predicted proteins | sample 1543021 | NCBI WGS metagenome assembly OFRB01 (sample SAMN07774230, study PRJEB24372) | wastewater metagenome | isolation source: Exp Tend CN 0WW | collected 2016-02
GATTGCAGCGTGTTTACATCCCGGCCACCTGGGTCAGCGGCTGGTTGAACTGCCGAACGTACTGGATGAACGCCTGCACGCTGCCCAGCGTGATCTGGCCCGTCGCAACCTGATAGCCGCCGACCACCGCCGCCGCGATGTAACTGATGTTGATGAACGATGCGAAAATATGATCGTTTCCAGATACGCCTTTTCCTGCTTCGCCGAGAATATAGTACGTACTGCCGCCTGTTATAGTACGCTGTTTTGCAATGCGTTCCAGTTGATTGATCGCTTCAGAGTCTAACTCACTAAGCACGATATCTCCTTGACTGACACGCCGTACTATTTCGTCTGCACCTAATGATTTACTATCTTGTGTGATACTGACGCCTTTTTCATTAGCGCCCAGCATAATTTTTTCGTTAAACATAACTGCATGTAAATTATCACGGAATGTAGTACCAAAGCGCAGTTTCAGAGATTGAAACATACTGGAACCAACATTACCAACGTCCATACGAATATCCTTAAATTGATAATGTGCATTAAGGTAGTCCACAATTTCTTCTTGTATCGGTATCTCAATACGCTGTAATAGATAACGTGCAACGAGAAACCAGCGGCCTTGCTTATAGCCAAAACATTGTATAATTGTCGGATCAGTAAAACCAACGTCGATACCCGCATAAAAATAGTCATACCCTTTTATGTTTGGTAATAGCAGCTTATCTCTATACTCATAGCCATTTATTCTATTTCTGTTGCGGTAGGCGTAATTGTGGAAATCAAAAGCTTCAATTGTCATATTGTCTCGTGACAATACAACCTCAGCGCCTCTTCCATGTTGCCCAAGAACAAGATTCAGAAATAAATCGGATTCTTCCCCTCCATAATCCTTTTTACTCTGTTCAAGATCAGCAAAAGTGAAAAAAGGGTTCGCTGGGGAAGGGATTCTATATTTCTTTGAGCGTTTGAGCTTTTGATCCATGTAGTAGAGCGTTGTATTACGAATACCAGCAGGTACTCCCGCTGTAAATATCTGAGTTTTTTCTTCCCACGTGTTGATGGATTTTTGAAGTTGATTAAATGTCCCTAACGGGTATAATTGCGACTCATCTACAATTGCTTTCGCCGCGTGCAAACCTACCACGTTAGCGCTTTCTCTTGCTCCCGCCAAGCGGGTATACAACCGTACCTCTCTCTTTCCAGAAACAAAATCAAAGGTTCCACGGTTTCGATTAAGGCCAGCAGAAGAAACAAAATGACGCAAGAAGGTACTTCCGTAAAAGCGTTTTGTTAATCTATCCAGCAATGGGGTTAGTTGATTTTGGTTCGCGGTCGTAAGAATAATTTCAGGTGTCTCTGGTAATTGTGCAGTGTCGTTAACGACATTAAATATCATCTTATCTTCAAGCACAAAACTATTGTGAGTCATCATATTTTCTACAATGTACGTCTGCTCTTGCTCTACCTGCACTGCGAATGTTCTCTTCGCTTTCCCTCTGACGATAGAGACGACGGGATCAAACCGATAGTGCTCCCCATGATCAAACGTTCTTGCGGGAGAAGGTAGCTTCCCGATGCGATATCCTGGCAGTGTAAATGTTGTGAGTAGACGGTAAACCGCACGATAATCAAGAGATACTACATCAACGTTCCAAAAACGACGCGGTGTCTTCTGAATGGTACGTTCGGTATGTTCTATACGAGTCTCAATACCGTAGCGGAGAAGCAGTTCCTGAATTTCTTTAGCAAACACACCATTAGGCGCTGTAAACCGGAATGCTTTTGTCGAAATGTCTGCATATTGAGCAAAAAGACCTTCTAAAAAAGATCGAACATTGTTTTCCCCCAGTGTCATGATACGTGGATGCAAGGAAATATCTTCGTGTTCAACAAACCAGCCAGAATGACGAATATAGTTAAGCCCGAACGTTGCGATCAGATGAGTCATAGGATGAAAACTTACGTGAGGACTTTCTTTGTAGTGCTTTTTATAGAGCTTAAATCCTTGTTCGTCTGCAAGGTATTGATACTGAATACCCATGACTTTACAGCAACGTGCAACGTCTCTTCGTACTGATTCAGAACGAAAACGGTAGACCGTATCTCGATAGTAAACAGCACCCTTCATGTCTTGAAAAAGCATGTACCCTAGCATACGCATCTCTTCGGCTTTGTACTCATACTCAGTAGCAATATGGGGTGTTTTTGTCAAGACCGCAATCTTATCTTGTTCTGTGATCTGTGACGCTGGTTTCATTCCTTCTAGGGTACAAAGAGGGTGTTCCTCAGTTACTTCTATGGTATGCCCTGCTTGGGTCTTTATCTCAATAACACGTCTATGTCCGTTATAAAAACAGGCTGCGCGTCGTTTGACAAGATTCTTTTGTTCGTCAAACGCCCACACGATAAATTGCTTTCCTAGTAGACTTCCATGTGTCTGGTATCCATTGATTGTTAAGAGTTTTTGCCTACTGGTTGCACATTTTCCTATAGCCCTGCCGCCGACAAGCGAGATATACTCGTTGGTATCGGTCAGTAAATCTTTTTGATAATGTCTGTATTTAAATGTTCGTTTAGGCCATAAGGCACTGTCCTTATTGCCGTCTGCTGTATTTCTCATAAATTCTCCGAAGAGAATAGGGTCATGGAGAATAAGACTAAGCAGAATGTCCAGAGAATCGGGCTTTGTCCTGAGCATGCCTATGTCTCCCCTAGTGTTTCATCTTCTTCTTCTTCTTCCTCGAGAACAACATCATCCTCACTTTCGATAATTTCGAAACGGGGCTGGATTATTTCTATGGGGTACTTCTTGCGCCATTCCTTCCTTTTCTCTTTCAGATCAAAGAAAATATCGCGCTCTTTCCGTGTAGCAGTTCCATAACGCTTACATTGTGAGCACTGAAAAGAGACTTCGAATTCTGTATGTTCATGAACAGGTAAAATACGTCCTAGAAGGATTTTGCACTGAGGACAAGAAACGGTAATGAGTTGCTGTTCTAAAAACTCTTTTGCGCTCGTTTTAAGAAATTGAATATAATCGGCAACACTTTCCTGCGTATCTTTTTTTCTGCTTTTCCTATCAATGCCTAGAATACGTTCTATGGACATGTTTTGTTCAATTAAGTTTTGCCGTGTGTCCTGTAATTTTTTGATATCCCCTATGCGATCAGCAAAATCTTCATCTTCCATGATGGCGTCCACCGCGTCTTGGAATTTATCAATAAGCTGCTGGTTTGCAATGATGACATGCAGGTTTGCAACATCGTTTGGGTTTGTGAACTCATCAATTTCATATGTTTTCCGGTACGCCTCTAGACGTTCGGCGAATGACGGTATGTTCCTTTTTACCATATATCTAAAGCTCCAAAAAGAAAAAGACCAAAGAACAGAAGCTCCTTGGTCGTATGTGTCTTATTTATTTTTATTAAATACAGGCAGGAGAAGAATTTGGTACGGCGGCCTCGTTCCTAAAACGTGAACTGTCCTACTCTGTCTTTGATACATCGTCCCATTATCCTCTTCTAGCCATTGTATAACATAGTGATCCCCTTCCCTTGATTGCAGTATACTATCCCCACGTACTGCGTTATGAAATACATTGGTTTCCGTCACACCTAGATACACAGTACCATAAAGCGGATGCTCCTTAAACACCTGCACTTCTGTGTGTACAGGATAATCCCAACTAATCTCAACGTCGTCTCTCGTAATCCAGCGTGAGTGTACATTACTGTTTTGTGGCTGGAAGAGGATACTGAGAAGAAATACCAAGAAAACTAGCGAATAGGACATGCACCACTCAAACAATCTTGATCGATAAGGTCAGTCGCTAAGTCTTCACGTTCGTATTGGATAAGCAAGGAATACATGTCTTGCATATGGATCACCGTCTCAGCCCTTCTTAGATATTCTTCTTCTGTGATAGCTTCATAGGGCATTAATTGATAGACATCTGTGTCTTTTGCAATAAATGATACAGCGATGTACTCCTCCCAAGTATCACATATGGTATCAATAAGCGCAGTCCATTCATCGCTTCCTACCGATATCGTAATCGAGGTATTATGATCTGTCCAGTATTTTTGATAGTCGAGATAGCGTTGATACTGCTGTAGAGCGGATTCTTCACTTGCTTGTGTGCAGGCATGTGTTTTGATCGGAAACTCAACAACCCACGTGGTTGCTTTCTCTAGAGCAGCGTACTGATCACTCTTAGAGAGACGTAGAAACTGTTCTGGAGTAGGGCCTTGTCCATTTTCTGGAAAAATAGGAAACCCGCTATCAAGCATAACTTTTGCTAGGGGATCAGTGCTTGTTATCCGGACACGCCGTATAAAAAAAGGGGCGAAGCTTCTATGTGCCCCTGAAGACACAACAGGGAGCTGACTGATAGTCCCAGAAGGTTTTTTCGTTGTGCATAGTAAGGGTTCCGGAACGCGCAAGCGAAACGCATACCGCCGTGCCTCCTCATGAACTTCTTGACGAAGAACAGCGGAAATACTATTAAATTCTTTATCTGACAACTGAAGTGCGTCTTTAAAGTCCAGATCGCCCGTTGTAGATACACCAAGAAGCCTATCTCTTTTTTGTATCTGATCCCAAGAAGGTAGTTCCAGATCAATTAAAGTCATACGGAGACTCATACGTGTGAGGAGACGGATTGCTTTAATGAGAGACTGAATATCATAGGTTCCTTCTTCGATAAACGCCATGTAATTTAACTCGACTAAATTACAGAGTCCCTCAGTATCAAGTAATATCTCAGAGCAAGGATTAACTCCATTGAAGCTTGGTCGTTTCTTTCGTGCTGATTCTGCATTTAAGATACCAGGTTCATACGATTGTTTAATGCGTTCCACCAATGTGTGCATATAGGCTTTTGAAGGTTTTTCTTGAAAAAATACAGTATTATTTGACATATAACGGTATGTTTTGCCATAATTTTTGTGTGTAGGTTCATGTAAACCTACCTTAGCGTCTAAGATATCGTTATTGTCCGGATCAAAAAGACAAATAAGGGAAGAACGACGAACGCCTCCCACCACAACGCCTTCAGCAATAATTGTCATAATATCCATTGCAGTTAAGGGCGAAATAACACCTTGATCCGTCTCTAGGGTCAAAACAGTATGAAGTTTTTTAAAAATATCACGAAGCGCTCCATATCCGCTTGATCGCCCTCCGAAAGTCTTGAGCACTTCTCCTTTTGGACGCACACTATCATAATTAATGATAATACTATCAATATCCTTACGTTGCATGGACTCTAGATATTTCTCTAGTGCAAGGCACCACGCTGTTTTATCATCGCCTACAACAATAAGAACAGTCTGATCACCTTCAAACGCTACTGTATCCTCTCGGCGCTCTTGGGGTTTCTTTTGATTATATGGCTTATTCGCCAGAACAATCTTCTGATTTATTGTAGGTAACCCTACAATATCAGAGGCCAGAACTCTGAATCCAAATCCTGCACCCACCATGAGAAGATAAAATCCTTCTACAAAGGCCTGAAAAGAATTAATAATCTTAAAAGAGCAATTGAAATTAGCTAGCGGAGATTTTTGAACAGCAGATGTCCCGCCGATCCACATAGTTCGACCTGATGGGAAAGCAGCAAGTTTCATCATATAGTCTATGATGTCCTGCTTTTCTCGTTCCCGCTCTTGTCCTATCAGCGTTGAGTCGAGGGATACATTGTATTCTGCTACGCGGTCTACCATTTCTCTGTATGTTTCCCGCCTCTCTTGTTCAGCCATCCATCGGGAATAGGTACGTAAAAATATAAATTTTCCAAAATCTGACATATTCTCTGGAAACCCATCTTCTTTATAGCCGTTTGCTTTATACAATTGATTGTTTCTTCCTAATTCGTGCACGAATAAAATAATTTCTATAAAAAAAGAGTTTTACCTAACGTTCCAAAATGCTGAGCAAACCGGTGAGGGTCTGTCCCGAAATAAAAGAGTGTGTTTAAAAAGCGTGGTTGGTTTCCTACTTTTCCCCTCCCCTCTCGCAAGCTCTTTTCCCCTTCCCACTTTTCGTGAGCTTTCCCATCAAATATTTTCCAGAATTTGATACGCCCTCTAAAAAGCAACATAGCATCAGCATGATGAAGGCACGAATGATACCAACGTGTATCACTGGCAGTATTTACGAGATATAATAATTGTTTATAATATCCCCTATCTTGTATTACTTTTTGTGTAAATGCTTGGATATTATCTCTAGAGTATGGCGGATTACACCAGATGTTATCATACGCCCAGCGCAGAGAGAGCGCATCCGTGTAGGCTGTTCCTTGTTGAGGTTCTGAGGAAATAATATCATCATCTGCACTCACTGCAAATATTCTTGCTTGCACATACTGCTGCGCTACTGCATTACTGGCAGCGTCAAAATCAATGGTTCCATCGTAGAATTCCCGCACGCGCTCAAGTAATGCAGGTGGAGTCATAAAATGGTCAAAGGCCATGGGTGCTCCTTTTCCTTTAATTCAGTCATTCGATAATCTTGTTGAGAGATAAGTACAATATGATCCTCTTGATCATGCTGGGCCTCATCTTGGACTAAATCATATTTTCCTTTAATATCTTGCAAGAGTGCTAAGATAAGATCGCTATGCGCCGATATCGTTATTCTCACGCTGTTCTTCTTCAAAAATACGTTGTAGACGTTTCCGCCGAAGAGAATGAACCACAGAAGTGCCAGGCTGAATACTTTTCTTGTAGCGCTCTATTTCTCTGAGTGTTTTTGTGTTTACCTGTTCCAGTTCGATCTTTACCATAGGATCGCGACTCACGCAGTACTGGCCTGTATCCTTAAACGTAAACCCACCTTGATGTGCAAAAAGACGCGCTATTCGATAAGCTTTTAAGCACTCAATGACATAGGCAATACAATAGCATTTTCGCTTGATATCATAATACAGCAGACAATCGCCAACAGAAATAGGCGTACCTAAGATATCTATATCACCCTCTATGTGCTCTTTTATAAGATGGACGCGCTTAAGCATGTACTTTTTCTTGTGAAAGAATGGTCTTCTGTACAATACCTCTCTGTACAGGTAGGATCAGAAGATTGTAGTTGAAAAAATAAAGTTTATCTTCCTCTAACACCCGTTTTGCATCCTCTAGCGTCGCTGCACACACGGCGCACTCTGTTTGCGTATCTGAAAAGATATAAATCTTCAACGCCACGTCTCCTTTTCTTTGCTCTTGATGATCTGTTATTTTCCCCGCCAATGTTATAAAGTCCTGTTTTGATAAAACGCCTTTTGAGCGATTACAGTCACTACAGCAAGAAACAATATTATCTCTTATATAGCCTTTATCATTATTCACACGATCTACGCCATTATACATGTATTCGCCGTCTTCGGTCGTTAATACTTTTAAGGAGTGTAATCGACCGCAATAATGACAAGGACTACGTAAACACTCAAAAAATTTAAAATAATCAATATCCCATAGAATTGCGCGTCTTTTTGCATTGAGGCGGTAGTTATTGTAAATCCCTTTTTTTGCCGTTATTGTGTTTAAATAATATTTTTTCCCGTTTTTCATCTATTTAAGCCCTGGGTACTTGTTTGTCTTCTTCCTGCAAGCATTGATAAATAAGTGCGTATGATGCCAGATCAAGAACTGTATCTAATAAGCGCTCATTGACGCGCTCAAAATCTGGATTTTTCCTTATATTCTCCATTCGCATAAATTTGTCTGTCATTCGTGCTAGAACACCTTGGAGAGGAGAGACGCCAAAAAAGATGGACACAGCCTTAAAATTATGCCATGGATCACTATGTTCCCCAGAGTAGCCTGCATTTTTATTTTTATGAAGGTCGATAGCGTCATAGACCACCTGATGAAAAGATTGATCAGTCATTCCTTGTGCATAAAGATAACAATAGAATGCTAATGTATCCGGCATGTGCGCTGAGAAACCCAACGTCATATTTCTTCGGTATGATTCCGAAAATCGAGAAAATGCTGTAGCAATATGATCTAAACACTGCTCAGGTGCGATATTTTGCTTTTGCGCAGCGTATACCGCATAATAATTCAGAATAAGATAAAGTTTATTGATATACTGTTGTGATCCCATTGACATTCCTAACGATCACTTCCACTACCATGTAGCATATTTCTCGCACGACGCGAGTACAATTTATAGCGTAACCGCTTAGCCCCTTCATCTAGTGATAGGCCCTGAGCTGATAGCATCTGTACTGCATACCAGAGAAGATCGAGGGCTTCACTCTCTAGCTTCTCCTGATCCCTTACAGTATAAAAAAAGGTATTTCCCTCATCACGTATAGAGCGCTTGATCGCGCCCGCTTCTCCCGCTAACTCTTTCACATATTCAGCGAAGCGTGCAACATCTGTATTCTCAATTTCAACGTGTTCAAGCGCCTCACCTATTTCTGAGAGCGCTCCAAAAAGATGATAAAGACTATTTCCAGCAACAAGGTCTGTCTCTTGACACTGAGTCTGAAATTCCTGTAAATCCATACTATGCTCCTTTGTAGCGAAATAATTTTTCTTTTGCTCGTTTACTGCCTGTGTTTTTTGTAAGAGAGCTTGCTACCTCTCCCTCCCAGATGCACGCGAAATCTGCAGGAGCCTGATACTCACTAATGAAAACAATATGCCCCTCTTTCGTGCGTTTTCTGCACCACTCCCAAAAGACAGCGTGATCAAATTTTTGTTGGTAGTGCGTCGCTTTTGCATATGGCGGGTCGCAGTATATGAGCGCCTTTTCCCCGCACTGAAGCTTCAGGTACGGTTGACACTGTAGAAACACACCTTGAAGCCTGACGGACTGAATAAGCGCACTTCGGTATGATTCCGCGACATAATCTCGGTTCCTCTGGCTATCTCTACGCCATCCTCCTAGAAATTTCCCGCCATAGCTGTAGGCGAAGGAGGCGTAGCCTTTTAGCCAATGCGTATCATTCTCACGCAATTTGCTATAATCGTTTTCGTTAAACTCTTGCTGTGACTTTGGAATGTCCTCAACGCGATCCCGAATGGTCTCCAGCGCCTGAATGACATAGGGATTACTATCATAGCCAAAACGATAGCCATCAACTTTGTCTATAATGTTCCCTCCACCTACAAAAGGCTCAACCCAAGGACGACCAGAACGCTCTTTTGTCATGATAGGAATAATAAAGCGTGCAATTCTTGCCTTACTTCCCATATATTTCATAAGATTCTTTTCTATCCTCTTCTTCTTGATCACCTTCTTCGTACCAGCGCTCAATAGCAAGCAAAAAAAGAGGTGCCTGTTCAGCTATTTCTAGCATTCCAAATACAACAAGCCCAATAATGATACTCGATTTCAACTGCTCGCCTTGCGTACCGTAGAGCCAAACGTCATATTTTAAAATAAGTAAAAATAAACAGAGTAAAAGTCCGGTAAGTACCTTAAGAAATCTCTTATTTTTGAGTGCTTGCTGCAATTGCATAATAATCCTATCCTTGTAGACGGGTAACCGCCCTGAAAATAAAATAAAATAAAGGTATCACTCATCAATCGTATAGTAATCCACAGTGTAGGTGTTGGCTTCACGCTCTGCTCCTATGTAGTGGATTGCGTCTCTTATACTCTCCCATAAGAGCGCATCAGTTACGGGAGTGTCTAATTTACGCTCAAGTATTGTTGTTCCATAATATATCTCTTCGCCATCTTTAGCAAGACTTAAATGGATTTTTATCTTCAAGTATAATACTCCTTTAACGCACATAACAGCATTGTACTGCATATCAGCTTCTTTGTCAAATATATTTCTATTTCTCTGTCAAATATATGTTTTGAGAAAAGTACCAAGCAGAACGGTACCAAAGTACTATTGATGCCCTCTTGACAAGTTTTTCTCTCTTTTGTATAATTAACCCCAAGGTGATCTACGAGTCATGTGTATAGAATATATTATTAGAATCATATAGAAAAAGAATCTAGAATATATTATTAGAATCATATAGAAAAAGAATCTAGAATATATTATTAGAATCATTCCTTTACGCTCTATAATCAAATAAAATTTTATTAGAAAGAACAACATGGGGAGCGCAACAAAGAGATGTTTTCTCTGCGATACACAGATTAGATTTTCTCATGTAGCATGCATGAGACATTACAAGGATTATTTGAAATATAAACAGGAACCTTGGTGCCAAGAACTTATTAAGCTTGAGCGCAAGCAAGGCGAGATTGATCTGCAAGAATATATTTCGACAGATCGGTTTACGCATGACTGGCTTTCGCATAAAATGGGTCGTATCTTTATTTCAGATGAAGAGGCTAAGCGAATCCGTCTGAAAGAGAAAAAGAACAAAGAAGCCCGCATAAAACAGGCTGCTGAAGCTAGAAGAAAAATGGTCAAGGACATTCTTTTCCTACGATTTGAGGAAGAGCAATCCTATACGCAAATAGCAGCAAAATATAAATTATCTCCAGATAATGTGAGAGTTATCATTGGGAGAAATAAAAGAAAATCCTTTGACTCGCTTGAAGATTAGAACATGATTTTATGTCAAGTGCTCTGTATGTATCGTGCAGACCTAGAGAGGAAAATAGTGTTTTCTACATTTGATGATCAAACAAAAGTGTTATTTCAAACACTTCTGACATCGATTCTTCTTCCGTTTGTTATATCACTCTTAAAAAATGTCTCATGGAGTCAAAGGACAAAGCAAATATTTGCTATTGTCTTTTCCGCGTTTGCATCGTTTGGTATCCTTCTCTTTGACAATAAATTAGGAAAAATAGATGGAATCCTTGCGATCTTGATCACCATTCTGGCGACGCAGGGTAACTATAAGATTTGGTTTAGCGCGAGTCCTTTTGAATCAGTCTTGAGTAATTTATTTTCAGACCCGCAAGAACGTAGTACTGGTACTCAGCAAGGGGAACACTCTATAGCTCAGACCCCAGAACAAGAGGAGGCACATCTTGATTTAACATGACGCTACGTAGATGAAACACAGTCTATAGAGTGCTCTTAAGAGAGCTTCCCGCCCAGGGAGCTTTTTTCTTGTGTCAAAGGGACATGTCTCAAAAAGACTGAGAAGTCAGAGAATATATTTATGAAAAGTACCTATTTTAGTGGTACGCTGAAAGCGTATGCAAGCAACCAAAATCCGCTCCAGACAATTGTAGAGTTTGTGCTGACGGATTTTAGGCCAAATAAAAATAAACAGCGCATACCAAAATCAGAATCTGATAATATTGTGTCCTCCGCGCTAAACATGCCATTAAAGATAGACTTTGATGATAATACCATTAAAGGTCATGCGTTTTCTGTTCCTATTGGTACACTGTCTGAAGTCTGGGCGCAAGAAGACGTGATCATGGCGCGTTCTGTCCTCTGGAAAGAAGAATTTCCCGCTATTGATGAATATCTCAAAAAGGCTTCGGTTGAAGGCAAGATGATAGGAACATCATGGGAAATTTTCTACGACCGCTCGGAGCAACATGATGAGATAACTGATCTTTACGGCTGTATTGTGCAGGCAACAACCATTGTCGATAATCCAGCATACGGGGATCGCACAAAAATATTGAGTATTGCAGAGACGTTGAAAGAAAAATACATGGATGAATTAGAAGCCATTCGAGCTGCATTAAGTAATCTGCTCGTTGTTATTGATACTTTGTATGCTGAACACTATAGAAAAGAACTTGAGCATACTGCTATCGAAGACGCTACACTTGCGTTAGAAAAGCTAAAAACACTGTTTAAGGAGACGGCACAAGAGCGAGAGCAGACACGGAGTGCTCTTGATATTCTCCAGCAAGAAAAAATGACGCTAGAGGATAAACTTTCTCTAGCCGAACAAGCACGCAATGCGCTAGAAGCAGAGAAAGCAGAAGCCTCAAGAATGCAGGCAGAGCAAGAATTGCTTGAAAAACGATTCAATTCCCTTGCCGAGATTGGGATTGTTTTAAGCGAAGAACAACGCCTCCAGCGTAAACAGCGCTATCTCGCGTTGTCAGAGGAATCATTCTTAGAACAATTGGATGACCTCCGGACATTCTCCCGCTCGGTCATTATCGAGACCCCTGACACATTGGCAACAAGCTTGCCTACAAGTCCAAAAGAATTAGCGCAAGCAATTAAGAATAGTCATAAATAAAGGTAGAAACATGGCACACGTAGCTAAAAACGATCTTCACGTTCGTGCTTCAATTGCAGGCACGGATATCCGAGAGGGTACTCTTGTTCGCCTGACCGCCTCTGGAACAAGCGACCTTCCTATCGCACTTCCTGCTGCAAGCAGCACACATCTAAATGTATACGTCGCATTTTTCGCACCTGATGATTTTGCGCGACCTACTTCAGCAGACATGTATAAGGCGAGCTGGTACAGTGTCCTTGATCAGTCCAGTTGGAACGAAGGGGTTACAGGTACTCGTTATCCTCTAGGCCCCTCGATTACGGAAAATCCGCTTATTGCGAGCGGCTATAAAATGCTTGCACGAAAGGGTGGAATTTATCAAGTAAACGCTGATGTTGTTGTTGATAATGCACTCGCTAAGATTGGCGGAAATTTGGTCAAGGTTGCATCTGACGGCTCAGGAAAGTGGGAATATAGTGCGACAGAAGCAGACGCCATTGGAAAAGTTGTTGAATTTGACTCTGCACTTGGCGTGTATACGTTTGAATTAGGATTTGATAGCTAATGAATAAACTAGACCTACAACGCGCTGTGTCAGAAGCAGCACAGCATATTGGAACTCCAACTAAAGCATTTGCAGAACTCATTACTGAAATGGTAGAGCCTCAGCATGTGACGTTTGACGTTTTCCGACAATTTTTACCAGTACGAACCCTCAACAAGGGTGACACCCTCAGTAGAAAAGCACGCAGGGGTAGATATAAAGGCCGAACTATGGTTCCTGGGGCGCAACACCTTACCGATGCGACATACTTTCAGTCCCAGTTTACGTATACCATGCAGCAGCTTATTGCTGGAACCCACTTGAATCTGCTAGAAGTACGCGGCGGAGAGCTGGGAACCTTAGAAGAAATTAAATCCGCTGTTCGTTCTGATCTAATCGACGACGCAGTTAGTAAAATATTTAATTTAATGACTACTGTATGGACAGCTTCTAATACGCCTGCTCATTATATTGATGCTTCTTCAACAGGTTTGACACAGACAAGCCTTGATGTGGGTTTGGAAACTGTTCTTGAATCCGTTGGAAGCGCAAAAGCGATTATCGGTACGCGGAAAGCGCTTCTTCCTTTGTATAAGTTCAGCGGGTTTGTTGATGTTCTACTCGCAAACGGTACGACCCGTCAGGCCTTACCGCTCAACGAAGTCTTGCTAGAGTATTGGAGTACTGGGAAAGTCTCTTCTTATGTAGGCGTTCCCATTATTGACATTCCCCAGATTAGTGCTAACACACTGCCTACGTTGAGTCGCAAGCTCATTAGAGATGATATCGTTCTGATCGTTGGGGAAGACGCAGGCCAAATTATTCAATATGCTGAGTTTGAAGAGCAGGAGCATATCGATACCAGTAAGCAGCCAGCAGATTACCAGTACCATACGTGGAACTCTTGGGGGGTCTTGGTTGACCGGCCTGAAGGCGTTGTTGTGATTAAAACAGCGCCATAGCGGATTTTTACTGGAACAGTAGAGCGTCTCAAAAAGGCGCTCTACCTCAAGAGGGGAAATAAAAAATGTCTGTTAATCATCAGTATGTCGAATTACAAGACACTGTTTTTAAGCGCTACCACAAAACTGAGATAGCCGCTCTATCAGGAAAACGTCTCAACCCCCATAACCTTGCTGAACAGGTCTATTTCCTGTTAACGACTCCAGAACACTGTATTCTCTATAAGACAGTTCAGCAAGGCGATAATGAAGTAGTAGAGTTCTCCGGAAGAACAAAAGAGCTTGATTATGAACAAGAAGTCCTTGAAATTTACAGCGATAAAGAAGATCGCATTTTCAGAACGCTGAATAAAGTACTTTTTGAACGGGGACTCCTTGTTGAATATATGCAACAGGCAAACCCGATCCCAACAGCGAACGCATTAAACGACGCCCAGATAGATGTGATAGCAAAAAACCCAAATATTCGTTCTTTCAAAAAACAGCTAGAACCCGTTACGTCACCGCAAACACTACAGCGCATAAAATTACGCTTGATCGAATTTGACAGACCGCTCTCCTTTATCAATATAGTTGAGGCGCATACTCATTATGTCAGTTCCTGAACTACCAACAAGTCTCATGCCAAACGGCGCGATCAATGCGCTACGGGTTCAGGCTCAAGCATTTTTTACGACCTCAGGAACACTAAGCCGTCAACTTTTTGAATGGTCAGACGATGGGCGCCAGATTGTAACGCTCTCTGGAGTCTATTCCGGCCTTTTCTACGTTGGAAAAATGTCCGGAAGTGACCAAGAGCTTTTGGAACGTATGGGTTTTGTTGGAACAGAAAACGTGAGCAGGGCGCTTATTTTAGGCCCGTATAATATTCCAATTCGGAATACGTACGTTTTTACTTCACAAGGCAAATCTTGGTACGTCGTCTGGAGTAATGAGGAGACGCAAGAGTCGGTTCAAGTGTATCAGAAAGCATTTATTGTAGATCGTCTTGTTACTGAGGAAATGTATCAACGCTATGGTACGCCTGGTACATTTACTGGGTAGACAAGGAGAATTGTATGGGAAAGTTACTATGGAGGGACACTGTCGCTCAAACAATACGGAGACAAGCACAGGTAGGCGTCATGGAGTGTACAAACGAACTTTTTAACGCCTCTCAGGAACTAGCTCCTTTTGATGACGGAGAACTAACACTAGGTGCTAGAATTTCTACAGAAGGTGCCGATACTGATAGTTTTACAACATGTGTGTCCTACGGCAATAATGAGACGAGTCGAGCCTACGCTCTGCGTCAACATGAAGACTTATCCTACGAGCATACACAGCCGGAGTGTGCAAAGTTTCTAGAAAAGGCGTTTGAAGCCCAGAGAGATTCAATACTGTCTTCAATTGCGCGCTCTATAATTTTGTAGAAGACCATGATCGATAAAGCACTACAAGCGTATCTTGCGCCGCTTATACCCTCCGTTCGTGTTATGTTTAGTCGTGTTACCCCTGATCCTGATACAGCGCTTTTTATTATTCCGTATGGAGGCGCAAGACCTGACACGCAGTTTAATTACGCATATCCCTCTTTTCAGGTTCTAAGCCGCGCTTTACTCGCAGACGACGCAGCAAAACACAGCGCGTTGGTTTTTTCACTTCTGCAAAATATAAAAAATATAACGATCTTAGGCTTAGAAATTCTGGAAATAACAGCACTTCAGCATTATTATCAATTAAAAATTGATGATCGCAACCGTATTGTGTATGTACAGAATTTTCAGGCTCATATTTACGAAGCAACAATGTACCGCTCATAACGAGTAGTAAATACCTGTTGTGCAAGGAAACGCAATCTAAGGATGTTTAGATATAAAAATAAGCATATAGGTTACTAATGGCAATAAGAAAATTTCTATCACGTGATCATAAATTTTATGCATCATCTGATAACAGAGCTACATGGATTCCTGTCTCAGGTATCTCAACCTGGGGCTGGACAGTAGACAATAACGATGAGGATGTATCAACCGTTGATGATGGCGGGTGGGGTTCTTCGATCTACACGCAGCATACAGCCAGTTTAACACTTGAAGGTTTTAAGCTTCTTGATCCTGTAAACGGCGCTCGGGATCAGGGCCAGCTTACTGTAGAGCGTGCTTCAACCAAAATTGGATATGACGCCTATCTAGACTTAAAAATTGCGTTTGTTCCAACATTATCCGGCGTACAGACTACGGAAATGGGGTCGATCATCGTTACGGGAAGCGTAGCTATGGGGGACATGGGTGGCGCAGTCACCGACGTTGAACCTTGGAATATTGAGGTTGGCATTTTAGGGAAGCCCCTTGGCAGCGGGATTTATAATATTTTCTAGATGTGTCATAATACACAAGGATGTACCATAAGGATAAAGCCATGCATACCGCATGTTGAATCTCTTGAGATTCCCATATGGTATGCATGGCTTTTTTTT
>OFRB01000195.1_pt1 | contig 15983 bp, 18 predicted proteins | sample 1543021 | NCBI WGS metagenome assembly OFRB01 (sample SAMN07774230, study PRJEB24372) | wastewater metagenome | isolation source: Exp Tend CN 0WW | collected 2016-02
TTCCGATCTTTCCAACCCAAAAGCCCTAGACTTTTAATCCCCCCTGCCCTTGTTCCAAGGATGGTTCTCATCCAATGGATGGCCGTCCTTTGAGCACCCAATCACTTTGCCGCTCATCTCCAGCCGCTTCTTGTAGCCGTTATGACAGCTCGCACAGAGAGCTTGCCAGTTGCGCTCATCCCAGAAAACCTCTTGGTTTCCCTTGTGGGGGATGATGTGGTCCACCACGGTTGCTAGTGTGGTCTTGCCGAATCGCTTGCACACAACACACAGTGGAGAGTCTCTTAAGAAGGAGAGCCTGGCTGCCCTCCACCTTGCCGTGTATCCTCTTTCAGAACTGCTCTTTCTAGTTTCCACATGCAAGAAATTTTTGGGCGTAAGGATCCGCAGATAATTATCCTCTAAAATTCAAGAAAAGGCAACAAGATTCGTAATAAATCAAAAAAGCCCCTTTTTAGAAGCTTTTGCCCAGAATTCATTCGTAGCGGCTACGATGATTTCGGCTATGGCGCTTCCCAGGCTGTTGTACAGACCTCCTTCATAAACAATTCTTATAGCCATCTTGTGTTGCAACAACAAAGAGTCGATTACCGCGTCTGAAACCTTGGCACGCCAGTTGTTTGCCTCTTCATACAGATGGTCAGAAGCTTCAGGACTAGCACACCCCCTCATACACTCGAATGGCTCTGATCGAGTCGGATATCCAACACCAATTGAGTCTTCTCTCCTCCAAGAACCCCAAACTGCCAAATTACGATCTGCATCCGGTCGAACCAACGATCTTAACTCATCGTGCATATAAATACCCCCATTCCTTGTGCTTTGCAAAAACTCCTTGGTATCAGCTTCCCTCTATGCTCTTTTTATAATTACTATTATTCCCCTTTTCTCTCCTTTTCCTTTTTATTTTAATTAAAAACTCAATCCCCTAGTAAGCACGCTCGTAGGAGTTTTCTCGAAGGAGACGGCGTGCCCATTCACCAGCCAAGTTGTTGTTTCAGCTCAGATTTTACGACGTTTGCCATTCCTTCCTTGCCGTAGACAAAAAAGTTCTCGCCGCAATTGGACCAGCGTCCGTCCTTGGATTTTGGATTGATGACTTTGGTCCATCCAAGTCTGTTCATAGCTGATTCAACATTGCGTCGCAACATTCGATCTGTCATATTGGTTGCTTCGTTGGTGGACATTTCGTTGAGAAGCCAGTTGCTCTGAACAAAGTCTGGCCAATCAAGCGCATCCATCGCGCGACGGAAGTGGTTGTCGAGACGTTCCAACCATTGCTTCCTGTCGAACTCCACCTCACTCGGCTTCCGCCGTTTTTGTTTGTCGCGATTGCGTTCTTCGAACGGGTCAAACATCAGAATGGCTCCTGCGCCAGCATGGTTGTTGGGTCATAGTTCTCCGTGGTTCCTTGTTTAACATACACAGTCACTTTCTTGCCGCCAATCTTCCAGCGACCATCTTTCATTGCTTTGTTTTTGAAAAGAGTGTAGCCAACGCGACCAATAGCGTTCCCGAGTTTCCTCTTCACATCAGCATCTTTTTCTCCGGCTGCAACAGCTTTTGTTATAATCCAATCTGCGCGCACACCGATGGGGTCGCCGAGTTCGTCAAGGATGTCGTCGAGCCATTGATCGCCGGTCATCCCGCCAGCAACCACGGTTCGGTGAGCATCGGTTTTCCGTTGGCCATTCGACGCAGAGAAGTTCGACAGGTCGCGCTCGTGGAGATAGGCGGCGATGTGGCTCGATCCGCCAGCCAAGAACCATTCCCACAAGTCAATGAAGTACTCGCGGCGTACGCTTTCGTCGACCAGACCCATTTCATGCATGGTGGCGGATTCGATCACATCGTATCGTCTGTCGTCGGCAGGGATGTAAATTCCAGATGCCAGATGATTGGTCGTGATGATCACGCCGCAATACATCCGCACGGAGTATTTCTGTCCATACTTTGGATTTATCTGGCAGACGTCCGGAGAGCCTGCGATCAGAACTTTTGTTCGTTCGTTGAACGCCCATTTGGACATTTCGTGCAAATTGGCCGCTTCCGAGATTCGAACGAGGGTCGACGCGGCAAACTCGTTGAAGTTCGACTCAAAGGCTGCAGGATCAATGTTGGCGACATTCCACACACCTATTGCCGGGCAGCAGAATTCAATCGCCGTGTCCTTCCCAACTCCTTGGCCTCCCGCAATCAATAATGCGAATCTTGGCTTCTCCCACGGCCGCTGAACTCTGTGCGCCATATAGTCAAGAAATTGGGAAGCATCTCCCGGCTTGTTAAAAACACGCTGCACGTGGTTTAAAAATGGCGAGGCTAGCTTTGCATCACCGAGCTCAATCGTGGGCCTCCTGTACGCATTGAACATGGCGGCTCCACCTACCTTCACAATTTCTCCGTTGCGACAGTCGTAACCCTTGACGTAATCCTCGTCGATGGCCGGATCGCAGGTCATGGAAGTGCAAAGTTGATTGGTCTTTAGCCATTCGCTGGCATTGATTATTTTACCAGCGACATTGATTGGCGAAACTGCTGCGTCCACAGCACCAGAGACCCAATATGAGATGGTTGGGCGATAGATAAAGTTGTTCCCAGGTCCATAGAACACGAAGTTTCCGAGAGGCACCTCACCGGCTTGTGGCGCCCATCCATTGTCCAATGCAGCCTTTACGATTGTACCGATGGTCAGTTCTTTTTCTGCTGATTGTTGTGAAAGCTCATAGAACGCCTCATGCATGATTTCGTCGTGGTTGCGTCCTTTCTTCCCGCCGAACTTGTTTGCCCATTGGACGTACAGCGACCAGGCCTCGTCGATGCGTTTGAACTCGCGCCCAAGTATGACTCCGACGTGACGCCACAGGTCGCGGTCGTCGGCCGGCACGACTTCGAGCATGGAGCTGACTTGCTCAATCGTATATTTGCCTCTGTACATGTCGTCCCGCTTCGGTCTTCCTCTGGTCTCTTTTCTTCTGGAAAGATGAGAAGGGAGTGTCGCCAACTTAGTTCCCCAGTTGAGCCAACGGTACGTGCCACCACTGCGATGGAGCGATGGAGCTGCAACGATGTAGCCTCCGTCATTACGGCAGTCAACGCCCTTGCCCATCACGTTGCTTGCCGTCTTCAGCGCCGAGTTGTACGCGAATACCACGTGCATGCCGCCGCTGCCGGTTTCCGACATCAATGTGTCTGGCTCGCCATGGTCTTTGATTGCTTCTGCCCATGACTCTGCGCCGAACTTGCCTTCGCCGACGTCGATGTCCAGAACGGTGATGCCCGAGATTTCTCCCGTCACCACGCCGATATTTGCTGGTGGCGCGTCTTTGCCGAACCACTCCTCAACCTTTGCTAAGTCGCGGCTGGCTTCCTTCAGCCCTCGCGCTACGCGTGGGTGTTTGCCGGCATCGCTACAGGTTGGGTTGCCACATGTGCATTGGAGGCTCTCGTTCACGGAGTGGAGAGGGAATACGTACCATCCCATTGCGACGTATTCCACCGCCTGTTTGTAAATGTCTTCTTGCTGCATGTTGTTGTTTTCCTGAGCACGTCAAATAAAAAGGGAGAGCGATCTTGCGACCACTCTCCCCCTGCTTACGAAGTTGAGTCGTCGTGCTTAGAAGCGGTCGTCGGAGCCAGCGGCTTCAACGTCTGCCTGCGGAGGCGCAACTTCAACTTCGCCAGCCGACACGCTATTGTGGAAGGCTTTGGCCTTCGCGTACAGTTCAGCGTCGCCAACCGGCTCGACCTTCTCAACCTGCAGACCCCACCAGCTGCCCTTGCTGTTTTCTTCCTTGACAGCCGACAGCTTGTACACGTGGCTGAAGCTTGGAGGGTTGAACGACTTTCCTTGCGCATTGCGCATCTCGATGCCGAGGATGAGCGACATCCAACGCTTGGACTTCTTGATCTGTGTAGAAGACAGCGACAACAGAGCGCCAGTCCACGCACCAGATTCGGTCTGCATCAACACGAAGTGGTTGCGGGTGTCTTTGAGCTCGTCGTTCTCGAGCATCAAACGACCTTCAGCATTCTGTGACACGTTCGCGACCTTGCCGGTTTCGACGTCCACAGGGTTGTACTCGCCCTTGTAGCCGCCGCCTTCAGAGCGTGGTGCCCAGCGGAGGAAGCGACGTTGGAATGCGCAAGGGATAACGAGCACTTCCTTGAACACCTCGTTGGTGATGCTGTTGATGAACAGTCCAGGCTTGGCGCCATCTACCGTTTCCAGTTGAGGCGACAGACCCTGCAGGATTGAGAGGAAAGGAATAGCGAATGACGATTTGTCTGCGCCTTCCATCCCCAAGCCAGCGTCTGCGGCAAAGTCCGCTGCCATGACGGCGAGAGCGGTGTTGTTTTCTTCTTTGACTGCGACTTCAGTGGTTTTCATGATAATGTTTCCTTTTGAGTTGATGATTTATTTCTTGGTGATCTTTGCTGTCCAAACTGGACGAGCGCCGAACAGGTCGAGTGGCACATTGGTGCCGACAGCCAGCTGCTCTCGCAAGAAGGCTTTCAGGGTTTGCGCATGCACCGATTGGTCGAAGCCAACCTGCAGTCCTCGCTCCTGCAACTCTTTAAAGAGCGCCATTGCGAATTCCACTTCACCCTTGCGGAAGTCAGCGGCCACCTCAACTTTGATGAGGCCACCGAAGCCATTGTCTTCCAACCACTGGAAGGCTTGGTCCTTCTGCGCTGCTGGGATGGACGCGTAGACATCTTGCTTGACGGACAGCTTCTCGCCGGTCTCAAGCTTGATTTCTTCGAGTCCCATTTCCTGCATTGCTGAAGGGATGGTTTCTTCCCGCAGGATGCGCGCACGTTCCTTGGCTTCTTTCAGATTGGCCTCGGCTTGATCCACCGAAGCATCCGCGTCCACCAAGGCTCTCGCTAACGCAGCCATTTGGTCTAAACTAATTGTCATTCACTTTCCTTTCTGAGTTAATGTTAAACTTGAATGTGTGTAGGCAAGTACCTGCTCACATTTCGATCCCACTTCAGCACTGTGAACCTGCCAACCGTCTTTCCGAGGATGGCGAAGGCAACAGCAATGACTGCTGGATCTCCCATAGCCACAAGGCAGTCACCTGCCTCGTAGTCATAGTTCTGTAGGTGTTCCTTCATCTGCTTGACCAAGTCACTGGTGGCAAAGAAAGAAGCACGAGGTGGCATCATCACAATCAGTTCGCCGTGCTCGGCTGCTGGTGCGATGTTGATCGATGGCACAAACGCACGCGTCTCTGGGTCGCGTCGGTGCGGGATCTGCGTTATGTAAACCTTCGGTGTTTTCATTTTGGAGTTCTCTAGTTAAGTTGCAAGGAAATTATCCTCGAAATTTTACGAAAAGGCAAACTATTTCGCATGACCCCAAAAAAATTTCTTGCCGAACACGGCCAGTTGAGGCATAATTCTCTCTACCAAGAACTCTTTAACTCAAAAAGGAAGCAACTATGAAAATCTACGGAGCAGGCATTGCTGGCCTCATGGCTGGTTGTATGTTTCAGAATGCGCGCATCTACGAAGCCGGTTCATTCAAGCAGTCTCAACACAAAGCGGTCTTGCGTTTTCGCTCGTCGGCAGTTGGTGACGCTGTTGGGATCGACTTCCGCAAGGTGAAAGTTCACAAGGGTCTGTGGGCAGACGGCAAGAGCGTTGCGCCTTCTATTCAATTAGCCAACTGGTACAGCGACAAGGTCATTGGCCGACTCGCCGATCGCAGCATCTGGAACCTCGCACCTGTTGAGCGGTTCATTGCTCCGGAAGACTTCATTGAGCAGTTGGTGGATCGTTGCGACAACCGCATCGTCTGGAACCACAAGATCGATCGCGACCAAGTGTTGAATGAAAAAGAGCCGATCATCTCAACATTGCCGATGAAGTTGATGGCGCAGTTCTTTGCCAACGACATGAGCAAGGAAATGACCCAAGCTGCACCGGACTTCTCGTTCGCACCCATCGTCGTGCGCCGCTATCGCATTCCGAATGCAGACGTGTTCCAATCGATCTACTTCCCTGAGCTCGAGACAACGCTGTACCGCGCCAGCATCACTGGTGACCTGCTCATTGCCGAGTATGTTGACGAAGCTGACGACTACGACTTCTTCCCTGCCTTCGGCATCAAGCGTGACCACTGCCAGCCGATCGAGACGGTGAGCCAACGCTACGGCAAGATCGCCAAGATTGACGATGCATGGCGCAAGCAGTTCATCTTCGAGCTGACGCACAAGCACAACATTTTCAGCCTTGGACGCTTCGGCACTTGGCGAAACATCCTGCTGGACGACGTCTTGAACGATCTAGCTGTGTTGAAAAAGCTAATGAAAACAACGACTTACGATCGTATGCGCCATGCAGCAAAATAAATGTTGCCTAACCATGAAAAAGTCAGGCATAATTCTCTCACGGTAAATAAATACAGGCTAACTCAGAAAGGTAACATCATGAAGACTATCGCTCAACTGACCACCGCCGAGATGGTTGCTGAATACAACACTCTCACAGCCAAGTCGATCCTCCGCAGCAAGGCAATCAGCGAAAGCTGGGCCAACGAAAAGATCGCCAAGAAGCGTGCTCGTCGCGACAACGTGGCTGTGGAAGGTGTTGGTACTTTCCGCTCTGTGCGCGAAGCGTTCAAGAAGCTGAATCTGCCTCTGAACCAGCACATCAAGTTCCGTATGTCGGTCAAGCAAGACGGCAACGGCGTATTCGAAACCGGCGACAAAAAATACCACTTCAAACTGGTCGAAGCCAAGTAAAATGAAAACCGAAGGGGAGGCGGTAACCTCCCCAACACAACTCAGAAAGGAAATAGAATGAAAGTCACTTTGATTAGCCACACCCAAGACGCCGAGAACCTTTTGCTGTTCACGAAGGCAACTCGCCTGACGATGTCGCCTGGACTGCTGAAAGAAATCAGCGACCTGCCGTACGACGAGAAGCTTGAGCAACTCGACTACATGGCCAACACGATCCCAAGCAGCTGGGAGTTCGTTGATTATGTGTTCCTCGTTGAAGGTGTCAGCCGCGCCTACACCCACCAGCAAGTCCGCACACGAGCAGCAAGCTACGCACAGCAAACGATGCGTGTCTTGGAGATGGGCGCGTACGATTACATCTACACGGATCGCAACAAGGAGTCCGAGCAAGCCATGGCCATCATTGGCGCAACCAACGAGGTCATCCGCAGCGCCTATAGCCAGTTGCTTGAGTGCGGTCAGGCAGCTGAAGACGCACGAGGCATTCTGCCAACCAACATCAGCACTAACATTGTCTGCAAGTTCAATCTGCGCACCTTCGTCGATCTTGCCAAGGCTCGCACTGGCGGTCGCACACAGAACGAATACCAGAAGGTTGTCAATGCGATGGTGGACGAAGTCCTGCGTGTCCATCCTTGGGCTGAGAAGTTCTTGTTCCAGCAAGGTCGCGACTACTTCGCCGAGATCGAAGCCTTTGCTCAACGCGAGTACGGCGGCAACTTGCTGAAGAAGGGTGAGCTGCTGAAGATTGTGGATCGGCTTCGCAAAGGTGCTTGAAATGAGCGTTATAATTCTTGACCTGGACAATTGCATCGCTGACGACAGCTGGCGTATCCCCAAGATAAACTGGGAGACTGAAGATCTGTTTGATCGATACCACAGCTATCATTCGTTGAGCGGATCTGACAATGCGCACAACCACGATCTGCATAGGAACACAGGCTGCGACATTGTAATTTTCACAGCTCGCCCGGCAATTTATCGAACCATTACAGAAGCATGGTTGCTGCGTCATGGCATTGGCCACAACATATTGATGATGCGGGAAATGGAAGATCACAGCCCAAGCATCGAGCTGAAGCACAAGCAGATGATGGCGCTGTTAAACAACACAGGAATAAAGATCAGAGACATCGTTGGTGCGTTCGATGACCGACCAGATGTTGTGGCGATGTATTCAGCCTTCGACATCCCCGCTGAAGTAAGGGCCATACACAGTTTGTGCGCCTACACAAAACCAAAGGAAATTAAAAATGCAGACAGCAGACAAAGTAATGGAGCAGATGTTGGCGACATTCAAGGAGCGTGGCAAGGTATACAAGGCGAATTATTTGATGATAGGGAAAATCCTATCTATTATGTTCCCAGAAGGTATAACACTTAGGACGCCAGAAGACCACAATAGGTGGCATCTGTTTATGATGACGATGATCAAAGCTACACGACTCGCTAACACAGGCCTCAACCACGAGGACTCTGGACTGGACATGGCAGTGTATGCCTCTATGTTCGCTGGCATGCTGCTGCCGGATGAGCCCAATCCATAATGAAAGCTATCATATTTGACACCGAGACCACAAGTCTCCTTCTGCCATCCAAAGCACCCTTGGAGAAGCAACCGCGCATCATTGAGCTGGGCGCATTAGCCGTGAGCAAGGACGGAATTATTGGCGAACTCAGCCAACTGCTTGACCCACAGGTCGAAATCACGGCAGAGATCACCAAAATCACCGGCTTGACCAACGAGGATCTGGTTGGCAAACCGACCTTCAAGGAATTCCTGCCGCAGCTTTCTGATTTCTTTCGCGGTGCAGACTTCCTGATCTGCCACAACGCACCTTTCGACACCGGCATGTTGCGCAACGACCTGAAGCGTGCAGGCTGCGACGACTTCCCTTGGCCAACAGAAATTCTTTGCACCGTGCAGGAATACACCGCGCTGCTCGGCAAGCGTCCGTCGTTGAAAATTCTCTACCAACACATCATTGGCGAGCCACTGGCGCAGACACACCGCGCTCTCGACGATGCTGCCGCAGTTTATGCGATTATGTTGAAGGACAAGTTCTTCGACAAGATTGGAGTTTGACCATGATCCAGCTGCGTATCAAAACAGAATACACCTTTGGGCAGACCTTTGCTCCGATCGGTCGTGTCATCGAGCGTCTCAAGGAGATGGGTGTCACGGCGGCTGGCATCGTCGACACGAATTCGACTTGGGGTCACGTGCCTTGGTTTAAGGCTTGCAAGGATGCAGGCATACAACCCTTGCTGGGTGTCGATTTAGTCGTGGCAGACGACGATCTAACACAGCGCATGTGGTTCCTTGCACGCAACCAATCCGGTCTGAGCGAGATGTACCGATTCGCATCGAAGGCGCACCAACAGCCGCTGGCCACGAAGACCGGAAGCATCCCCCGACTTTACCGCAATGACGTGCGGAACATGTCCGAGAATGTCATCATCTTTGCTGGCGACGTCATCGACGAAGCATTTCTAAAGGAGGTTGGCGCCATTCTAGATATCAATCCCGCCAGCCGCATCCTGAATACTAGAAAGAAAGCCATTGCCGCCAATACTGGGTTGCTGCTCGTTGAGACCTCTGACAACGCTTACTCGCGCATCGAGGACAAAGAGACATTCGAGCTTGCAACGCGAGCAGGTCTTAAGCAGACACCACAGCACATCATCGACATTGAAAGCAACGTGGTCTTGGAATCCATCGCAATGGCGTGCGAAGAGCTGACCTTGCCGACCGCGCCCATGATCCGCGCTGAAGGCGATCTGGAAGCAATCTGTCGCGCTGGCATCAAGTCGCGTGGCATGGAGAAAATCTGGACGCAGGAATACGAAGACCGACTTGTGTACGAGCTGGACTTAATTCGCTCTAAGGACTTCGAGTCGTACTTCATCATTGTGGCCGACATGGTTCACTACGCCAAAGAGCACATGCTGGTTGGTCCATCGCGTGGATCTGCTGCAGGTTCGCTGGTTTGCTACACCGCTCGCATCACCGAGATCGACCCGATTCCTCCAAAATTGTTCTTCGAGCGATTCATCGATGTCAGTCGTACGGACTTGCCCGATATTGACTTGGACTTCCCAGACAGCAAGCGCATCATGGTCTTCGAATACATGGCCAAGAAGTACGGCGACAGCAGCGTCGCCCACATTGGCACAGTCAGTCAGTTCAAGCCGAAGTCCGCTCTGATCCAAGTCTGCAAGGCATTGAACATCCCACCAGCGGCAACGGCTGCTGTGAAGGTCGCGATGATTGAGCGCGGCATGGCAGACTCGCGCGCAAACAACTGTCTGCAGGATACGCTAGAGACAACTGAACCTGGAAAGCAATTCATAGCGCAGTACCCGCAAGCTGCATCCGCATCACTCTTGGAAGGCCACGCATCGCACAGCGGCGTCCATGCTGCCGGTCTGCTCGTTTGCAACGACGAGATCACCAACTACGCAACTGTGGACAAATACGGCATTGCACAAATCGATAAGCATTCGGCTGAGAAGCTGGGTCTGCTGAAAATTGACGTGCTCGGTCTGAGAACCTTGGGCGTGCTTGAAGACTGCCGTGTCGACATCGACTGGTACAACCTGCCATTCAACGACCCAGCCACGTACGAAGTGTTCAACAAGAACCGCATGTGTGGCATTTTCCAGTTCGAAGGCAATGCGCTGCGGTCAATCTCCAACAACATCCATTTCAAGACCATCAACGAGATCGATGCGGTTACAGCGTTGGCGCGTCCTGGACCATTTTCCTCCGGTGTGACCGAGAAGTACATCAAGCGTCACAATGGCGAGAAGTACATCCCGATCCACCCCAAGGTGGAAGCGATCATGGCAGAGACGTACGGTCTTCCGCTCTATCAGGAGCACACCCTCGCGATCGTTCGCGACATCGGCAAGTTCGGTTGGAACGAAACATCGTTCGTGCGGAAAGCGATCTCGAAGCGCCAAGGCGTGGAGTTCTTCAAGAAGTTCTACCCGCCGTTCCTTGAAGGCGCAATGTCGCAAGGCATTCCAGAGAAGGCGGCACAGGAAGTCTGGGAGCTGATCAACGCCATGGGCGCGTGGCAGATGAACAAGGCTCACACGTATTCGTACGCAGTGATCTCGTATTGGACAGCCTACCTGAAGGCGCACCACCCTCTGGAGTTCGCGGCTGCAAACCTGCGCAACGCCAAGGACGAGGACAGCGCCATTGAACTGCTGCGTGAGATGGTTAGAGAGGACATCGAGTACGTGCCGTTTGACATTGAGTTGTCCGAGGTGAATTGGTCTGCGAAAAATGGCAAGCTGTATGGAGGTTTCCTTGCGCTGAAGGGCATTGGCGAGAGCAAGGCGGCGAAGCTGATCGAAGCACGCAACTCCGGCACTCTGGCTCAGAAACAGCTGGACGAGATTGCAAATGCAGAGAATACTTTCGGCGACATCTTCCCGTTCCACACCAAATACGGGAGTCTGTACGACAATCCGCAAGAGAACGGCATTGCCGGCAAGCTGTGGGACATTGGTGAGTTGGAGGAAGGCATTCCCCACAAAGAGGAGCGCGTGTTCATTGGCGAAATCATCCACAAGAACGCACGCGACGCCAACGAGGAAGTAAACGTCAAGAAGCGTAACGGCAAGGTCGAGACAGGTCCAACCAACTTTGTGGACGTACGCTTGCGCGACGACACAGGAATGATTGGCGGTCGTATTGGTCGGTTTGACTACGAGCGTTGCGGCAGGGAGTTGCTTGAGAAGGTGCCTATCGGAGCGCACGTCCTTGTGCGTGCCAAGTTCTTCAATGGCATTCGCTACGCATTCATAACGAAATGGAGACGATTAGATGGCTGAGTCAACAGACTACAAGAACTTCAAGAAGAACGTACCGCAAGCTGGTGACCGGCTAGATCGAGTCGAGAACGTGGTTGTGACAGGAATGCCCGACATCAACTTCTGCAGCGGTGGAGTCGAATGCTGGATCGAGCAGAAGTCGCCGATCGAACCCAAGCGCAAGACAACGCCGCTGTTCGGGAGCAACCACAAAGTGTCGCAAGAGCAAGCCAACTGGATGCTGCGCCAGCGCAAAGCCGGTGGCCGGTGCTATTTTTTGATCAGCACGGACAAGCGGTGGATTCTGGTTGGCGGCTTCTTGGCAGATCAACTCAACACAATGACAGTAGACGAGATCGTTGATCAATCCGTCTGGTCTACAATGAAACCCGTAAAGGACAAAGAACAATGGCAAACACTACGACAAGAGCTTCAGCGCAGAAACTAGAACTTGACTTCCATGCAGGGAAGTTCAAGACACAACCGTACCAACACCAGATGGAGTGTCTGAATCGGTTCGGACGCAAGCAATCCTACGCTCTGCTGGCAGAGATGGGCACAGGCAAGACTTGGATCGTCATCAACAACATTGCAGACCTATGGTCTTCGCAAGACTGCGATGCCGTGCTGGTTCTCGCACCCAACGGCGTGCACACCAACTGGACTGGGCTGGAGTTGCCCAAGCACATGCCGGACTGGGTTCGCTACCGCGCTGCTGCGTGGGTCGCAACGCCAAACAAGCAGGAGAAGTCTGCACTGGAAGGGTTGTTCGACAATGCTGGGTCTGGTGAGCTGCGCATCCTTGCAATGAACCATGAAGCCCTGCAGACGAAGCGCGGTTTGGAGTTCGCAGAGCGTTTCTGCAACACTGGACGCCGAGTGATGATCGTTGCCGACGAGTCGGATGCGTACAAGAACCCGACTGCCGCTCGAACCAAGAACCTGCTGAAGCTGAAGAAGTATTCGTACTGGCGTCGCATCATGTCGGGCACACCGATCAACAATGCGCCGTTTGACGCCTTCAGCCAGTTCAGTTTCCTTGACGAGCAGATCCTGCGGACGACTTCGTTCTACGCTTTCAAAGCCGAGTACGCCGAGATGCTGCAAGACGGCAACCCTCTGCTGGCTGCAATCAAGAAGCGCAGCGGCTCTCGCTTCACGCCGCAGGTCGTGGCGCGTGGCGTTGGCGGTCGACCGAAGTACCGCAATCTTGACCGGCTGTCGCAGTTGATCGCACCACACTCTTTCCGCGTGCTGAAAAAGGATTGTCTGGATCTGCCCGACAAGATCTACAAAACACTCGTGTTCAGCATGACCAAAGAGCAGATCGAGGTCTACAAAAAGGCTGAGGACGAATGTCGACTGGTGTTCGAGAAAGAGGAAACGCCGTTCAACAAGTTGGTTGCCGTGACCAAGCTGGCGCAGATCACCAGTGGCTACTACATCCATCCGTTGGCAGAAGATCCTGTCCGCATCGAAGGCGACAACCCCAAGTTGGAATTGCTCGCTGAACGTGTTCAGAAGATCGTGGAGGCTGGAGAAAAAGTAATCGTGTGGGCTCGGTACCGGATTGAGATCGAGGACATCGTAGCGAAGCTGAAAGAACTCGGCATCCCGTGCGTTGAATACCACGGCGGCATCAAGAAGGGTGAGCGCACCGATGCAATCGATTCGTTTGAGCGCGGCGAGGCGCAGGTGTTCGTTGGCAACCAACAGGCTGGTGGCACAGGCATCACGCTCGTGGCGGCGTCCTACGTGATTTACTTCTCCAACAACTTCAGTCTGCGTGACCGGCTGCAGTCCGAGGATCGGGCACACCGGATTGGCCAGACCAAGAACGTAACTTACATCAATATTGCTGCGAAAGGCACCATCGACGAGGCGGTAATCCAAGCCCTGACCAGCAAAAAGGATGTGGCGGACACGATTATTGACCGTGGACTGAAGCTGTTCTCTGACACAAAATAGGCGCGCAAAAATAAATATTGCCTAATCCAATATTTTGGTGCATAATTATCTCACGGTAAATAAATACCGGCTAACTCAGAAAGGGAAAGTGTAATGATGACAAGTAAAGTAAAGCCAGCCACAAAGCAAGCGTTTATGTCTGTTCGGCTAACCAGCGAGCTGCACAAGCAAGTAAAACAGCGCGCGAGAGATAATGACAGAACCATATCTTCGCAGATCGTTTTTATATTAAACGCGGCCTAGAGCAGGACACCAAAGGAGAAAACCATGTTTGAATTAAAAGTAGAGCAACCAATCAACCCACCGGAATTAACCGAAGAAGAGGAGCGAGCTAGGAAACAACTCCAAGCCAGGAAGGAGGTATGGATTGAAGCTATGGTTGTAGACAGAATGCGCGACCAAGACTGGATTATTGATGCGCTTGTTTCGCAGGTGTCAGATAATAAAGATACTCAAAATCGCATGGCTGACCTGATTATGGGCCACGGTGACATAAGTATCATCATCGCTAACCTGAAACTCGACTGCATGGACTGGATACGGGCAGAGGCAACTAAAGAAGCCGACAGGGGGATGGTATGAGGCTTACTGACCGTCATGTGTTTTTTATTGTAGTAATCGGCTATGCCGTTTCCTTGATCTTTGGAGTCTAAGCCATGAAAATAAGCTACGGAACCTACACAGCAAAGCAACTCGCTGACCAGAACTGCCGCTGCTCCCGCTGCGAGGATGCCAAACGCAGGGAGCAGCTTGAAGCCGTCAAACGGGCGATTGCCCAATTTGAACCAAAGGGAAAATGATGCAAACGACTTTAAAAGCCATCAGAGAGCACGGCCCTTGTGAACATGGATGGGTAAAGCTTTTGTCATCTCTCGGTAAAACTAAAGCCGATGACAAACCAATATCTATCCTAGAAATACTTGAAAGCAATGGACTGGATGATGCTTTGTGGTGTCTTCGGGCGGTGGATGGATATGACAAGGAAATAAGACTTTACGCCGTTTGGTGTGCCCGGCAAGTGCAACACCTGATGAAAGATCCAAGAAGTCTGGCTGCGCTAGATGTTGCCGAAGCTTTTGCCCACGGTAAAGCCACAAAAGAAGAATTGGCTGCTGCTAGGGATGCTGCTAGGGATGCTGCTAGGGCTGCTGCTGGGGATGCTGCTGGGGTTGCTACTGGGGTTGCTACTGGGGTTGCTGCTTGGGCTGCTGCTAGGGCTGCTACTGGGGTTGTTGCTGAGGCTGCTGCTTGGGCTGCTGCTAGGGCTGCTGCTTGGGTTGCTGCTTGGGTTGCTGCTGGGGATGCTGCTGGGGCTGCTGCTGGGGATGCTGCTGGGGATGCTGCTAGGGCTGCTCAGGAAAAAGAACTCATTCGGATTTGCGAGTTATCAGAAAAGGAGCTAAACAGGCTGCGTAAACGTGTAATAGCACAACGGGCAGAGTTGCGACGACTGAATAAAATCATCGCGCCTCGATGGGCTGCATTTTCCGCCGGACTATACGCGGCAAAGGTAACGGAGTTGAGGGGCAAGATGATAAAAGCATTTGGTCATCAAGCAGTTTATAAGGCTGAAAATGGTGGAGATTTGTGATATGAGAGGAATAGATCAAGCCTATTGGCTGGCAGACAAAATACCGGCTTATGGTGATTATGCAAAAGAGGCGGCCAACGTGCTGCGCAGACAAGCATATGAACTTGAAAGACTGCACAAAGAGAACGAAAAATTAAGACGCGTGGTGAAGGCTTCGGAAGAGTTTGTCAGCGCAGAAACACTGGTTGAGAGAGCGGAAAGGCTTGGCGTGGCAACAGCTACTGTGGGCGAAATGCTCGACGAACTTGAACGGCTGCGGGAGAAAGTTGATTACTTGGCGGACGGGATGCGCGACGTTTTCCCATCGGCGCACCGGCTGGCGCTGGAACTCGAATGCCTGCTGCTGGACACCAAAGACACGGCGGCGGTAAGCAAGTGGTGGGACTCGGCAAACGAAGCGCTGGAACAGTGGCGCGAGTTCTGCCGCGAGGATGAAAAAGTCGGCGCTGGCCAGACGGCAACAACCACCACACTGGAGGCCGAAATCGAATCCAGCGAATTCGCGGAAGCGGAGCGACAGATTCAGACGGGTGGATTCTGATGAGCGCCAGCCATTGCGATGAATGCCGCAACGGGAAATTGTTTTGGCATTCGTACCTGGGCGGCGAACCGTTTGACGTAATGAAGTGCGACAAGGGCCACAAGCCGAGGTTTTACAGGCAGCGACACGATAACCCGCTGGACGATTCATACGGCTGGAAAAAAGTGTGCGCTGATTTCGAGGCGGCTGGTAACTACGGAGAGATGAAAATGCAGCAGCGACCGATGGTGATGAACAATGGAAACATGATTGGCGCAACAGAGCGAGCGAAAGCGCGGGTAAAGGATTGGTGCGACCTCGCGGA
>OFRB01000197.1_pt1 | contig 15737 bp, 26 predicted proteins | sample 1543021 | NCBI WGS metagenome assembly OFRB01 (sample SAMN07774230, study PRJEB24372) | wastewater metagenome | isolation source: Exp Tend CN 0WW | collected 2016-02
TTTGCTTAAATAATAGGCACGTTTACCTATGGAGACACCGTTTCCAGCTTGCGCCGAGGTACGGTGACATGATTGACCAGGCCCGGACCTTTTACGCACCGCTCGTGCCCGACTTATTCGAATCCGACGTGAATAATCGAGCGATCAAACCCGGTTTTTCGATCACTTCAATTTTATTTCCAGAATTTTCGATAATATATTTTTGCCGCTCTTGCGCGTCCGCGTTCAAATCTCTCATCTCCGACAAAATCGCTTGCGACTCTGAATGATAAAGTTCAACCGCTGCAAGTTTGTTTTTCAACTCTGTTTCCATATCGGCAACCGCTCTTGAGAATGGTCCATAGAGTTGAGCAATTTTATTTTCGACTTGCGTTCTGATTTCAGAACGTAAATTTTCGACAAACATTTTTTGATCGACCGAAAATTGTTTTAGAAATTTATGAATTTCTAATTGCATAGAACTTTGAACTTGCGCGGTGACCTGAGCGACCGCTTGAGTAAAAAGAGATTCTTTAACTTCCTCGATTGATTGTTTTAAAACTTCGACTTTTGCGTCCGCGACTTCGCGGGGAACGAGTGTCCAGACCTCACCATTCCATTTCGGACGAAAACCTTCTTTCATCGGCGGACGAACGCGAGTTGAATTAGCAGGTAAAAGATAGACGTCAATTCCTTGCGCTTCGGATTCCAATTGATCTTTTTGAACGTGAAACATTCCAGTTGAATAACCTTGAGCATCGTAACCGTAGGCATAAGGCCAATTTTTCGGATCTTCGATTTCACGTTGTTTTGACGTCTTCATTTTTCAACTCCATTAAAATTTAATAATAAAATTCAAAACCAAAACCGGATGAATCGTATTGTGTCCGTCACCCAAACCCGAATTTTGATTCACAGCGGTCGCGTTTTGGTTTGTCGCAGTTTGATTGTTAACCGAAATTCCAGCCACATTCGAAATATTGGTTGCGGTCGCGTTTTGGTTTGTCGCAACTGTCGTATTGTTAGTTGCGGTCGCAGCGATGTTGGTTGCGGTTTGAGCGATGTTAGTTGCGGTCGCAGCGTTACCATTATAAGCCGCTCCCCCACCTTGAAACGTAACGAACGAACCTCCACCTGCGTAACCCAAACTGGGTTGACCTTGCAGAGTGTGAAAGTGTGAATTCTGCGTGTGGTTGTGAGAATTCTGCGTGTGGTTGTGAGAATTTTGCGTGTGGTTATGGGTGTCTTGAATATGCGTGTGAGGATCTTGCGTGTGATTGTGTCCAGCGTCCGTAACTCCGTGATTGTGAGCATCTTGCAAGTGAGTGTGGGCATCTTGAACGTGGGTGTGAGTTCCGTTTTCGCTTGCAGTGAGAGCGTGGTTTTCCTCTCCCAAAATTTGAGCGAGCGCGCGAAGTGTGAGCCCAACTCCTTGACCGACTCCCATAATAGAACGACTTCGAGTGTCGGGAATATTGAACGTCGTCGATCCATCACCCACGCCGAAACTGGTTCCGATAATATTAAACAAATCAGAATACGTTACTCGTGAGATTGCAGAGCCGTCGCAGAAAAGCCAACCTCCGGGCGCGGACGTTCCTGCATACATGGTTATAAAACCCACCGAATTGAGTCGCTGAATATCGGATAAAACTAAACCCGCTTGATCGTCTAAAAAAGGCATTAAGTACCTTCCAGATATAAGAACGTGACCGACTCACCGCTCACGAGCGAGTCAATGTAAACTTCGGCCAAATTTAAAAGCGCAGTTCCACCGTTATCCATTTCATCTCCCCAAATTTTTAGAGAGCGTCGCGGCTCTAAGGCTTGCAACTGCGCGATGGAGTCACCGATATAAATAAAATCGGTATTTGACGGTGACGCTTGAATGATTAGTGATTTAACCCACAATTCGGTTGCGGATAACTGGACGGGCGTCCCTGCAACTGCGACGACGACGGTCGAACCACTTCTTAGATATTGTCTCCGACTCATAAAGTTACCTCTGTGGAATTCCATCAAAAGCATAATCCATCGGCCAAGGATTTTCTTTTTGAAAGTTATTTGTAAAATACGGAGCGACGCTTAGTCCTGACGACTCGTTCGCGTCGAAACCTCCGAGCGTGTAACCGTTGAGACTGAATTGGATGAACCTTGCAAGGACTCCACCATCAATCGACGTCAATTCACGCAAGCGCAAAAAAATTCCGGTTCGCGGTGGAAGTGAAACGCGAATAGCGTCACTCAAGATTAAGTTTTGAGTTGGACCATTTCGAGAGCTTGCAGGAATGGTCGTCGTTAGTGACGCGATTCTTTTTAAATTTGTCGTCGGCAAAAAAAGCGCGTTCACTTCACACAAAACTAAATCAGCAGTTATCATTCCATCGTTCGTCGTCGGTGTGATTCCGACGACAAAACTTGCGGAAAATCCTGTGAGCCAAACGAGAGAGTTTCCAATCGGTGTCCCAATTGGAGCGGGTGCTGCGGCGTCGGGATTGATAATCAATCCGAAAAATTTTGCGTTGAACGGTGGAGGATATTCAACACCGAGCGCGCTTGCTAAATTTACGTCGAGATTGTTAATCGAAAAGGGAGTTGGAGCGACTTGATAACGTGTCGTGATTCCGCGTCCACCGAAAAGAGCAAGTGTGGTTTCTTTTTCTTCGCGTTCGGCAATTTCAGAATTGTAACCGATAGTGATTCGGATTCTCGTGTTGAAATTTTTAACTGTGATTAAAAACGCGGAAAAATAAGTTCGGAAAATCATTCCATCGGAGACGACGTGAGGACTTGCCGTCGGAGCTTCGAAGTCGACCAGAATCGTTCGACGTGAACCTTCGGCGATGAACGCAGGATTAGCGGTTTGAGTCGTTCCAGGAACTTCGATTGAAACTGGTTGCTCAAGCGGAGTTGAACCCAAACCGTTTCCCATTTCCTGTCGAACTGGTAAAAGTTCAATTTTTAAAAAGTTTCCGGGAGCGTCGAAGGAAAAAGTTCTCCAGTTTGGATTCGGACACCGATTAACTCCAGAGCCGTCAATATTTGACGTCGTGAGATTCTCTCCGACGATATTTGCGAGAATGTCGGATGAATAGGGAGTGTTAAAATCGTCGCGGTCGAGTAAGTTTGGATCTAAATCAATCACACGAAAACCGCGCGATTGGAGTCGTCGGATTGAATTGATCTCTTCGGCTTTGAGTTCATGAGAGGACGCGGGCGTGCCTGTGAAAGTTGAACCTGCGTGCAACTGTTCTAACGTCGTCGGCATTTTTAAACCTGCGGCTTTAAGCCACGCCCATTTGTCCTCTAAACTCATGTCGCGGATTCTCCGTCAATCCAAGGACGTTCGCTTGATTTGAAAACGATAACGTCTGCAAGGACTGGTTGACCTCCAGAAAGTTGAGCATCCCACTCTAAATAAAGAGACGTGTAAATTCCTGAAAACCCGCGAGCGTGTTTTGCAGGAAACGGAGTTGAACCGTCGTTTGACATTTGAGAGATCCAAACGCGAACGCTTGCAGTCGTGTTAACCGCTCCGGTCGCAGATTCTTTTCCATAAATCACGAAATGATAACCCGGTTCATCAATCAAAAGAGATCCTGCGGTTCCGAGATTGAGCGGATAAACCTTCACAGGTTTAACGGATCTTTGTTTCATGTCTTGGATCAGGTTCGAATCAAAATCATAAGGCGAAACGATTTGACGATTCGGATCTGAAATTTGAAAACGGTTTTGACCACGGTATGGATATTGATTGTCGTTAGACATTTAAGTTCCTCACTTCGCGAGCATCTGCGATTGATTGATTTAACAATTGTCGCATTTGATAAATTTCGTCGGCAACTAAAGTTTCGTTCACGTCTGGAATATCAATGATTCCCTTGCGAAGACAATCCTCGACGTGATGAAGAAAAATGTCGAACGAATTTACGGTCGGCATTCCACCGCTTTTGCGAGCGGAGAGGACCATTCCCCAAGCGGCTTCGAAACAATAGGAAACGTCTCTCCAATGGACGATGAGTTTCCAGAGCCAAGGGACGGTTTTTAAAATGGTCCAAACTTTCATCAAGCCGAGAATCGGATTCATGGAGTGTTTCCTTTTTTGTAGGCTTTTGACGGTGACACTTGGGGAATTTGTCGAGAGCCGTAAAATTCTGCGTCGGAGACGACTTTTGCGGACGCGCCTCTCACGTTAGAATTTTGGCTCACTTTTCCCATTTTCAAATCACCGAAAAAACGGTTGAACGCAAAATTTCCGAAACGAGATTCATAGCCCGGTTGTGATTTCGGATCGAATTGAGTTTTAATCGGTTGCATGATTTTTTTAAGCATTGAACGAGTTCCAATCTAATCCCGCAAAAATGTCGTCTCCTGCGACTGGTTCGGGATCACTAAACCAGTTGCTCACTCCGAGATTTCCCCAGAGTTCTGTAAATGATTTCACTCCAGAGTTGAGAGCGTTCACGGTTTGGACGTTCGCGAGCAAGTTCGGGTCCATCAAGCTTGCGCTTGCGTCTTGCGGACGCGCTCCACCATACCAAGGCTGTGAAGCGGTGTCTTGACGTGTCGTGGGCGCGGGTGTGAACGGATAAACCTGCGAAGGTTGATTGAGCACATTCGGATTGAGCGGCGTTCCTTGAGCGGTCGGTCCTGCTGCAATCATATAGTTGCCTTGACGACGTGACCAAAAGAAAAAAGCCGCGCCACCAACTGCGGCGAGACCAACGACGATAACTAACGGATTCATTTTCATGTAACTACCTTTCCGATCAATGTCGAATAAGTTTGGAGTACGTTTTCGGTATAATTTTCGGGTGCCTTGCGAGTCGAATATTTAACACCTGTGTTATACATATTGACCGCATCGCGGACGTTTCCAGAACACGCAGTCAAGTTGTCACGAATGAGTTGCGCTGCGATTCTGGTATTCAAACCGGGAGAATATAAATCGTCCGGGTTTCTTTCAGGACCAAATCCATATTTTGCAAAACGTGTCGACTTCGGCCAAAACAAAAGTTGCATCAAACCACGAGAGGCCCACCCGATTCGGTCGGTTCGCTTCGAGGGGTTTTCGTCCCTGAAAGCCTTTTCTCTAAACGAACTTTCCCGAAAAGCGTGGGCCTTTAAAAGAGCAAAAGGAACGCCGAACTCATCGGCTGCGGCTTCGAAATAAATGTCGAAGTCTTTTTTGTAGTTTCCCAACTGCGCGGACGGTTCGACGTCGGGCAAGTTGAATAGACGTGAATTTGTCGCCACGGTTTGAGATCCTTTCAGAGTGTAAAGACCAGCGCCGATAACAACCGCGCCGATAATCAAAAGTGACATTAAAAATATCCTCTTTTTTCGAGATTTTTAAAAATCAGCATCGCAAGTAAGTTTGCAGCTAAGACAATCAAAAGTTCTTTCATTTTCGCTCCTGCTCATTGATAAACTTTTTTCCCTCTGCGACTGATCCAACCCATTTTCCAAAGACTCCGAAGCCGCCCGGTTTTTCAACCCAATATTTTCGAACGACTTTACCTGCACGACCGCTCGAAAAAAAACCTAGCGATGCTCCACTTGAGGTTATCGTCCAACCTTTATAATTAGTCACTTTTTGAGCCATGTCTTAACCTCGTGCCTTTGCGACGTCTGCGACGATTCCCGATTTTCCTAAAACAAAAATCACGAGAATCAAAACGCCAGCGATTAAAATAAAATATTTTGAGAGCGTTCCGAGAATTCCGTCACCGATATTAGTCACGGTTCCAGCGACTTTTTCAAGCGCCTGTCCACCCAAATCATAAACACCCAAAAAATTGGATTTCAAATTTTCTTTAAACTGGTCGTGGGCTTTAACCAAAACTCCCGACGTCGTTTCGATTGAATCCGAAACAGTTTCCCAAACTGAATTCACGGGTGGATTCCAATTCACGTTTTGAGGGACTGTCGTCGAAATATTAAATTTGAAAATGTCGGTTGAGCTTGGAGAGTTTTCGACATTGGCTTGCAAGTAAAAAGGAACACCCGATGAATTAGCGTCGTACATTTTAACCCTTCGCTTTCAGCGCAAAACCCAAACCAATGAGAGCAACTGCGACTAGAAAAATGTGAGGACCATAAAGTTCCAACACCGATTTTTGAACTGTCGACGCAACCGCAGCGCCGAGCGGAGAGCTTGGATTTGTCGAAAGTGATTTCACCGCCGCCGTCACTTGCGACTGAGTTTGTTTATTTTGCTCCTGCAAAACCGAAATTCCCCATTGTTCAACACTCGCTTGCACGACAGGGACTCCGACCTGCTGAATTTGATCTAGTCCGCTCTGCAAGTTATCTTTAAGACCGCTCCACAATTCGTCGAAAGAAGGCATAAGTCCTCACTTAAAAATGGTCGCTTGTCCTTCGCGGACAATCGGTTGAAGTTTGTTAGCTGGAATTCCTGTCAAGGCTTGCACGTTAAGTCGCGCGGCTTTATTCACGCGCCGAACGATTGAGCGATTCATACACTCTGAAAATTTTAATTTGAACTCGCTCAATTTTGGAACTTGATCGAAAAATTTTAAAAGCTGAGATTTTGCCTTGATCTGTTCATACTGCGGATCAGAATAAATCATGTCGAGCATATCTAAACACGCGATGAAGTTCGCAAGGTTTCGTGGATCGAAACTTGAATCAATGAATCCTCTCTGATTTGTTTCGATTGCAGTGAGCGGAAAATCAAAACGCTTACGGATCAATTTTGCGGCTTGAGAGTCTTTTCGAATCAAGTCGATATTTCCCGAGACGTCCGCGTTCATCAAAATTGCACGAGGTAAAGCGCCCGAAGCCAAACCAAAACCGAAATTTGTCGTCACCGCTTTAGAGGTTGAATCAATCGCAGTCCGAAACGTGTCAACCTCTCCGATTTCAAACGGTGTGAGTTGCGCTTTATCAAACGTGGTTAAAAGATCCATTTCCGTTTTCACATAAAACGACTTATCAAATAGAGCGAAAAGAGCGACGTTAAAGAGATCGGCTTTTTGGTTCATCAACCATTCACGACGAAATTTCATCATAATGTCGACTTGCGGATAAATCATGAAACGCAAAAGATAATCGACCGCAGATTCCTTCGAGGATTTTGCAAGACCTTGAACCTCAAGCGCATAACTTTTGGATTTTTCCTCTCCCCAAAAAGTTCGCTCCGAAGCTTGACCATGAAATGTCCAGTTACCCACAGGCAAAAATTGCAGGCCCGGAAAAATGTCGCGCATGAATTGGAACGCAGGATTTTTACCGATCAAGTTTGGAAACATGATTGGAATTTCATCGACCGATTCTGCAAGGAACGAAAACAAACCCATTTTTCCAGATTGTAAAAGTTGAATATTTTCGGCGAAGTCTTTTCCCTCTTGAGCGTATTTATCTTTCAAACTTTCGACCGCTCTGATTTGAGCGATCTGCATTGCTTCGGCTTCGGCTCTTGCATTTTCCGCAGTCACCGACATTGCAACTCTCATCCAAGCGTTCAAATCAAGTCCACCGCTTGCAAAAATCAATGCGGCGTCAAGACCGAGATTGATAAATCCCATTGTTTTGTCGTCGACTAAACCCAACTCGTTTCCGATTCGTGTGAGCGTTCCAATCGAAGCCGCGCTCGGTTTAATCAATTCCTTATAATCAGTGTAGTTTCCAGTATTGATTCGATTCACGACCGCAGATCCAGTCACTAAAGCTTGAGCCGCGTCGACTCCAATTTGTAAATCGCGTGAAATCGGAAATCCAAGTTCCTTCATCACATTGGTTACAATTTTTGGATTGATGGAATCAGGTTTTTCCAAAAGAGTTTTTGCGAACTTCACGCCGAGCGAAGTTCGTTTCAAATTCTGCGCGAATAAAATTAGTTCTGCGTTCGGTTGACTCATGTTTTCCAATCAAAAATAAAAATCGCCCGACGTGAAATGGAGATAACACGTCGGGCGCGTCACTAAAGGAAGTTAGCGACGATAAGGCGAAGCGGAAGTCCGAGCGATTGATCCTGCTTGAGCACCTTGAGGAGCATTCGAAGCGATGGACACGCCGGGAATAACTTCGCTAATCAAAATGTCAATTTGAGGTAACGTCGAAGCCGTGGTTGCACCATTGGTTGCAGCACTGAGAGCTTGCAGTCCAACTTGAACGTCCAACTGGTCAAACGCATAAGTCGGGAGCGACTCACGCAGTTCTTGAGTTGCGTTCGTCAAAGGCATATCGCACCAACCTTGGGGCGAACCTTCGGCCAAACCTAAAGCGTTTTGACGTCCACCGTGATCTGCGATCGAGTTCGCTTGCAGTTGACGGAACGCGAGTGTCTTCAGATAGAAGTTCGTGTTCACACGCAACGACAATTGATCCAAAACCGAATTCTCTGCAATCGGATTTACACTCGAACCAGTTTTGAAAGCTTTTGAACTCCAAACCAGTGAATAAAGCATATTTCCACGAGGCAAAAGAACTTGGTTATTCTGCGAACCATACTGGAAAGTCGAATAACTCAACTGCGAACGCTTGAAAGTTCCGAACGCAAGACCGTCCGCGACGTTATCTTGATCGACCGACAGCAAGTTCAATGTGAACGAAGCCGCGCTCGAAGTGTTGGCAGTTCCTGCGGCTGCAATTTGAGCCGATTCGGTCGCCCAGTCGATTTCAATTGCGAAGTCTGCAAGCGGACGCGAGTCCACGCAAGTCGCATAAAAATCGTCGTCGACTCCAGTTTGAAACATCAAATCACATTGAGCATCAAACGACAGTGTACCAGTCGCGTTCGGAGCGTCCGGAACTGTGAATGAACCCATGTTTTCACCAATACCTTGCGAGTTCGCAGGTAGAGTGACGCCGCGAACGGTTGCCGTCCGAAGTGTTTCGACGTTCGAAGTCTTGGTGTACAAACGCGCTTGCGGGTGTCCGTTGTTCAAATAAAAGTGTTGCTTCGCGAGTTGCTCACCCGACGCCGCAAAAACATAATCCGAACCGTTTCGAACGATACGAACTTGACGCATTAACGTAAAAGGGAAACCGGGAACGAGCGCGGGGCCAGTTCCAGAGCCGCCTTGAACAGTTGCGAACGAACCGCCAAAACAAGACAACCGTAGCAAGTGAACCACGGAATCTCGGGGAATTTGAAAACGACTGGTATTCCCCGACGAATAAACCAGCGAGCCTAATTGTCTTTCACGAATAGACATGGTTACGCTCCGATTACGACTTTACGGATCGGTTCAACACGGTAAACGATAGCCATCGTCACCATCACAACAACCGCAGCACCGATCAATCCTTTGATATTCACAATTTCCTCCTAGGAAATTTTTTGGGTTAAAATCTCAACTGAACTTTTCAGTCTCGAATTTTTGGATCTCTCCAATTTTATTAAAATTAAATTTTGAAATTTCGTTTTTATCGAAGTCGACAAATAATCCCGAATGGTCGGGCATAGACATAAGAACGCGCGCACGTTTACCGATGAGAGTTTTTTCGTAAAATTCAATGTCGCGTGGTTCTTGAGTTTTGAGAATAAAAAAGCGGTTTGCAGCCGCAGTGATGTTACGACTAATTTCGGCAGGACGTCTGCAACCAGTGATAATGTGAACGCGGCGGTTACGACCGTAACGAATGAGATCGTCGAAGCAAGGCGCTCTCGGAAATTCCACCATGTCGGTCTCATCCAAAACAAGTGTTCCACCTTCTAAAGCCCAGAGAGTTGCGGAAACAAAATCGACCGCTTCGCTCGGATCTCTCGGCATTAAAACAAAATATTTTTTAGAATTCTTTTTTGGATCGGTTGAATTTTTCCACGACTCAAGCAATTCGATAAATTCCCGGACGTCGGTCGTGATATGGTCTTCATGGACTTCATTTTGGAAATTTCCGAGAGCGTCGATTATTGCAACTGGTCCGGGGAACTCGTGCAAGTTCCCCCGGATCAGTGTCGTTTTTCCCGAACCGCGTTTTCCGAAAATGTTTATGACCATTGACGTTAAGCGTGAGGACCTTCGGGCATCTGGTCAAACTCTTTTTCGACCAGTGTGACTTTCTGCATTGAATCTGGACCGGGGCCGCGCGGTTGCGGATCAAACGTCGTCGGACGCTCTCCCTGCGCTCGCTCCATTCGTTCAACCTCTTTTTTCAACTGGTAAACCCTAAAACCATATTGACCGATCATCACCGCAGTCGTGATTTCCAGACCGTACTTATTTAAAGCGTTCGGCGCGTACTTATCCATTAACGCCGCCAAAAGACCTGCAACCGCGTCCATTTCCTGCGGTTGCATCGCGGCTTGCGGTGTCCTTGCGAAGCGAACGCAGGCATTTGAGAGCGCAGGTAACGTCTGAAGGAATATCACTTTTGTCGGAATGGAAATCTCATCGGGAGACTTTTCCACCGAATCGCTTTTTTCCGATTTTTCGGATTTTGCGGCTTTTTCCGCGTCCGTTTTTTTCGGACGTCCTTTTTTCTTTTTAACTTGAGTTCCAGGTTCCATTAAACCCGCTCCGTTTGATTCCATTTCAGCGGCTTTTTCTTTAATTAAATCCAATTCTGGATTTTCAGACATTTTCAACTCCATTTGTTTTTAGGGTTTTGATTTATGCTTCGGCGTCCGGTTCGGAATTTAATGTTATATCAAATTCGTCGAACCATTTTGATTCACGCTTTTTCGGTTCCGCGACTTTCGGGGCCAAAACCTTTTTAACGTCCGTAGCGATTTCATCCAATTTCGAAGCGAACTTATCCAACTCGGATTTTTTGGCTTTTGGTTCGGGCGGCGGCTCTGATTTCGGTAACACTTTCGGAAACAGTGTTTCCTTTTCTTTCTTTCCTGAAATTGGCTTTTCCTCAATTTCCTCGGATTCATCGTCGATTTCCTCGATTTCCTCGTTTTCTTCGATTTCCTCGATTTCCTCGACTTTTTCAATTTTCGGCTTTTTTGCCACTTGGACCTCCATTTGTTTTTATTTATTAAGTCCTGAAAATAAAAAACCCGCAAGCTTTTTACACTTGCGGGTTAATCGACGGGTCACTCCACCGATTTTTAGTTAATTAAATTCGATTTACTGCGGGGTTAATTGAAACACATCGTATTGATTGGCACGACGTCCACCTGTCAATTCGACTTGCTCCAATTTTTCGATTTCGATCACGTCGTTCGGCTCAACTGCTGCGGACGTGATCGCATTTTTCAAACCAGCGTCACCCAGTAAAACCACGCGCTCACCCGATTCCAAATCCGAAAAATTGAACTGCGGAATCATTTTTTCCTCACCTGTGGTTTTATCCAACCAAGGACGCTCCGTTTGGGAAATGAATTTCCCGACGAATTTTGCTCCGACGTCCATATCCGCAGTTTTCATGATTTTTGCGGTGACTTTTTTCCGTAAAAAAGTAACTGGACCTTTGGCCGTTGTCGCAATGTCTGACTTCACTTCTGTATTCTGATTTTTTCCCATTTTCATTCCTCCATTTTAAGCGGTTCGGTGTGACCCGTTTTTAAAACTTTTCTTTTGTCGTAAACCTTATTCGAGACCTTTTCCGTTTCAAGCCAAAAGTTCGGCTTTAATTTCACTTTCCGTTTTGGACTTAAATTTCGTCGCAGCGTTTCCCGAAGTTTTAAAGGTTTTCGAAATTTGACCTTGCCTTCTTCGAAAAAAAGCTTTTGCAGATCGACGTCCACTCCCTTGATCTTTTGACGCTTGGGAATTCCTTTTGCCTTATAAAAGTCGCGACCGTCGGTCGGAGTTAAATGATAAAGCTTCGGCAATTTAAAATGCGCGTATTTAAAAATTCCCTCGGATTTCAGTTCGCCCATTTTTTTTGAATCCTTAAAAATCGGGTCCTCATTCTCAAAAATAATCGAATCGGTGTCACAATATAAAAGCAAACCACCATTGGCCACGACTTGATTTAACGGTTGATACAATTTGTGGCGCGCATAGGCCGTCGTATACATTCCCCAAATCATGTTCGAGTGACTCGGGTACTCACCGATTGTCTTATTGTATTTCAGCGGTCCAAATACAATGTCACCTTCGCGAACATCTCCACCGTGAGGTTTTAATTCTTCGAATTCATTTCCCTGCGCCCATTTTCCGTAAAGGTTATTCATTAAAAGTTTGAAACCGTCCGACATCATTTCGTCGTTCGTTTCCTTCGCGGTGTTTCGACGTTCATAGAGACCGAGCATAAAGTCTCGGAATGGATAGAAAGTCCCAGCGGATAATTCAAAACACTTTCCAATTTTGATAATTCGATAACCCAGTTTAAGGGCCTCTCGGATTTCAAAATAAGTGTAAACCCCTGTGAATCGGCCTGTGGGAAATAACAGACCTCCAGTTTCAGGGTTTCGGAACGGTAAATAAGGAATCTCAAGTGATGGACTTTCAAAAGTAATTTCAGCAGCTCCCTCATACGCAAGGTTTAACTCCGTCGTGAATTTTGCCCGGTTGCGATCTAAAACAGGAAACTTCTCGCATGAAACAGCAGGATAAAGAGAATTAAAATCGAAATAAAATATGCGTCCCTCGACTGGTTTATTAAAGAAAATTTCAGTTCGTCCACCATAATATCCCGATTTAAGGAAATCCATTTCCTCACGTTTGAACACGCGCTCGAATCTTTCCTCATTAAATTCTGATTCGAAAAATCGGAGCGAGGTTGAGCCGATGGTCGCTTTAAGCTTGCAGTCGATTTGTTCATAAGTCCCTTTCATCGAGTCGACAAATTTCCAACAAATTTCCGTGTCACGTCTGCAATATTCCACGTTATCAAAATCGTCCGTTTCCAATTTCGGTAAACCGATTCGATCACCCATAGCCTTAACTCCCATTTTCCAATGGTTTAAAGTGTCGAAAAATTGAAAACCTGTGTCTGGAATTTTGGCCGAAATGATTCGTGAACCGACATAGGACATTTGAGGTAAATAAAGATGCTCTCCGAAAAGATTATTCAAATCATATCCGAGATTCACACTCCAAAACGTGTTTCGATAATTCTCAATCGAAACTAAAAACTCAAGCCCACGCTTTTGCAAGAGCCGCGTCCGCTCTCGAAGTGTGATTTTAGGTTTTTTTATGTCTTTCCAGTGAAACGTCGTATGTTCTTTTCCGTCGAAAAAATTTAAAATCGTCGGGTTTCCCTTTGAGTCGTCTTCGGTGTCAAACGCCCAGAGTTTTGTCGTCGGCTTTTTTGAACCCATTTTTGTTTACCAAAATTTCGGAAACGGAGTTTTGATTCCTAAAAATTGCAGCATATAAATCACGAGCGCAAAAATTGCGACCGCGATAATCACCCGACGAAACGTCGGCTCCATCGGAATCAGTGTGATTAACCAAACGATGAAACCAAAAACCGCGAGAGTTAAAAGAACTGAAATCATAAAACCTCCATTTTATTTTTCAACCGAACGGACTGTGAACGTAACGTCGACAAACTCCATTTGATTGTTTTTCTTTTTTTGAAACTTTTTAGGACTCATCCGAATTGAATTATCGACCAGAGGACCATAAACCAAGTTCATCGAGAGCATTTTAGCCGTGATTTCCCAAGGCGTCGCGGGTGCAATGATAATCCCCGGTCCTGCAAGGTCATCCCCACGACTCGTTACCAGTCGAGAATAAACTTGCACGAGCGGTGCCTTATAACTTCGAATCAATCGCTTGAGCGGCTCTCCCTTTTTCATCAATAGCTGTGAAACCATTAACGAACGATTGTTAAAACGAATCGTCACCGAATCGGCCAATGGATCTGCGGCTCTCGGTTTTTTTGAAACCTTCGCTGTGAAAATTCGGTATTGAACCGCAGAATATTTTTTGGGAATCGGTTGTTTCGTTTTTTTGTCGACTTGGTTGAGATAACCCACGACTTCGATTTTCGTGATTGGCTTTTTCGATTTATTTATTCGTCCCTTGCGCGGTCCTGATTTGAAACGAACTGGAACGGATTTTTTTTCGATCACTTCGAAAATTAAATTTCGACCGGATCTAAATTTCGTGAACTTTCCAGACTGCAAACGAACGCGCACCGACTGACCAGGCTTTAAGGTCTTACGCATCGGATTTGTTTTGCGCGTCGTTTTGGATTTAGACATTTATCGTCCGCATTCCGCTTGCGGCTCTGTGCATAAGGACAGAAGCGCAGCAAAAACTCCAACTCTGCAACTGGGAATTTCCTTATGAATCAACGTGACGATTTTTTCCTCTGGAACTTGATCTTCATCAATAATCCAAACGTCCGTAGATCCTAACAAACGAACTTCATCACCTTTTTCATAAACTCGAATCGTTCTCATTTTTGAATCCGACCTTCGACTTCACGAATTTTTCCGCTCAACTCCCGAATTTTTTCGTGAGCCGCGTCCAATTGTTTTCCCTGAAAAATCGCAGTGAGCTTAAGCTCTGTCGTCGTCGTCGCGGCTTTCCAAATAAAACCAATCATCGTTATCATGAGACCGAAATTGATTGTAACCATCGTATCAGGTGAGAGATTCATTCGACTCAACCTCCATTTTTCATGCGTTCGACACAATCGGAGCAAAAAATTTGTCCGAAATATTCTTCTGTTTTCAATTTGTAAAGTTCGCGACGACAACCGCCCGCGCAGAATCCATGATATTGACTTGAGTTTGGCAAAATCAAGCCGCTCTCTTGATGAAAAAAATGATCCAAAGTTTTTTTGATTTGTTTTCGTGTCGGATTATCAATGTCCAAAAGGACGCGCGTTTCCGGTCGTGACTTCATCGTAGTGCTCCCCTGCAAATATTAGTTTTACAAAAGAAAATTTTGCGCGGTCAACGCTTAGATGGAAAGTAAATGAATTGCAGGACTTCTTTTAACTCGGGAGCTAACGAATAAGTGAACTCATAAGTTACATTTCTCGGATCTGCGTGGACCAGTTTTTTCCATTTTTTTGATCTTGACTTGTGATATTCCACAATGTCTTGCAAATCCCACACATCAATTTTTTTCGTGAACTGATATGTTAGTTTATTCTGGTCGTACCTTTGGAGTTTAAATCGGTAGTGCTCTGACATTCTCCCACGTCCTTGAGAAAGTCCTTTAAGACCGCAAGTTGCCTGTCGTGACTCTTTATGATTTCAGAGAGCACACGCATTTCCGCTTGGAGGTCCAAAAGGTTTTGATTGATTTGTTCGAAGTCGATTTTCTTTTCGGGCATCAAACAATGAGACTGCTGAATTTTTAGAGTGTCAAAAAGAAAAACCCCGATTGAGGCACTACTCACAATCGGGGCTTCGCTTGGTTTCAACACTTAAGATGCAAGGAATTTTTATGAACTGAGTTTGGTTTTAGAAAATCGTCGGACTTGAGTCAATACCGTTTGGCTTTTCGACGCCAGACGACGAAAACTGAATTCTGTCGATTTCAGATCTGAATTCCTTGATCTGCTCTTTCATAAATGAAACGTCCGCAGCATATTGAGAGATTCCACCCGTTAACGTGCTTACAACCGTCCGCAGTTCGTTCCTCATGCGTGTTTCACCGAAAGACCCACCCGCGTTCAAAATGTCGATCTTGAGCCGTTCTAGACGAAATTCAAAAGTGTCCATTTTTTCCAGAACAAATCTTTCCAAGCGTATCGAATTCAATCGGACAAAATAAAGCGATGCTGCGATTCCAATTTGACTAACCACTAAAGCTAAAATCGAAAATTCCATGAGACCTCCATTTGTTTTTAGTCAATCATGTCACCGTACCTCGGCGCAAGCTGGAAACGGTGTCTCCATAGGTAAACGTGCCTATTATTTAAGCAAA